>JAEEGF010418354.1_pt1 | contig 38337 bp, 36 predicted proteins | sample 9134171 | NCBI WGS metagenome assembly JAEEGF01 (sample SAMN16246542, study PRJNA631951) | gut metagenome | biome: gut microbiome; feature: rumen; material: AP-attached | host: Bos | place: Iran: Karaj | collected 2018-10 | reverse complement strand
TGCTCTTATATCTGACCAATTCGATAAGCATACGTTCTCTGTCAAAAATCTGCAGATCATAACCCTTATACTCCATTGTTGTCCTTCCCTGACCAAGGAGTTCCTCCGGCATGAATATCTGTTTCACTCGCTTATCCGATATGGGTGCGGCTTCTCTTTTTGTCGCCATAGTACACATGTCCGGGACTTCATCCGTAAATCCATACAGATAAAAAGCCGTATCCATCGTGATAATTGCATTTGGATACTTGAATGAAAGCAGCGCCAGTTCAGGGACATATTCTTTCTCTGAAAAAATACCCTTATCCACCCGGAAAAGCTTTCCTTTCGCAACCATCTGATTGATAAAATAATCCGATCCGTATTCTTTTAGGCATTCATTCCGTGTCTTCATCAAAATCACCGCCTTTACACAAACATCTGCATTTTTATTTGTTTTGCATAGGATTGTATAAATTATAGATTCCTCTATAAGTAATGTCAATAAATATTTTAATAATCCTATGCAAATAATTGTGTTTTGCATAGGATTATCAGAGTCTTGCTTATTAAATATCAATCGAGTTGTTCATCCTAAAAGGTTTAAACGAGGTGTAATCTTTGTCTTCACCCCGATGGTACATAGTTTCTCCTTTTTCATTCTATAATTACCAGCGTATTCGGTTCTACATGGCACTGTAGGAATAATACCTCTACACCTGCTGCCTTCGCTTCATCAAGTGCGGTTCCGAACTCTGCATGGGTAACAACATTTGCTCTTACTTCTGCAACTCCGTCCATTTGAATCACAAAAGCCAGCATTGCTTTATATCCTTTTTTTACCGCAACTGTAAGCTCCCGAAGATGCTTGACTCCGCGCTCTGTCGGAGCATCGGGGAAATATCCGATTCCGTTAAGCTCTAATGTACAGCCCTTTACTTCCATTAAGTATCGCTCTTCTCCTCTTTCCATGTAGAAGTCGATTCGCGAATCGCCATATTTATATTCCGGTACAATTCTATCGTAATCCTGCCTATCCAGCCACTCTTTTACCACTTTGTTCGGTGCCTGGCTGTCTATATTGAACAGAACCCCTGTGTCCTTCCTGACTGCCACCAGGTCATACGTTGTCTTTCTGTCGGGGGTTCCGGGTGCAGTAAGCCATACCTCGCATCCCGGTATCAGAAGTTCCTTACATCTCCCTGTATTCTTAACATGAACGATTTCTCTTCTGCCATTTATATCCACTTCTGCTATAAATCGATTCGGCCGCCTTAAGAATATCGCTTTTTTAATGTTATCGTATTTCATAAATCACCTTCATTCGGATACTCCTACTTCTATCTCTCCATCCCAATCCAGAATCCAGCCAATCTCGATTATATTCGTATAACCAAGTGCCGCAAGTTTTGCTGATGCTTCCTTACTTCTTCGTCCACTTCTGCAATATATGAACAACGTATTTTTCGCATATACAACTCCTGAATTTATCACAAAACACATCCAACGACTTATGTCCTCTGTAATTTCCCGACTTCACCTCTATAGGACGTTTGCGGGTATCGCATCATATCACTTCGATTTTCCTTCTAAATACCGGTTTTTCCATACTTCAATCCGTCCTTTCAAACCGAGTATAACGCAAATCCCCATTCGTGTATATACATTTTTAACGCAAATCCCCATTCATTAATTTTAGATTTTTGAAAACTTGTTTGCACAACTTGAACAAACAAGTTTTATGCGTTATAATAGCCTAAAAGATATGAGGGGGATTTATGATGAAAGTTGATTGCGGATATAAGATTAAAGAAGATATAGGTTTTATCTTAGAGACGGAAGGATTGAATCAGGCAGAGCTTTCTGAGAAAACAAAGATTTCCAGAACCACGCTTGAGGAGATTAAAAAGAAGGGGAAGACTACAGATGGTGTCTGCGAGAAGTTTTACTCTTTTATATACGAAAACAAATATAGAATTAATGCAGTTAAGGAAGAATTGATTAAGGAAAAGTATCAAAACGTTCTGTTTCATGGTTCGAAAAAAGGTCTAGTTGAGATTAGTGTAAACGGAGCCAGGAACAATTGTGATTTTGGTAATGGATTCTATATGGGAGAGACCTACAGTCAGGCATTATCGTTTGTTTGTGAATATGAGAAATCATCGGTATATTCGTTTAAATATGCGCCTAAGGATTTGAAGATTAAACAATTCGATTGTTCGTTGGAGTGGATGCTTTCAATTTGTTATTACCGTGGAATGCTTGGCGCTTTTTCTTCAAATGAACAGATTAAAAAAATGGTTAATGAGATTGAAAAAGCTGATCTTATAATTGCACCGATAGCAGATAATAAGATGTTTTATATAATGACTCAGTTTACAGAAGGCGAGATTAACGCGGATGTTGCTATTCATTCCTTGTCGGCGTCAAAGCTCGGATTACAATATGTGTTTAAGACAGAAAAAGCAATAAAGTGTTTAACTCCGATTGAGAAGTATTATATTTGCGAGCCGGAAAGAAATGATTCAAGAATGCTGATTAATCAGCGAGGCCTTGAAATCGATACAAAAATTAAACTTGCAAAAAGGGAATTTAAAACCGGATTGTTTATAGAGGAGTTATTGAAATGAGGAAATTCGATCATAATGGATTATTGCTTGCAGAATATCAGGGTAAATTGTTTGAAAAATCGGTTGAGCTTAATTGCTCAACGGGTATTTTTGTGCGTCGATTTATCCATTCGGATTTATTAAAGAAACTTGATACAAATAATCCGGTATTGGTGTCGTTGGAGGTTAACGAAGGAATTAAGAGTATAACAGAGCAGTTCGGAGAGACGGATTATGGTAAAGATAAGTATTCGGCAGAAGTAATGTTCTGGATGGGGTATATGTACAGATATATCGCATATACCAGGGAAGTGTCGTCGAAGTTTGTCATGGATCTTTGGGATTATAAAAAAATGAATGCTCTCTATTATTCATTTCATACGCAAGATACTGAGTGGTGTGTCAGAAGCATGCTGGAAATGATAAATTTCACAGAAGACATTTTTGATAATAATTATAGATTGAAAGAACTTATAGAGAAAAACGGAAACTATTAAATATGGTGGTTATAAATTCATAACTATAACGCATAAAAATACCCTCCTTACTGGTTGTCCGGTAAAGAGGGTACATATCATATCAATCACATTGGCGTCCTTCAAGCTTACTCTATTATTATTCTAGTATAACTTAGCTCCGGCAGGAATGTGATTATCAATCATAAGAAGATGAAGCTCTTCTCCGTCTGAATCCTTGAGGTTATTAACTGCCGAAAGCAACATACCGCATGATTCAATACCCATCATAGGACGTGGCGGAAGATTTGTAATTGCTACAAGTGTCTTGCCTACAAGCTCTTCCGGCTCATAGAATCCGTGAATACCGGAAAGGATTGTTCTGTCTACCCCTGTACCGTCATCAAGCGTAAACTGAAGAAGCTTCTTCGACTTCGGCACTGCCTGACAAGCTTTAACTTTTACCGCACGGAAATCTGACTTAGAGAAGGTTTCAAAATCAACCTGCTCCTCAAATAACGGCTCTATAGCTACATTTGAGAAATCAATCTGGTTATTCGGTGTGAAAAATCCTGTCTTCTCGTCTGCTGCTGCGCTTTTCTTAGGTGCATCAAGGCTCTTCATCGTCGGGAAGAGGAGCACATCGCGGATGGCTGCACTGTTGGTAAGAAGCATAACGAGACGATCGATTCCGTATCCGATACCACCTGTTGGCGGCATACCGATTGAAAGTGCGTTTAAGAAGTCCTCATCTGTATGATTTGCTTCTTCGTCTCCGGCTGCAAATGCCTTCTCCTGCTCTTCGAATCTCGATCTCTGGTCAACCGGATCGTTAAGCTCTGAATATGCGTTACACATTTCCCATGTATTGATGAAAAGCTCAAAACGCTCAACATGATTAGGATCTGACGGCTTTCTCTTAGTAAGCGGAGAGATCTCAACCGGATGATCCATAACAAATGTAGGCTGTACAAGGTGCTCTTCGCAGAACTCTTCGAAGAAGAGGTTAATGATGTCACCTCTCTTATGGCGCTCTTCAAACGCTACATTATGCTCTTTTGCAACCTTCTTGGCATCTTCATCTGTCAAAATATTGGTAAAATCAACACCCGCATACTTCTTAACCGCATCAAGCATTGTAATTCTCTCAAATGGCTTACCGAAATCAAGCTCAACATCGCCGTACATAAACTTGGTGGTTCCGAGAACTTTTTCAGCAAGATAACGGAACATCGACTCTGTAAGCTCCATCATTCCGTTATAATCTGTATATGCCTGGTAGAGCTCCATAAGTGTAAACTCAGGGTTGTGTCTTGTATCTAAGCCTTCGTTTCTGAATACTCGACCGATTTCGTATACTCTCTCTAACCCGCCTACAATAAGTCTCTTTAAGTAAAGCTCAAGTGAGATTCTAAGCTTAAAGTCCTCATCTAACGCATTAAAGTGTGTCTCAAACGGTCTTGCCGCTGCTCCACCGGCATTTGCAACAAGCATTGGGGTCTCTACTTCCATGAAATCTCTGTCCGCAAGGAAGTTTCTAATCTCGCGTAAGATTTTACTTCTCTTCATGAATGTATCGCGAACGTCCTGATTCATGATAAGATCTACGTATCTCTGACGATATCTTATATCGGTATTGGTAAGTCCGTGGAACTTCTCCGGAAGTAACTGTAATGACTTGGAGAGAAGTGTAACCTCTGATGCGTGGATACTGATCTCGCCCATCTTGGTACGGAATACTTCACCCTTAACGCCTACGATGTCTCCGATGTCGAACTTTTTAAAGTCTGCATAAGGCTCTTCTCCGATAGAATCTCTTGCAACATATACCTGAATGTTACCGGACTTATCGAGTATATTCATAAATGATGCCTTACCCATGACACGCTTCTGCATCATACGGCCTGCAATAGATACTGTCTTGCCTTCCATTGCATCGAAGTTATCGATAACTTCCTTTGCATGTGCCGTTACATCGTACTTTGTTATAACGAAAGGATTCTTTCCTGCTGCCTTAAGCTCGTTAAACTTGTCATATCTGACCTGCACAAGGCGGTTTAATTCCTTCTCGTCCATCTGGGCTTCTGTTATTCTCTCTTCTGCCATATCGTCTACTCCTTTTATTGCAAAACCCGCCTTAAACTAAAGGCGGGCTCTTTCTTATACTCTTTGAATGTCTAAAACCTTATATTCGAAAGTACCGGCCGGGGTCTCAACTTTAACCTTATTTCCGACTTTCTTGCCGATAAGCGCCTTACCAAGTGGTGATTCGTTGCTTATCTTGCCCTGAAGGCTGTTGGCTTCCGTTGAACCTACGATGTAGTATTCTACTTCTTCCTTATACTCTACGTCGAGAACCTTAACCTTGCATCCGACATTAACCTTAGCAACGTCAACTTCTTCCTCAACTACTACTTCTGCATTCTTAAGTATTGCCTCTATCTCTTCAATTCTAGCCTCAATATCGCGCTGTTCATCTTTGGCTGCATCATATTCGGCATTCTCGGAGAGGTCTCCCTGCTCTCTTGCCTCTTTAATCTTCTCTGCAACCTCCTTACGCTTGACAACTTTAAGTTCCTGAAGCTCGTTCTCAAGCTTCTGTAAGCCTGCGTAAGTCAATAAGTTCTTTTCCATATCTGCACCTCTTGTTGGTCTATTCTAATACCAATTCCATAATCGACAGAGGCTTCGCCTCTATACTCCGCCCATTATACTAAAGTGTTCGTTGACTGTCAAGGAGAGTTTTTACATATTTATATAAGTCATCCAAAGTCTCTACGGAATTAAGCATTACACGGGCTTTTGCCGCATTCTTCTGCCCCGTCAGATAGAAGCTTGCGTGTGTACGCATCTCCCTGATTCCGATGTATTCGCCCTTGAATTCACATAATGCCTTCGCATGGTTAAGCATCTCCGATAAAAGCTCTTCCAATGAAGGCTTCGTATAATCGCGGTCTTCTTCTCCTGCAATTAATTCATCGAATATCCAAGGGTTACCGCGGGCGGCCCTACCTATCATTATAGCGTCCACATTCGTTTTCTCAAACATCTCGTTTGCGCTTTTATAATCTATTACATCGCCACTTCCTATAACAGGAATCCTGATTCTATCCTTGACTCGCGCAATTATGTCCCAATCGGCTTCTCCGCTATAGAACTGCTCTCTCGTACGACCGTGTACCGCAACTGCCGCTGCGCCCGATTCTTCAGCCACATGCGCGATCTCTTCCGCGTTAATGTGGTCCTTATCGAATCCCGCACGGATTTTCACCGTAACCGGCTTATTAATAGCTTTTGCCGTAGCTTCCACAATCTTACCGACAAGCACAGGATCCTTCATAAGTGCGGAGCCTTCGCCGTTACCGACAACTTTAGGAACCGGACATCCCATATTAATGTCCAATATTGAAAACGGGCGCTCCTCAATGCGCTTTGCCATCTCGCTTATAATCTCAGGCTCCGAGCCGAATAACTGTAACGATACCGGCGCTTCTTCAGGCGATATTCCAAGAAGAAAGACCGTATTCTTATTGTTATAATATATGCCCTTGGCGCTTACCATTTCCGTACACACTAATCCCGCGCCGTGTTTACTGCATAAAACGCGGTATGGCAGGTCTGTTACGCCTGCCATAGGAGCTAATATATAGCGATTATTTAGTTCTACGTTACCTATCTTAAATGATTTCATTATTTCTGCTTTGCAAATATCTTCTGCATTCCCTTTAATGTAAGATTTGCGTCGTATACATCGATTACTTCGGTCTCTTCCGCAATCAACACACCGAGTCCGCCGGTTGCAACAACCTTAATTTCGCTCATTCCGGACTCTTCCTTCATCTTCTTGATGATATATTCGGTCTGACCGATCTGTCCGTATACGATACCCGCCTGCATACTTGTAATAGTCTCTTTTGCCAGGATGTGCTCAGGCTTTAAGATTTCAATCTGCGGTAACTGTGCCGCCATTCCTGACAAAGCTTCCGCACTGGTTTTGATTCCCGGTGCCGTAACTCCTGCAAGGAATGTTCCATCCTTATCAACAAGGTCATACGTTGTCGCGGTTCCATAATCTACAACTATTACAGGGCCACCGTATATCTCATATGCCGCAACCGCATCCACAATTCTGTCGGAACCTACCTGCTTAGGGTTAACCGTTGTAATTCTGATTCCGGTCTTAATGCCGGCTTCAACGATTATCGGCTTAACTCTGAAGTACTTCTCCACGCATCTTCTTAAAGAATACATAACGTCAGGCACAACGGATGCGATGATTACATCGGTTATATCCTCGATCTGTACCTTGTTATAGCGGATCATATCACAGATATCGATACCGAACTCATCCGCAGTTCTCATTCTCTTTGCAGTCATTCTTGACGTCGCTTTAATCTCTTCGCCGTCAAATACACCCATCGTAATATTGGTATTTCCCACATCTATCGTAAGTAACATATCCTTCTCCTATTCTTCGAACTTGCCCAAGAATACCTTATAGAACATCTCGAGTGATTCAAAAAGCTCTGCCTTTTCATTCTGTAACTTCTTAACTTTAAGAGCGGCACCGATATCGTCATACATAAAGTCGCCTTCATCATGCTCCGTCTCGATAAGCAGCCTTCCGTCTTCTTCATCAAAGTAAAGCTTAATTATTCCCCCGACTTCTTCAACAAAAAGTACACACATTATCTTAAGCTCGTCCTTTACCGACTGCGGTATATTGTTGAACATCTCATTTAAGTAAAACTTCTGTTCATACTGAGATGCCACGCACAAAACTTCTTCGTTATCCATCATTATCCCTGCCTTTATACATATCCGTATACGCCGCGGACAGATACCTCTCCGCTCCGTATCGTCTTAGTCTCTCCGTTATCAAGCCTTACGAGTAATTCGCCGTCTTCATTAACACCCATTGAATCGGCCTCATATTCATTACCCGGTTCAATTACTCTAACCCGTCTTCCTACATTGACCGTAAGGCTGTTATATTCCTCCGTAAAAGCTCTAAACGATTCTTCACGGATAAAAATATCATAATACCTATTAAACGACTTTACAATCGAATTTTCAAGGTCTTCCCTGTTAAATTTCGCACCGTTTAATCTAAGCGATGTTGCGGTCGCACTTATTTCCTCCGGAAAAAGCTCCTGGAACATATTGATTCCTATGCCGATAACTATAAATTTAAGGCTGCTTCCTTCGATTTCACTTGCAGCTAATATACCTGCAACTTTCTTCCCGTCAATAACAAGATCGTTAGGCCATTTAAGTCTTGTGTCTATCCCGGTTGCTTCTTTAACCGCATCATGCGCAGCAAGACCCATAATAAGTGAAAGTAGAGGCGCTTTTTCTAACGGTATATCAGGTCTTACAAGAATTGACATGTATAGACCGTCGCCCTTTTTTGATACCCAGGTTCTGCCTAAGCGACCTCGTCCCGCAGTCTGCTCTTTTGCTATTAACACTTGCGGCATGGCACCTTCTCTTCCGCGCCTTATAAGTTCTTCATTTGTAGAATCTATTGTTTCGATACGTTCTATGTTCATAACTTTTACCCGACAAAAATAGTAGGTGGATAAATATCCACCTACTAATTATAACGATATATTTAAGGATTGTGAATTATTTTTCTTTTGAAACTTCTGTAACTGCCTTAGCAAGTCCTGCAATACCCTGGATCTCTGACGGGATAATAATCTTGGTTGCCTGGCCTTCTGCCGCACGGGCAAATGCTTCAAGACTCTTAAGTCTTAAAACTGCCTCATCTGCTTCTGCACCCTTTAATGCCTTAAGACCGTCTGCATTAGCCTGCTGGATTCTCATAATAGCTTCAGCCTGACCTTCAGCTTCCTTAATTGTAGCCTCTCTCTTAGCTTCTGCTCTAAGAATTGCGGCCTGCTTCTCTGCTTCTGCGTCAAGGATTGCGGATGCTTTCTTACCTTCTGCAACAAGGATTGTTGACTTCTTCTCACCTTCTGCACGGGTTACGGCTTCACGTCTCTCACGCTCTGCCTTCATCTGCTTCTCCATTGCATCCTGGATAGCTGCAGGAGGAATGATATTCTTAAGCTCTACTCTGTTAACCTTGATTCCCCAAGGATCTGTTGCAACGTCAAGTGTTGCTCTCATCTTGGTATTGATTGTCTCTCTTGATGTAAGTGTCTCATCAAGTTCAAGGTCACCGATGATATTACGTAATGTTGTTGCTGTTAAATTCTCAATTGCCATTATAGGATTCTCAACACCGTAGCAATAAAGCTTCGGGTCTGTAATCTGATAGAATACAACGGTATCGATTCTCATTGTAACGTTATCCTTAGTGATAACCGGCTGAGGATCGAAGTCAACTACCTGCTCCTTAATGGTTACTCTTCTTGCCACACGATCGATAATCGGAACTTTGAAGTGAAGTCCTACACCCCATGTTGCCTGATATGCACCGAGTCTCTCGATAACTACCGCATGTGCCTGAGGAACGATCTTAATACATGAAACAATAAGTGCCAGTACAATGATTAATAAAATGATTAAAAGAACTGTTTTTACGATTGGATCCATAATGATTCTCTCCTTTTATTTACTCTCTACTATAAGCTTAACTCCCTGAATCTCTTTAATGGTAACAACCTTATCTTTTTCGATTACGCTGTTGTCTGCAGTCCTTGCAGTCCATTCAAGACCATTAACGGATACTGTTCCCTTGGCCTTCAGGTTATCAATCTCTTCTATAACAAGTGCCGTCTGTCCTACAAGACTGTCTGCATTGGTCTTGATCCTGTCCTTGTTCCAGTACTTAACCGCTATCGGTCTTGTAACAACAAGAAGGATAATAGACACTACTATAAAAAGTGTAACCTGCACCCAGAACGGGGCTCCGAATAAAGCTGCTATAAGGGCTATAAGTGCGCCACCGGCAAACCATATGGTCGTAAGTCCAAGTGTGATAAGCTCGATTACAAGTAATGCTATCAAAGCTACCAACCAGCCTATTCCGTAATAATCCATACCGCTCCTCCTTTTCGCTTATTTAAAACCTCTAAGCTTATAATATATATAATGCACCATAATTGCAATTAAGATAGTCTTTTTTAATTATAAAATATTTATAAAGTCAGAGCTTTTATAAAAAATGCCCCGTAAGGGTAATCCCTACGGGGCTTAGATTCATTTCAATTTATAAATCGTAGAAGAATACGTGATCTCCGATAACAAGTCCGTCATGTCCGCTTCTTACGTCCCAGAAGAATAATCTTCCGTCTACATTATCCACGCCGGATAATGCTTCTCTTGCGGCTTCATAACATCTTTCAGGAACGACATTACCTCTTTCAAGAACTCGGTCAAGCTTGCCTGTCATAGCCGGTCCGAACTGACCTCTCTGGTAGATAACCTCAATCATTGTATTCGGAAATCTCGCACTTCTGATTCTGTTACATACAACCGCACCTACTGCAAGAAGTCCTTCATAACTCTGGTCGCCTGCTTCACAGTAGATAATTGCGGCAAGAAGTGTTACCTCATCAACGGTTGCCGCGATAGCACCACGATTCTGATGTGTTACACCCTTCTTTTTTGCTTCTTCCAGCTTCTTATTATACTCTTCAATGGTAAGCGCTGCAGAGAAGTTAAATCCAACCTCTACATAATCAGCTGCTACATATGCTGTCTTCTCCTTATAGATAACAGCTATCCAGCCCGGAATCTGTTCCGCATTCATATCGATTGGAAGCTTTGCATTAAGATCCATTGTACTAAGGATCTCTCCGCCTGCTGTCTCTCTTATTCTAAGACCCTGTGTAAGACTTGTTGCACAGTAGAGATTAAGTTCTTTTGCCATTTCTTCGGCATCTTCCGCAACCTTGCAGAATTCTGCCTTAATATAACCGTTAACATTACCTGATGTGATCTTGAGCCAGTCACCTTCAACGCCAAGTATTGTTGCGGCATCGCCTTTGACCATCTTTCCGACTATCTCGGAATCTGTAGAAGCCTCAGCTCTTACATTAAGAGTCTCTTCTACATCAACTATTGCAATATTGGCAAACGGTGATACTTCTATTGGCTCAGTTACGATAGTCTTATCAAGTTCTCTGTCTTCCTCCTCGGTTGAAGAAACCTGAGCATCATCAACTTTTTCTATATTAGCTTCAGTTTTTGCTTCCTTTAAAAATACATTGGTTATTCCCGCAAACCAGGAAGTTGAAGCTGTATCTTCTGTATCCTTACCCGTGCCGTTAATTGCGATTGGAATTATAATAACAAGTGCAAGTACAACTACAGCAGCAATACCTATAATTCCTTTCTTATTTAACTTCATAAGTATTTCAATCCTCCTAAAAATGTCGCTTCGCGACTACAAACGAAAATATTACAAACCTGTTCGTATTATTACAAACATGTTACATTCTAACACCTTATTTTTTGTTTGTCAAATTTTTGCATTAAAAGTGGTGCAACTTAATCAAAAATCGCCCCGCTTCTATAGGCGAAGTGGAGCGATTCCATCATTTTTACATATAATATTTAACGATTATTTACGATTGATTAATGTCTGTCTTAACTCTTCATAACCCGGCTTACCGAGAAGCGCGAACATATTCTTCTTATAGCTTTCTACGCCCGGCTGATTGAACGGATTAACGTCAAGTACATATCCGCTTACACCGCATGCAAACTCGAAGAAATAGAATAACTGTCCTAAGTAATACTCGTTAAGCTCAGGAATATCTATTCTTAAGTTAGGAACACCACCGTCAACGTGAGCAAGAATCGTACCCTTCATTGCATTCTCGTTAACAAAATGCATATCGCGTCCTGCAAGATAGTTTAATCCGTCAAGATCTGAATCTTCGTTCTCAATCTTAATCTGTCTTCTTGACTTGACTACATTAAGAACCGTCTCATAGAGAATTCTTTCGCCATCCTGTATATACTGACCCATGGAATGAAGGTCTGTTGTAAGATCTACTGCTGCCGGGAATATACCCTTCTTATCTTTACCTTCGCTCTCACCGTATAACTGCTTCCACCACTCGCTTACATAATGAAGCGCCGGCTCATAATTTGCAAGTATCTCTACATGCTTACCGGATAAACGAAGTATATTTCTTGCTGCCGCATACTGTAAAGCATCATTCTCTTCAAACGGGGCATTTATGGCAATCTCTCTCTCATCTGCTGCCCCACGCATTAATTCATCAATATCTGCGCCGCTTACTGCTATAGGAAGAAGACCTACGGCTGTAAGTACGGAGAATCTTCCGCCGATATCATCCGGTACAACAAAAGTCTCATATCCTTCTGCATCGGATAAAGTCTTTAAAGCTCCTCTTGCCTTATCTGTTGTAGCGTAGATTCTCTTGGTTGCTTCATCCTTACCATACTTCTTGATAAGAAGCTCTTTTAATACACGGAACGCTATTGCCGGCTCCGTCGTTGTTCCCGATTTTGAGATTACATTAAGTGAGAAATCTCTGTCACCAATAACATCAATAAGATCTGCAAGATATGTCTCGCTTATGGAATTACCTGCGTAATATATCTCCGGAGTCTCTCTTACGGACTTATCTACGCTGTTATAGAAAGAATGTCTTAAAGCCTCAATTGCTGCTCTTGCTCCAAGATAAGAACCACCGATACCTATAACTATAAGAACATCGGAATCGCTCTTAATTTTCTCTGCAGCCTTTTTAATTCTTGCAAACTCTTCCTTATCGTAGTTTACAGGAAGATCTATCCATCCGATAAAATCGTTGCCTGCACCCTTGCCTTCGCAAAGAGTCCTGCTTGCCTTAACTACTTCGGCTTCCATCTTCTTTAATTCTTCTGCTTTAATACCTGCGTTTTCTTTTACTAATGTTACTTTCATCAAATCTCTTCTTTCTTATAAATATTACCCACCAATTATTTATTCTTCTTATTGCTTCCCACAAGCTCCAATATCATATTAAGAATTGTATCAACCGCATTACTTGCCGGACTTTTTGCCATAGCCTCTACATACTTCTCTTTGTTATCAAAAAGATCGTTAATATCGTTTAGAAGCCTCTCGTCCGTCATATCTTCCTGCTTAAGCATCTTGGCAAATCCCTGCCTCTCAAAGGATTCCGCATTAAGAATCTGGTCTCCTCTGCTTGATGCGGCAGGAAGCGGTATTAATATGCTTGGCTTTCTTAATGCCAGGAATTCACATATCGTATTGGCTCCCGCTCTTGATACCGCCATATCGGCAAGTGCAAAAAAGTCTTTTAATTCTTCGTTGGCATAACCAATCTGGAAGTAATTCGGTATATTATTAAACTCAGGGTCTACATTAGCTTCTCCGCATACATGTATAACCTGATACTTCTCCGTAAGCTTAGGAACTATATTCCTTACCGCATTATTAATCGCAACGGAACCCGTAGAACCTCCGATTACAAGAATCGTAGGCTTATCGGTTGTAAAGCCTGTGATTTTCGCTCCTCTTTCCTTATCTCCCGATAAAAGCTCTTCTCTTATAGGAGAGCCGGTATATACTCCCTTTCCCTTAGGAAGATACTTTACCGTCTCAGGGAAGTTACAGCATACCTTATTGGCAAACGGAAACGCCAATTTGTTGGCCAGTCCCGGTGTACAATCCGATTCGTGGATAATAAGCGGAATTCTAAGTCTTCTTGCGGCAATCGATACAGGAACCGATACAAATCCGCCCTTTGAGAATATAATCGAAGGCTTCTCATTACGCATAATCTGCTTGGCTTCTCTTATACCCTTAAGCACTCTGAATGGATCTGTAAAATTCTTCCAGTCGTGATATCTTCTAAGCTTACCCGAAGATATTCCCAAGTAAGGAGTACCGGTCGGCTCTATAAGAGACTTCTCGATTCCGTCATAAGATCCTATATAAAATACATCAAACCCATGCTCTTTTAATTTGGGCATTAAAGCAAGATTCGGCGTTACATGTCCTGCGGTGCCTCCGCCCGTAAGTACTATCTTTGGCACTTTAATTCCCCCTTATTTCTCCTTAAGAAGATCTCTTATACTATCGAGCTCTTCATCGGATAATGATAATGTCGGCCAGGATACTCTTCCTTCATGACCATCATTCTTATATCTCGGAATTAAGTGCAAATGGTAATGGAATACGGACTGTCCCGCAACTTCACCGTTATTCTGCATTATATTAAAGCCGTCGGCATGAAGCTTCTCGGTCATATGTGTTGCAAGCTTCTTTGCTAATATCATTATCTTACTTGCCTCTTCATCAGGAAGCGAATAAAGATTATCCGCATGACGCTTAGGCACGATTAAAGAATGTCCGCGTGTTACCGGACCTGCATCCATAAATACTGTAAATAAATCATCTTCATATATCTTTCTCGTCGGTATCTCGCCATTTGCGAGCTTACAGAATATACAATCGCTCATCTTAATCCTCCTACGTAAATATAAACATCTTATCAAGATCGCTCATAAGACGGAAATCGCCCTTGGCCTGTAACTGGCCTGTCATAAATGCCTTCTGGAAAGTCATTCTTCCGTCCAATATTCCTTCAAGTACATCAGGCGTTATCCTTATGTACTGATCCGCATGATTAATCTGTCCGTAACGAACCGATAATTCCTTACCGAGAGTCTCTATGATAAGTGACTTCTTCTTACCACCTATCATAAAGGAAAATGTCATATTCTTTCCTTCCTGCGGAACGAAATGTGACTCAAACTCTATTATGTACTCGGTCTCTTCATCGTGATCGTCCTTACCGATCTTTTCCTTGAACATTGAAGTAAGTTCTGCCAAGTCCTGCTTCTGCTGCTTTACGTATTCGTCATCCGATACAAACTTTGATAACTGCTCCGACTCCTGCGGCGTAAGCTCTAACTGCTGTGCTCTTGCAACAGTGCGGTTAACAGCCTGTGATGATGAAGGGAGGCTTCTTATATTCTGAGAAATGGTTCTATATAAAGTCTCTGCCTTCTTTTCTATAATTAACGTATAATCTTTGTTAAGCTCAAATAATGTAAGATCCTCTACATATCCGCTTATACCGCTGCAAGGAAGACCTCCCAAGGTATCCCATGCACCCGTAAGCGTAAGATATGCTTCTCTCTCGCCGTATGTTGTAGACATTACAACCGGCTGCATATATAAGTTCTTAATCTTTTCCTTATCCGCATATAACCAGCAGGCATCAAGAAACTGATGCATATAGCCGCCTATTCCGAGCCACTCCACGGTTGTTGCGAATATAACGCCGTCAGCATCCTTTAAGGTCTGCGGCAAGGTAGATATTGAATTCTTCTGCTCATATATATTGAATCTCTCTACTTTAACGCGAAGTTCTTCCAAAACTTCGGTCATTTTATTGATTACATATATGGTAGGATCATCAAGTAATCCTCTTCCTCCGTAGTAGATATTAATCTTCATCCTGTACTCCTTACGATACGTTATCGATATAAATACCTACCTTAAAGTATAAAATCCAACGGGGTAATAGTCAAGCAAGATAGACTAACTCAGAGTCTTTCTCTTCATAATCTTCTTCGTTAAAATCTTCCTTCTTCTCGTTAAACTTGTCATGCTTTGTAAATGAGAAGTCCATATACTCCAGGAGCTTTTTCTTTCGCTCGCTTATTACTTCATTCTTTTTCTTCTGCCTCTTTGCTTTCTTCTTAGCCTTTTCATCAGCCTTTCTTATCTCTTCCAATGAAGGGTCTTTTTCTTCTTCAGGTAAAACCTTCTCGACGCGAACACTCTTCATCGGCTTCTCTTTCTTTACTTCTTTTGCCTCTTCCGAAAAAGTTATTCTCGCTGCCTTTTCTATTGCGGTTTTTAATGTGCCGTTTTCTTCCTTTAATTCGCAGATAAGCGTATACATATACATAATCACTTCTCTGTCTATATTCTCTGCCGTATTAAGAATCTCTTCCGCAAAGTCTATTATCTCCTCGTTACTCATAGGCTCAGCCTCCTCTTTCGGAACATACATAAAAAGCGCTTTTCGTAAGTCATCCGTAAAAAAGACCTCGCTTTGCATAAGAAGTATATTCCCCGGTGTCAGCATATAATCCGCAATTTCATCAAAACAATTATATAGACTTTTAAAAAGCGTATTTACGACTTCTCCCGTAAGCTTCCCGCTCTTTCTTACATTATCAAGAGATAGTAAGCCGCTTATCTTATAGTTATAGCTGACTCCACCGGACAGAACCATCGCATCCATCTTAAGCAGCGATCTTATGTTGCATTCCGTCATCATCCCTACTTCGAAGACTTTTACCGATGCTATATCCGGTGTTATAACGCGGTAGCTCTCCGACATATTTCTCTTCCTTACTATCTCTTTGTCCAAACTTCTCATACAATTCCCCTCCGATATGTTTTATTGATAATATCTGATATACCGAATATAACGGCTTCTTTAATTCAAATGATGCTGTCTCTACTATGTCTTTATGCCCCGTAAAAGCATATGACATAAGAGAAGACAACAGTATTACATATATTGATACAATAACGGCAGCCTCCACGGTAACCGTTCCTTTCACACAAATCTTACGCATATACTTATATAAGACAGCAATATATATGGCATTAAAGGCATGGTATCTGCTGCCATCTTCCTCCTTTTTCTTATAATGATTAGGGTAATTGCACCTATTCCTGCAAGAAGCGCGGTTCTTATTATGAGAATAAGATTAAGATATGTTCCGAGCGCTGCTCCCGTTACGATTAACATAATCCCATCACCGATCCCTATGCTCTCGCGCTTTAGATATGCGATAACAAGTACTATTGCACCAATGCCGGCCCCTCCCAGGCATGAGAGGATATCTCCCTGCCCCGGAATAAAATTAGATATAAACGCAATAATACCATATGCTATCGGTACACCTATATCGATCTCCCGCTCCCTTATATCCCTTATGGTTTCCCGAAGCAAGATCGCCAAAAGCATAAGATACTTTATCAATTCAATAATCTGCCAGATGTCCGCAGTCCGAACACGGGGCATGAGTGTCAATAACATCACTTAACTTTACCTTTCTGATATTTCTAAGTAGTCCTCTGCAATCCTTTTTTGTATGGTATCTGTCACCTTCCGGTGTTATATAAACCGTTCCTTCACCCTTTTTACTTGCGCAGTATTCGCAAGGCTTATACTTTCCACCGTTTTTATTGCGATGTCCCGCAATTTCCGATGCAGGTATTCCGATTATTGTAATATTAAGATGCTTACAGGTTAAAAATTCGTGATATACCGTTCCGTACTTGGTAATATAGACATAATGTGCATCCTCTTCTTCGCTGTTACCATCAAAAAGCTCTATTATTAAAGTCCTTTTAAGATATATGCCTTCCGTCCCAAGCTTAAAAAACGGTATCTTAAGTCGAAATCCTCCCGAATAATGAAGCGCTCCATCCTTAATTACCGCTGTAAAGTGCGCATTCCCCACGCCTTTACTTACCGCTCTTACCTTACTGTCAGCAATAATTGCGGCGACTGCTTGTGGCTTATCGAGCGTACCGGTATATATCTTTACATCTTCACATGCTTCATACATGACGCGTGTTATCGCAACCTGCTTCTTCATAGCAACGAAAACAAGCAATACCGATAAAAGCGCTAGCATTGTAATTAACGAAGCAATCGCGGCTTCCGCGGTAAGCCCTCCTTTTTTGCGGCTTGGCCCGGATGTTCCCCGGATTGTATTATGGGTAGTATTATTTTTGATTTGTGTGTTCGTTACAAAGAGAGAATTCAAATAATGAAATATCCCGGTAGATTCACCGTAAGAGAGATGTATAGAAAATCCGAGGAACATCCGGACCAAACCTCCTTTCTATCTGTAATATTTACTGTAATAATCATAAGTATCGTTAACGCCTTTAAGCGGCACAGGAATCATAAGAATTGCCCTCGCAATCTTAAAATCCGTATGTATCGATACATTGCCTTCTATGGCAACTATCATGTCATCCATTTTTTCACGCGAATACTCTTCAATAATATCCATAATCCTGTAACTCATCGTCTTTGTTCCCTTCGATACAAGAAGAAGTGCTACATGCTCGACATAATTAAGCTGCACAACATCAGCGTTAACGTACGGTACAAGCGCAACCCTTTTACCCGAAAGTAAAACCTTACAGTCGGTAACGGCTTCCATAAGAGACCAGCATATAATTAATCCCGTCTTAACTATGGGTATAAGGAACAATAATCCTGTAAATCCAACAAGCATTGTGGCAAGACTCTCTGCGGTCGCAAGCTTTCTTGCATCTACCATATTGGTCATAAAGCGCACCGCGGTCCTTAATATATATATCTTCTTAACGGTATGAGATAAATTCTCTTCATCAGTATCATGTCCCGCACATACATATTCAAGCTCATAGATAAGCCCGTCCTTATTCTCTTCGCCTTCCTCATCTTCGGAAAAGTTCGCATACTGATCCAGATAACTTTTAAGCGTAGATCGCGCGTATAAAAGCATCAATGCATATTCAATTCTGTCGGTTAATATAGGCTCCATCGTACCTCGCCTTAATTCGCGCTTTTCTATCGGGTCGTAATATAGCTTTCTTCCTTTTGATATACTTAATCCTGAAGGAATAAGATTTAAAAGCGAAAAATGCTCTATTCTGTTCTTTGCTTCGAGTATTTCACAACTGTTAAGCCGATCGATTATTGCTCTGATCTCCGGATCTTCGACAGTTATCTCATTACCGTCTGCATCGGTTTCCATCTTATAAAGCATGCTCTGCGCAATTGCAAGTGCACGTAAAACCGCATCAACCGCCTTATCTATAAGCCCCAGAATCTTGCTTCCGTCGATATACTCCGCTATGGAACTGAAATTATCCATAAGTTCATCCGCCTTATCCGAAAAGACATCCGGAATAATCGATTTCATATAAGATGCCGCCAGATGCTGAAAAGCTTTACCTTCATCATCCGTCATAAGCTTATAGTTTAAAGTCTCAACATTTGCACTTTTCCCTCGTAATAGGTCCCTTTCGTTAAGCTCTTCCTCACGATTAAGATATTCATTTAATGTATCTTCAATCATTCCGTCGTTAAGACGCCCGAAAAGTCCGAATCTCTCATATATATCCGTATCGTAATGCGCTAATACGTTTTCCGCCTGAAGGTGGACATATTCCGGATAAAAATACCTCATTCCCTGTATTCTCGCACTTTCCAATAAACTTAAGAATAATGATACGGTTAGAGCAAAACTAACAGCGGAAAAAACCGTTATTACGCCTTTTTTCTTATGTAATCTACGCACTTATCTCGCCCGCACCCTTCGTTATGGTATCGAATATACCGTTAACAAGCTCTACAAGCTGCTCTTTAAAGATTAAAACAAGAGCAATAAGCACGACCAAAATAAGAATCAATTCAACCGTTGTGATACCATCCTCGTCTAATTTCAATTTCTTCCAAAATCCCATTTTTCTTTCTCCTTATATTACATACTTTTTAATTGGATAAATGCCGGTCCCATAAGAATCAATACAACCACGAATAAAAGCATCGTTATCGGAATAAGCATCTTCACCTTTCTCTTTTCGCTCTTTTCCTTGATAAGACGTATCTTATTGTTATCCGCTTCAATTAACTCCATCGCCAATACTTCGGATAATTTAACGCTGCCCTTTCTTTCGTTCTGTATCAATAATCCGGCAAGTTTCTTGTATTCATTAACCCGTACTCTTCCCGCGAATTTAAGCAATGCTTTTTCCAAGCTTAATCCGTTATCTAATTCATAGTTTAGAAGCTTAAGCTCATCATATAGAAAACCTTCCCCCGCTACATCGCGTCTTGCGATGCGCTTTAACGCTTCTCTTGCGCTCATTCCTCCCTCCGTAAATGCCGTAAGCGCGTAGACAACCTTTGGATACCTCTCCTTTAACAAGGTCTCCTTCTCTTTTCGACTCTCTTTTTCTTTTTGAATACGATTGGCCACAAGAAGTCCCGCTATCAAAACCCCTAAAACAAGCATTAGTATCGGTCTTTTATCACCATGCGGCATAACAAGTTTTGATAATACCGTCATTAATAACGTTGCGATTCCGATTATGATAAGCCGAACCTTAAGCGCCTTTACAGATGCAATTATTTCGTTTTTTAGCTTCAAGTCTCTTCCTCCGTAATTTTTATGCCCCAGATAACCGACGCGATATATAGACTTAAGCACATTCCCATAAATACGTATCCTCCTGCGCTTTTATAGATAACATCAAGATAATCGCCTGTTGTCGCCCTTATATAGATTAAGAAAAATACCGGCATAAAAGACATGATCCTTTGCTCCATCGTTGCTTCCGACATAATATTACGCGCTTCCTCCGCATTCTCGATGTCATTACTTATCATCTCCTCCATCTTAAAGGTAAGTTCCGCGATATTCTTACCCGTTCTCTTACCGTATGAAAACACCTCGGAGAACATTAAAAGATGCTCTTCCCTTCGCTCTTTTGCCCATTCTGTTAAACTCTCTTCTATAGACATTCCAAGCATAAGTCTTTTATTTAGGCGCTTTAGGTCTCCTATAATAAGAGCTTTCTCTGAGACTCTCTCCGCGATTCCCTCTGCTATCTCATTAACTGCGCTCTCAGGCGACGTCCCCGCAGCTATTTCCGCCTCAAACATCTGTAAAAACTCTTTAAAATCAAGGCAGAACGCTTTCTTTTTCTTCTTTTTCCTGGCATCTCCGGCAAATTTTGTATAAGGAATCAAAAGCACCGACAAAATCGCTGCAAATCTTATATCCGAGAAGAATAGATATGAGACTAGTATCAATCCTGCTGCAGCTACCGCATACATTAGAAAAGAATCTTCTAACTTATATCTATTTTTTCCGATATAATCTCTCCATTTTCCACTCTGCATAATTTTATGATCTCGTTCACCTCTCTTTTTCCACATGAATCCCTTTTCATCTGCACTATATAATCAATACCCGCGACAATCTGCGACAAAATGGCATCCATCGGAAGCTCCATTCCCATAAGCATAAGTATCTTAAGTCGTAAAATCGCATCTTTACAGGAATTTGCATGAAGTGTACATAATGAACCTTCATGTCCCGTATTAAGTGCCTGCATAAGATCTAAGGCTTCAGCACCTCTTACCTCTCCTACTATAATTCTGTCGGGACGCATTCGTAACGACGCCTTGATTAAATCTCTTAAGGTAATCTCACCCACACCCTCTGCAGTCTTATTCCTGCATTCAAGCGATATTGCATTCTCCCTTCCGTCAAGCTTTAATTCTGCGGAATCTTCAATGGTTATTATCCTTTCCCCTTCGTCTATCTCGTCTATCAAAGCATTCAAAAGCGTGGTCTTACCTGAAGATGTTCCGCCCGATATCAGAATTGTCTTTCTATCTCTTATCGCATTCTTCAAAAATCCTGCTGCCGCTTCCGATATTCCGCTACAGGCTATAAGATCGTTAAGTGTTCTTGCCTTATTAAGAAACTTTCTTATGGTGACAACAGGCCCTGTAACCGATACCGGAGGCAATACAACATGTACACGGCTTCCATCCGGACATTTGGTGTCAACTATCGGTTCCTTAAGATTGACTTTTCTGTTATGCTTAGAGACAATCCTCTCTATCATAAGATATAAGTCGTCTTCCGATTCAAAATTCTCGGAAAACTTCCTTATTACGCCGTTCTTCTCATAGAAGATTGATTCCATACCGTTAATCATTATCTCCGAGACTTCTTCATCTTCCATAAGCTCCTCGATCACGTCGTACCCCCGCATCGCATAATATAGCCTCTTTTCTGCCTTTTCCCATTCATAGAAACTCATCCCTTCCTTATGCTGCTCTGTTGATATAACAGTTCTTATAGCTTCTTTAACGCGACCGTCCGAAGCATCGTTAATATAGATTTCTCCGCCTTCTTCCAAGATTCCGATCGCTCTTCTCTTCAATTCCCCGTAATTAGGCATCCTATCTTCCTTTCCTTAATTCTGCTCTTATCGGTACATACCCGGTCCACATATTCACGAAGTCCTCTGTACGCTTCGCTTTCAACATCCGTCTCTTCTTCGCCCGATGCTCTTAATATTATTACTTCCTTTGCCTTAACAATGACCTCATCAATTTCCGGAAAAAGTGTCTCTACCCCGATGAAAAGCTCATCATACTTACACGTTTTCACTATTATATTGATCAACTCCGCAAGTTCACCCCTAAGTTCAATAAGGTGCACCGGCGAAGAGAACGGACGTATTACATCCATACCGTCTCTGCAATAGATAGCCTTATCTATATATTGCTTATCTATCGTACTTCCAAACCCTTTAAAAATTTCAAAGCATAATTCCGAAAGACCGATTCCTTCAGCATTTATGCGATTGTCACTAAAGAAACCTACATTAATTGCAAGAACCGATCTGTCTTTTGATCTTTTTTTCACTTCTTCGTATATATAATTTCTCTGATATGCGTTACCCGAAGGCGAAAGCACTATCGTAAGGTCTGTATCATCAACACTTTCTGTATTCCCGCATCCGCCGCTTTTCTCTTTTATCTCTCTTCTTATATCCGCTGCTTTCTGAAACCTGTATATCTTCCCCGGATCACCGGTTCTTTCATCGGAAAATACAAAAATCTCATCTTCATTCATTTCGCTTATCTCATCTTCATATACAATTAAGATATCTATCTCGCCATATAGCTCATTTAATCTGTCGATAAGCCTTGCGGCAAATTCCTTTTCACTGTCCTTAATAAGTAAATACTTCTTCACCATCTTCCCAATCCGGTTATAATAAGGCCTACAGTTAATGCCGGTGCAAAAGGAAGCTTCTCTTTTCTGTTAAGAATAAAGAAAAGCGCCTGCACAAGAATTGATATAATAAGCCAGTTTGCCGTCTCCTCCCATTTCATCAATATAATAATCGTGGAAATAAATTTGACATCGCCGCCGCCCATAAGGCGGAGCATATAAAAAATAAGAATTACAGCAAGAATTAAGATAATAAAGAAAATATCTGTTACCTGCTGCCTTAAGAATAAAAACCTGTAAGTACCTAAGATAATAAACCCGAATCCTGTAAGTTCATTGGGTATCTTACAGTTCTTAATATCGAAGTAAGAAGCTATAACCGAATACGGAATCAATAATCCGTATCTATCTATGTCGCTCATTCCTTTCGCTTAAGTGTACTTCGAATTATAGTCTCGAAAATTAATTTTTACAACCGAACAAATAATAAAATAATTATAAAAAAGAGCGGTTACGAAAACCGCTCTTTCATCAATTCTAAAATTTTTATAAACCGCTATCCGCCTAAGCATAGAAACCACGCTTATTTACGCCGGTCGAGATTTCATTTAAGGAATTTTTACCATATGTAAGTCCAAGATACATGTCTTCTCTATTCTGCATTAACGCAGGAGAATTATCTTCCGCTGCCATATCAAGCATTCCTTTATAGAGATTTCTTAGGATAGTTTCCGCCTGCTTAACAGGCTCAGCGCTTTTTTTGATTCTGGCTACCGCGAAGCGCCTTAATACGAAATCGTATAGCGGAAAAAGCTCTTTGGCTATATCGTAATTAAAGTCAAGATCGTCGATAAGTCGTCTTACAACCGCTTCCGCATGGTTAATTGCTTCTTTCGCCTCAACCCACTCATCCTTATCAATGCCTGCGTACACATCCTCCATATAAGAGAAAAGCATCTCATACATGATTACGATAAGCTCGCTTCTGTTTGCCGCGATTATTCGCTCCTTATACTCTTTTTTCTTCTCTAACTTCATCTATATCACCTTACTGCAAAAGCTGTAATACCTGCTGAGGAATGTCGTTTGCCTGCGCAAGTACGCTTGTTGCGGCCTGTACAAGTACATTCATCTGGGTGTATGTTGACATTTCGGTTGCCATATCAACATCTTCGATTCTTGATAATGCTGAAGACATATCAAGTGTAACCTCGTCAAGGTTCTCGGTTGTGTAGTTAAGTCTGTTCTCAACCGCACCGATCGAGGATCTTATGGATGTAACCTTGGCAAGTGCGTTATCAAGCGCCATTAAAGCTCTGTCGCAACCATTAATAGTTGTTACATCAAGGTCATCAATGAAAAGTGTTCTTGTTGATACTTCAGGGATGCTTATTGCAATTGTCTCGTGCTCGTTAGCACCAACCTGGAATACCATCTTGCCGATATCGGTTATGTTAAGCTCTACATCAAGATTTCCGCCATTCTTAAAATATGCTCCGTCTTCAACCTTAAAGCTTATTGATACACCGTTCATCTCGGTAACGGTTACCATATTTCCCTTGGTAATGGTTGTTGCCATACCGGAGAAATCATTCGAATCTGCGGTAACTTCTACATCTTTTCCCTTTTCTTTTACATCATAGCCAATTCCGAATGCATCTAAAAGACGCGGATTATTGCTTGTAATCTCTATTGTTTCGGAACTTCCCGTATGTGCCGAAAAGAAATATAAAGCATCGATGTTCTTGTATTCATTATCTGCCGGTTTAAAACCGTTTGTTGAAGGATACTCATCGGAATTTGCAACATATTCGCCTACAAATACGACAACCTCACCGATTTCTGCTGCGTTTCTAAGCATCTCATAACGCTCTACCGCAGTTTCTTTTCCTGTAAATGTAACCTTAGAACCGTTAATACTGATTGTTCCGGCTTCAGGACTAACTATATCAGGATTTGTATCTCCTTCATACATAAATGCCGTTCCGTGCGTACCAATATACTGAGCTCTTTGCGCGTCAGCGGTTACCTCAAAGTGATACTTGCCTACTCTTACTTCAGAACTTGCTTCTGCGAGAGTAATATCTCTTGAATTTGAATAGATTCTTGCGCACATCGATCCGTCAAGCACGTGAAGCTTGTTAAATTCTGTGTCCTCAGAAATTCTGTCGATTTCTTCCTTCAATGCTTCAATTTCATCCTGCATTGCTTGAAGATCTTCCTGTGTATAGGTATCGTTTCCCGACTGAACAGCGAGTTCTCTCATTCTCTGTAAGATAGAGTTAACTTCATTTAACGCACCTTCCGTAGTCTCAAGAACGGAAATACCGTCTGATGAGTTACGATTGGCCTGATCTAAACCTCTTATCTGGGATTTCATTTTGGAAGATATAGCCATGCCGGCAGGATCATCCGACGCATGGTTAATCTTATAACCTGAAGACAATCTCTCAAGTGACTTGGTAAGAAGGTCTTCATTCTGTAACAGACGTGAATTAGCCACATAGGCTGACATATTATAATTAATCTTCATGTAAACATCTCCTTTGCCTTAATTACGATAATTCCTTTATACGATGCTTACACTTCCCTGTGTTTACATTCTTATGGTTTATATTTCGGATGAATCCTGACTTCTCTTAAGAACCGTAATGAAAACTTTTGCAATTCCGTATAAGCTTTCGGTAAGTACGTTACTATCTTCATCCGGTGTCTCAAGACCCTTGCCTGCATCTTTTCTAAATCCTGATAAAGATACCGTATTACTCTTAATAGCATTAAGTGAAAAGCTCAAATCTTTTAAGCTCTCGTCTTCATTAAGAAGCTCTTTCATTCTATCCTCGGCGTCTCTTAAGTCTTCATATAACTCTTCATCATCCGTGACAAAGTAGCCTCTGATATCGCCGTTTTGTACTTTAAACTCTGCCGCAATCTCTTTTTCATTAGGCATATGAGAAGTAATGGTTACTTTACCCTTATCCTTCTTGCCCTTAACTATTTTTAACGAAACCGTACCCATCTTTCCTTTGATAAGTACCGGTATCGCAAAGTCCTCTTTCTTGGCTGCGTCCGCAAATAATCCAATCTGTGAGCAAACCATTCGCATAGCTTGTAAATCGACGGATTTAGTTTCTTCATCTGTCTCCATGGTATCCATAACTTGCGTTGCCAGCTCTTCAAGCTCTTCTAAAGCTTCTCCCATTGCGGTAGGGGATTCGATATTCTCTTCGAAATGCTTTAATGCTTCAGCCTTAAGAAAATCGAACATTTCCTTATCGGAAAGTGAGTTAATCTCTTCATATAACTTACTGTATGTCCTGTTGGATCTGAAATAGTTATATACAGCCTCGATATTTTCAACCGACTTAGGTGCTTCTATCGATTCAAGATAGCTTCTTACCTCTTCATCGGTTTCAAGTATCTTAAGACTGTCCGCTATTCGCTGCTTAATCTCTTTATCTTCTTCTTTAATCTCGTCCTTAATATCAGCATTTATAAGACGTAAGGATTCTACGAATTCTTCCGGAGTCTTATCTAAGATACTCTTTCCGTCCGTCATCTCTTCACTCATCTTAACGAGTACTTCAACGTTGACTTCTTCAAGGGCATTCTTTAACGCATATGCTTCGTATGCGCTGTTTACCTGCTCGGTTATTGAAAGATCAGCAACTACGCGCTTTTCCGAAGCTGCAAGCGCGTCGTCCACCGTCTTATCGACATGTCCCGTATGGCGGCTTCTTACTTCGGTAATAAGATTCTTTAAAGTAAGCTCTGCGTTACTTGCAACAGCTGCTCCTATAACCGCACCGTCGGACTTTTCAACCTGACGAAGAAGACGGTAGATTCCCATGTAGGATTCGCGTTCTTCTTCGGTTATTCCGTCTTTTTTCGTAAGGTCATATAAAAACTTGCTGTATTTCTCAGTTCCCGCATCTCCTATGCGCTCTTTAATCTCAACCGCCTTATCGTTTAGTTCGGTTAATTCCACATTAAGTGGGTTATATCCCTCGCGAATCATTGTAAGAACTACCTTAGGAGTAAGGTTATTAAATACGTTCTGCCACTTCTCGTCGTTAAGCTTGATATTCTCTACGGATTCTTCCGTAATTTCCATATTGTTATAACCTAAGATTCGGACGGCACGCTCATTTTCCGCGGTCTGCTCCATCCCCATCTCGGATAAGATATCCTTAACGTTGGCAAATGCCTTCTTAATGTTATCGCCATGGTCCGGTCTTATCTCGGTTCTCATGGTATCATAAGCGGCTGCTGCCATATCAAGCGCTTTTTCACCGATAGAATGTGTACTTACAAAGCTGTCTATAGCTTCCTTGATTTCAGGAATCGTACTTGTAAAGGAAAGTGCCGGCATTGCATATGCAGGTGCTTCCTTAATGTCGTCGATTATGGAAACTGTCTCGTTAAAGTCCGCAAATCCTTCAACAGAGCCACACATTGCCTTCTCTAATGCAGCCTCTTCTTCCTTTAAGCCGTCGACTATTTTCTGTAAGCCCTCAGTATCTATATGCATATCCTTCTTACATAAAGTAAGATTTGCTTCTTCCGAAAGGATAAGCGATGCTTCTACTATTCTTCTTTTTGCGCCGACTAACGATAACTTCTTATTTAAGTCCTTATCGTCCATGTTCTTAAGGGCGTCTGTATAGCTGTAATCCTTTAATGCGATTGCTTCCTGAGGATTAAATCCTAAGGATACGGCTTCTTCTATGCTTGCGAGAATTTCTTCATCTGTCGCGATTATATCGCCCTTTACAAGGTCTTTTCCAAGTATAAAAGTTCCCTCATTAAGTTCTACGCCGAGTTCTACGATTTTCTCGGCAAACTCAAGGTCTTCAGGAGTCGGATTTTCTACAAAAGTTCTGACCTTCTCTTCTATCGCCGGCTTTAATTCCGTAATGTTCTCCGTCTTAACCGGAGTATTATTCATTACATTTTCTGCCTTAAACACGTTCTCTATGGTAGGCTGTAATTCATTCTTAATGATATATGCCGCATCTTCAACTGTAGGAACGGTTAATTCCGTTGCCATTTCGTATGCTCTTGCTACATAAGGAGATACCGCGGTTAACTGCTCTTTAGATAAGTTCTGAACCGCTACATCGTCTGCTCCCGCAATTGCTCGCTGAAGGTTGATCTTATCAACTACAGTAAGCATAACATCGCTGTCTTCTTTCTCGACATCGATGCCTTCTTCGGTAAGAGCTTTTGCCATATCTTCGTCCATTGTGCCCGCAACGAACTCTGCGTTATTTAAGGATAACTTATCCATACGCATCTTAGATTTTGAAGAAATATCGGCAAAGCTTAAGCCGCCTTCTTTTCCAAGCGTGTCAAGCGGCATGTTAAAAGAAGCTTCCTTAACCTTCTCTTCCTTGGAATTAATTGTATTTTCAGGGATTATTCCGTTATTGATTGATTTAGTATTAAGAATCTCGTTTATATTCATATGTCCCACCTCATATCTACTATTTCGGTCGAGAGAAGTTAATTCTTTAATGAATTATTGATGTACAAAAAAGGAGGTGAATCTCACCTCCTTTTTACTCTATATCCACTATTCAGTTGGCTTTATATAGGTCATGAATACATTTCCGGCATCCTCAAACTGCTCTCTTGCGTCATCAAGTCGCATAAGCTTTGCCACGTTATATTCAGGATCGTAATAGAGAATATCTCTGTTGGTATATCCGCATAATATAACCGGCTTACTGCCGAGCATCGCATATACAGGTGTATCCTGACTTATGTAATAGAGCATCTGATTTAAGGTCGCGCCCTTAAGGTCAAGTACGAAAGCGCCCTGCAAAGCATCATTTAATATCTTCTTAACGCTTCGTCCGTTACTTAAAAGCTCTCCGACGGCAAGGGATATATTCTCATGCTGTAAGATTACCGTAAGACAACGCTCTTCATATCCTGTACCAACCTGCGATGTATCTACTTTCATTCCGGTAAGTCGGTCTGCATAATTCTTCTTACCCTGCTGCCATACATAATTTAATTCATCATCTATTACAACTCCGGCATTTTCCGCAGCAACGCTTACGGCCGTCGATACATCAGGCGTAATGAAGATCATTCTGCCCTTAGCATATACATAGTAGTAATCTTCCGTACCGGTGCCTTCTATTGAAACAACGTTATTCTCATCGTTAACTATAAGCTTTGATGAAAGAAGATTCGGGCTTTCGCTTTTAACATCCTTGGAAAGCTTGATTATCGTAATCTTCTGCTTAATCTCGGAATATAGGGATGTTACCTCTGTTATACTCTCGGTATCGACTTCCATATCCATAATCGTATCCTGGAGCATTTCCTTATATTCGTCACCACTGCGCTCTTCTCGATTAAGTCTTATAACCGACTCTTCGCACTTAATACTTGTAACGTAGATATCTTCTTTCTTATATTCTTTCTTAACCGTACCGTCTTCTGCAATTATATAAAGCGCATACATCGGGAAATGAATCGCTCCCGAGATACCCTCTGTTACATCTTCCTTTCTTGCAACACCGTATATAAGGTTATGATCTATAAAGCCTAATGGCCTTATCCACTCATCGTCGGATGCTTTTATCTCAATCTTGGTTCCGGCCTCAAGGTTGTAGTACTCTATCGTCTTACCTTCGTTCTCATTTCCCTTACTAAGATAAGCCATTCTCGACGAATCATCGGACACACTGTACCAGCCTTCTCCGTGACCGCTACCAAGGACTTTGGCTTTTCTTGTCGTAAGGTCTATATCATAGATATTATTCTCGCACTTTATATAGAAGTGGTTAAGGTCGTTAACATAGAGAATCTTACCTACCATCTGTTCAATCATCTGATAAGACCTCGTAAATGGTATGTAGAGAATCTCTTCATTCGCATTGGCTACGGAATCATAATGATATACGCTTATTCCAACCTGTCCCTCATGTGGACCTCTCGGTGCGTATCCATAGATAATAAAGTCGATACTTCCGGTCTCATCTACTCTTATTACGCGTACCGCGTGGTCAGAGTTATTCTCTCTTTCGTCAAGCTGCTCGTAACCTCTATATGACCATACACGCGAAAGCGAATTATTGATATTGGAATATTGCCATAGATCGCCTTCCTGTACAAAGGCAACTATCGTTCCGTTCTCGCTTGTCTTATAATCTACTCCGTCTTCGCCTACGATTCCTAAGCGGATTGAGTTTTTTCCGAAGTTATCACCATCTTCTCTGAATATCTGATTAATTGTTCGCTCGAAATTAAGAAGATACATTCTCTGGTTACCGCAGCGTACTCTGTAATACTCAACTACGTTATAGTACTCCGCTTCACCGTTCTCACCCTTGGCACCGATACTGTATTCTATCGTAACTACTGTGTACTCCGCCTTAATCTCCTTAACATTAACCCTTATATCCGTTATCGGCGCACACTCAAAATCTGCGTAGAAAAGCTCTTTCATTGAAGACTTAATAGTCACGTAATGAAGGTTATCGTTAGCCATAGTGTGGTCCGATTCCATATAAATTGCAAGATCCTGCTTTTTCTCCGTAACAAAAGTCTTCTTATGGAAATCCACACAGAAGAATATACATTCCTTTGCATACATATCGGTCGGAACTATAATTCTCGTATAATAATATATATCTTTACCGTCTACCGTAAGTGTAATTATAAGCTGATACTCAACACATGCGTCAAGAAGATTTTGTATCGGAAGGGTTACATCAATCTTGTTGCCGTTAACAGAAAAAGACTTAACATTCGTATCCTCCACAAGACGGTCTCCCTTAAGGGTTCTTACCTTATAATTAATACCGTCGACCTTTGCGCCGTATGTATTAATTGTAATAGGAAGTGCGAGATTATCATATAAAGGAGTGATCGTATCTCGCATATAATTGGTATTCATCTCAGTTGTATAACCGAAAAGCGTATTAATCTCCTGCTTATTCTCATATAAAACAATGGTCGGCAAAGAAGCCGCGCTCATCTTCGCGGTTCTGTCCTCTCCCGATATACTCGAGAATAATTCCATTATTATTACGCTTATTACGAATATACCGGCTAAAATGCCTGCTTTAGAGAGAATCTTCGCCATGTTAAGAGTAATCTACCTTTCTTTATCAAGTAACTTAAGGATCATAGGCTCGACCCCAAGATAGTTGACTGCATCCTTGTAGGTTTTTTTATTAGCCTTAATCTCGATCTTTTTCTTTTCCCTAACCGCACGAATAAGAATATTCTTCGGCGTATGTTCCATATCAATAAATTCTAACAGCTGAACCTCAAATCCGCAATCCCTTAATACCTCCGCTCTAACCGCATCGGTAAGAAGCGCAGCCGTTCTCTCCCTTATAATACCATAGGATAAAAGCGCTGATAATTCAGTATTCTTATAAGTCGAATTAAGCTGTTTATTCATCTCATGCTGACAGCAAGGAACGGACAGGATTACATCCGCATCCCAGGTTACCGCTTTATATAATGCATAATCCGTTGCGGTATCGCAGGCATGCAGGGTTACAACCATGTCGACCTTATCGACACCTTCATAATCCTTGATATCCCCGACAAGAAACGAAAGCTTCTCGTATCCGTACTTTTCTGCCAGTTTATTACATTTATCTATTACATCTTCCTTAAGATCAAGTCCTATCATTCGCACATTATATCCGCGTAATACGCATAAATAATAGTACATCGCAAAGGTAAGATAGGATTTTCCGCATCCAAAGTCTATTATTGTTAACTCTCTGTCCTTAGATAATGCCGGAAGTATATCCTCGATAAATTCAAGGAATCTGTTTATCTGCCTGTACTTATCGTACATCTTGTCGTGTATCTTGCCATCACTTGTCATGACTCCAAGATCCATAAGAAACGGCACCGGTGTTCCTTCCGGAATTAAGTATTTCTTCACTCTGTTATGAGTAAGATCTTTTTGAGGCTTTTCTTTAGAAGCGCTTTTAACTAAATTGTTCTTTTTCTTAATGGTTATTTTGCCCTTCTTACTTATAATACAGGTTATGATTACATCCTCATGATCTATCTCAAGCTGCTTAAAGTCTTCGGTAAGCTTTATTACTTTTTCTATCATGGCATCTCGTTCGAGATTTTCATGAAATACCTGCTTTTCGGTATATGACGCCATCTGGAAAATAAGCTTTCCTTTCAGCAGAATCGGGCGGATGTGAATCTTGTTCACTCCGCCCTTTAATTTACTGTTACTTATGATGATTCTATTAAGTTTTTCGTTGATTGTCTCTTTCAAGCAATCTCTTAATTCATCCATAGTATGTTCCTTATTTATAAATGTGAGCTTCCTCTTCCTTATTAAGTACACGAAGTCCGCCCTGTGCTAATGCAAGAAGCTCATCCTCGCCCGGATATACAGAGATAGGTGCGATATGTGCTACTCTCTCCTTGATGTGCTCTACGATATACTTATCATGTGCAACACCGCCTGTAATAAGAATCTGATCTACCTTACCTTTAAGTACTGTAGACATTGCTCCTATATCCTTGCTTATCTGATAAAGGAATGCTTCACGTACCATATATGCTTCATGATCGCCTGATTCCGCGCGCTTTTCTACTTCAATCATGTTATTGGTTCCAAGATAAGCAACAACTCCGCCGCCGCCAACGATCATCTTCATAGCTGACTTGGTATCCGGATACTTGCCGCTCATAAGTACTCTTACAAGTCCGCCTGCAGGAAGTCCGCCTGCTCGCTCAGGTGCAAAAGCGCCGTCTCCGTCAAGTCCGTTAAATACATCAACTACACGACCTTTCTCGTGTGCTCCGACGGAAACGCCTCCGCCCATATGAACTACGATTAAGTTAAGGTCTTCGTACTTCTTATTGTTCTCTTTAGCATATCTTTTTGCGATCGCCTTCTGGTTAAGTGCATGGAAGATACTTACACGAGGTACATCCGGATGTCCCGAGTATCTTGCTACTTCTTCCATCTCATCTACTACTACAGGGTCTACAATATATGAAGGGATGTTGCCCCACTGGCTTGCAAGCTCGTGTGCAAGGAGTCCTCCTAAGTTACTTGCGTGCTCACCCTGAACTCCTGCCTTAAGATCACGGAGTAATTCGTCTGTTGTTGTATAAGTTCCTGATACGATTGGCTTAACAAGTCCGCCACGTCCTACGATTGCATTAAGTGATGTAGGATCAACGCCTGCGTCAACAAGTGCCTTCTCGATAAGAGCTTTTCTAAAATCAAGCTGATCGATTATTCTTGCATACTTCTTAATCTCTTCTGTCTCATGATGAATATTGGTAACGAAAATCTGCTCTTCATCCTGATAGATACCTATCTTGGTTGATGTTGAACCCGGATTGATAACTAATATCTTATACATCTTTATTTTCCTTCCTTTTTAAGCTTTTCTGCAACCATAGCTGCAAGAACGATTGAATTCATCTTGGTCTCATATGAATCGGATCTTGATGTAAGTACTACAGGTGCTGCTGTACCTACGAGTAATCCACCATTTTCTGTATCGGATAAGTGACCTAAGCACTTATATAACACATTACCTGTCTCAATTGCAGGAACAAGGATGATATCTGCATCACCGGCAATCTTTCTGCCTGTGGTTCCCTTGTGCTCTGCTGCCTCGTGTGAAATTGCAAGGTCAAATGCTAAAGGTCCGTCTACGATACATCCTGTGATTTCGCCTTCCTCATTCATTCTTGTAAGTTCTGCTGCGTCAAGTGTAGGCTGCATCTTCGGGTTAACTACCTCTACAGCTGCGATCGGAGCTACCTTAGGACAGGAAACGCCGCATGCATGTGCAACTACTACCGCGTTCTCAAGAATCTGCTTCTTATCTTCAAGTGTAGGATACGTATTGAATGCTGCATCTGTGATGAAAAGCATTCTGTGTAAGTCTTCTACTTCAAAAACACCTACATGGGAAAGTAACTTACCTGTACGTAAGCCGTTCTCCTTATCAAGAACTGCCTTAAGTACTGTCTTGGTATCTACGATACCCTTCATTACCATGTCGGCCTTCTTGTCGTGAACATACTTAACTGCTGCCTGAGCTGCTTCTGTATTGTCCTCGATATCTACTATCTCATATTCGCTAAGGTTAATGTCTACTCCCTTTGCTGCTTCTTCGATCTTAGCCTTTGATCCGAAAAGCACTGCATTGATAACTCCTGCCTTCTTAGCACCTGCAATAGCTTCAAGTACTGCAGAGTCCTGTGCAACTGCAACAGCGACAACTTTGGTCTCTAAGTTCTTGGCTTCTGACCAGATTCTGGAAAACTCCTTCTTCATCGTTTAACCCTTTCTAAAATACATTATATTATTTATTCTCAAAATCCTTTTCACGGATGATGATATACCCGTTATCCTCACGGCGCTTCTTAAATAAGCTTCCTCTGTCTGCCTTTTGCATAGCAGCATCCATTATAGACTTAACTTCGGATACGTAAGTTGCTCTATCAACCTTCTGTATTCCGCTTATTCTGTTATAAAGCGCAAGTATTGCGAGTTCGTCGATATCGAATCCGCATTCATATGCATAGCTTCTTGCGAAGTGTACAAGCTCGTCGGATGTAAATACCGGAATCGAAATCGTAGTCTTGAATTTATTGGCAAGAAGCGGAGCTTCCGCTTTAATCTTGCTTATTCCCGATCTTATGTCTTCCATAATGATTATGGTTCCGTCTGTCGGGCCTTCCATTGCTATTGTAAGACCGTCCATTGTCTCCTTGGACATTGAACCTGCCTTCTCAATAATAAGAAATCCACCGTGTATCTTGGCAAATAAGTCTACTATACTTGTCTTATTAAGGGCATCTGCGTTAATCTTGCCGACTTTACGCTGTCCCGCAACCACATTCTCGTTCTTTAATGCTTTGATTAAGTCAAGAGCAAGCATGGTCTTACCTGAACCACGGCCTCCTTCAATAATTATATTGCCTGTAACGGAAGTGTCAAGGTCTTTCTTATGAATAACCGTATCCATTGCCTGACATATCTGCTTCTCCATTCCGTCTACTTTGGCAAAATATGAAAAGATGTTCTTCTGCTCCTGATTAAGATGCGTTATTGCCTCTCTCTCAAGACCTAATTCTTTTCTTATGTCTTCTTCTATATCTTCAGGAAGAGTAATCTCTTTCGTCTTCTCGCCTGCGACTTTCTTTCTTATTTCGCTTTTTAGCTGTTCTTCTTCTGCCGGTGTCTGTGCATTCTCAGGCGCTGAAAGCTCTGCAGAATAGATTCTGGTCTCTCCCGATAAACCTTCGACATCCTCAAGCTTCTGGGTATCACTTGATTCTGCGTTTTCTTCCGGAATATCTTCCGCTTCTTTTGTCACATCCGGGATCTTCTTGGTCATAACGCCTTCAAGTAATGCGTCAAGGCGCTTCTCCGTAACTTCGATAAATCCTTTGCGCTCTTCTTCCGTAGGCTCTTCAAGTTCTACTTCAATTCCGTCGTCGTCGTTATTCTCTGCCTTCTTAGCGTATTCTTCTTCCATGAGTTCGCGAGGGGTCTTCCCTTCAGAAAGCTTCTGTGTCATATCGTTAAGGCGATCCATAATGCCTTCTGCTTCCTGTAAAGCTCTTGCTTTTGCAGACTCAAGGCGCTTTGCTTCGGCAACTTCCATACTCCTTTTGGCGGCCTGCTTGGTTCTCTCCCACTCATCAAGAACGTCCTGTATACTCATCTGTCCCGTAATCTGACGCTCTGCTTCAGGCTTATTCTCAAATGAAAGCGACAGCTGTCCACCGTGCTCTTCTTCGAACATCTCCTGGAAATCAACCTTTAAGGAACCGTCTATCTCTTCATCAGTCTCTATATGTCCGTACTTCTCCTCATTCATGGCATCAAGCTCTTCCTTGGGCATATTAAGATAAGGGATTGTATTAACAAGTTCCTTGATCTTCTCCTTGGCATCATTAACCTCGTCCTTAGCTGTTGCTTCCATAATCTTCTGCATATTATTGGCAATTTCCTGCTGAAGGTTGATGGTATTATATGCTTCCGGATTATATGTAACCTGCGGTATCTCGCGCTTTTCTGTAATAATATCACCGCTTCTTAACACTTCGCCCGGGAATACTTCAACTACTCCGCGCTCTTTCTGGCGGATCTTTCGGTATTTCTTCTCCTGTTCCGGTGTAAGAGGCTGGTAATCCATCTTAAGTTCAAGCGCTTTTTCAACATACTTACCTTCACCGTACCAGAGAACTATCTCGTCACAAAGGTCTACGCACTTATTGTTCATCCCTGCCTTATGATAAAGTGTTGCAAGCTCATAGCTCCATCGCTCGGAGCTCTCGCGCTCTTTGTACTCTTCAAGAACGCTTATCATCTCTGCAATGGAAGCGCCCTTTGCCTTCAGTATCTGATACTTTAATATATATCTTAAGTTGTCGGTCGGAGCGATATTAACGAATTCGTTATAATATTCTTCTGCTTCATCGGGATTGCCTGCTTTAACAGCAACAATTGCAAGTCGGTATAAAATGGTGCGGCCTATAGGGGAGCGTTCGTACGCGCAAATAAGAGCGTCCTTGCTTTCTTCGTAACGCTCGGCTTTCTCGTATACTTCTCCTATAAGACACAGCATCGATACCGTCTTCTCCTTACGATAATTAATGCTGTCCGCTATTAAGCATGCGTCCTCAACTCTTCCTTCTTCGAGAGCGGTTCGCATTTCATTCATTTTAAGCTTATGCTCGTAACGATCCATTACCTTTTCCTCCGACTGGACATAGTCCGACCACTTTAATTGTTTGTATGCTCATTATACCACATTTTGTGGTTTCAAGTCAAAAGAAACGACAAATCTTGCGGTTTTAATTCTTACACAAAATTAAAGCGCCCGCTAATTGATATGATTCCCCTTAAGTAGACAAGGTAAATAACCAAATCTACTTAAGGGGATTTTTTATGGCTAAATCCAAATACTCTTCCGAAATGAGGATACTGATTGCTCAGAAGTATCTTGATGGGAAAGCTTCATCATGTGAGCTCTCTAGCATCTATGGGATACCAGATAAAACTATACGAAGATGGGCACAACGACTAAAAGAGCAAGGCGTGCGTGCTTTTTCCGAATCAAATAGTAATTCGCATTATTCTTCTGAATTTAAGCTAATGTGTGTGGAATTATACATTTCAGGTGAATTATCATTAGATGAAATTGTTGCTAAATATAACATTTCAAGCGATTCTGTTTTACGTAAATGGCTAAAATTGTATAATGCCAATAGAGAACTTAAGGATTATGATCCTAAAAGGGAGGTCTATATGGCAGAAGCAAGAAGAAAAACCACTATTGAGGAACGTAAAGAAATCGTTGAATACTGCTTATCACATAACAAAGATTATAAAGGCACCGCCAGCTTGTATGATGTCTCATACAGCCAAGTGTATTCATGGGTAAGGAAATATGATGCTACTGGAGATGAAGGATTATCAGATAAACGAGGTCGTCATAAAACTGATGATGAAGTAGATGAATTAGAACGTCTTCGAAGAGAAAACAAGCGGCTCAAACGTCAATTAGAAGAAAATGACATGTTGGTACAACTGTTAAAAAAAGTGAAAGAATTCGAAGGGATGTGAGGCTTGGCAAACAACGCTATGAATCAAAGTATATGGCTATCAAATACTTTTATGAAAACAATGGATGGAGTATTAACTGGATGTGTAAGCAGTTATCTATTTCAAGAGCTGCTTATTACAAATGGTTACATAGAGAAATACCTATTCAGGAACAAGAAAATATTGAATTAGCTAGTCTTATTAAAGAGTATGATGAGCGTTTCAATCATATATTAGGTTATCGTAGAATGACCTCTTGGATCAACCACTTCAATCATGCTAACTATAGCAAGAAACGCGTTCACAGAATAATGAAGAAGCTAAATATTCATTCTGTTATCAGAAAGAAAAAGAAGAAATATTTATCTTCAACACCACAAGCCATAGCTGAAAACATTCTTCAAAGAGATTTCTATACAACAGCACCAAATCAAAAATGGGCAACAGATGTAACTGAATTTAAAGTACCTGGTGAAAAAAAGAAACTATATTTAAGTGCCATTATAGATTTATATGATCGTTATCCGGTTTCATATGTAATTAGTTGTAGAAATGATAATAGGCTTGTATTTAAAACATTTAATAAAGCTATTGCTGCAAATCCCGCTGCTAAACCTGTTTTTCATAGTGACCGAGGATTTCAGTACACTAGCAAAGTTTTTCAGCGCAAACTTGAAAAACAAGAAATGCAACAATCGATGTCCAGAGTTGGGCATTGTATTGATAACGGACCAACAGAAGGTTTTTGGGGAATCATTAAGTCCGAAATGTATGCAATGTATGAAATCAAAGATGAAGAATCACTTAGGTTTGCAATTAAGGATTATTTGAGGTTTTATGCTGAAGAACGCATACAAGAACGATATAAATGTAAAACTCCACTCGAAGTAAGAACAGAGGCTCTCTCTGCTGTAGGTCCTATGGAATATCCTATTCCAGAAAACAAACGAAT
>JAEEGF010440025.1_pt1 | contig 38341 bp, 37 predicted proteins | sample 9134171 | NCBI WGS metagenome assembly JAEEGF01 (sample SAMN16246542, study PRJNA631951) | gut metagenome | biome: gut microbiome; feature: rumen; material: AP-attached | host: Bos | place: Iran: Karaj | collected 2018-10 | reverse complement strand
GGGTCTTTTTGGTCTGATTTTTTGTTTCGCTCGCTCCGATAGCCCGCTATCGTCGTTCGCTCAACAGAAAAATCATCCTCAAAAATCCCTCTCAAATAAGCTCGAAAAAAATCAAAACAGCTTCTTAGTTTTTTTCTTATTGTTATTTCAGAAAAAGGAAAAAAACATAAACTTGTACCATGATTTGGCACAACCACCATCTATTTTTGCATCGTGATAAGCATGTTTAACCCTTAAAAACACACGATTATGAATGCAAAGAAGATGTTTTTCATGAATTGCCACCTGGCAGGAAGAATGTATCACGAAGCCGATGAGGTTTGGGACCAGCTGAAAGTAGGCACCAAACTGGAACTGGTGCGTGAGGCCGACAACCGCTACGACCCCAATGCGGTGATGGTGTGCTACCACGACCAAGAGAACGACGAGCAAGTCTGTCTCGGCTACATCCCACGGGCGCAAAACAGCACCATCGCCCTGCTGATGGATCTGGACTACAACGAGATTTTCGAGTGCCGCATCAACCAAATCAACGAGCAGGTGCATCCCGAAGAGCAGGTGCACCTGACGATTAAGATCAAAAGGAACGAACAAAAATGATTTAAGGACAAAAAAATGAAAACCATGGATCCAATGTACCAAAACCCCGGGGAAGGTTTTAATGCCAACCAACATACTTTCATCCTGATGTGGAATCCGGCCATCTCGAGTATCACCATTCATAACCACATTGACAGCATTGCCCATATAGATGATTGGGAGTTCAACTGGAGTGTATATGAATGGGAGAAGGCTCACAAAGGCGACCGCTTTTTCATGGTGCGCGTCGGAGAAGGCAACACTGGCGTTGTGATGAGTGGAATCTTCACCTCTGAACCATACACCGATCGTGACTGGAATCGCCTGCGTCAGAGCCGTCAAATCTATTATATGGACATGCAACCCAACTTCATCGTCAATCCTGAAACCATGCCCATTATCACCACGGCGCAGTTGAAGGAGGCCATTCCTGACTTCGAGTGGAGCAAAGGCCATAGCGGCACACTGCTTACTGATGCCCAAGCTCGAAAATTGGAGGAGATTTTTGCCCAGTATTTGCTCTCCGTGAAAGACAAGGTGGATGGGGAGAATCTTTTCATAGATGGTGTCGATGAGAATAGATTTAACCGATATTTTGATTTGCAAGGTGCCCATATTGAAACAATCATGTCTGCTACTCAATTTGCGGATGAACAACTTCCAGAGATTGGTTCTTGGCCATTTTATGGCAATGCTGTTTGCAAGTTTAGTAATAAAGAAATCAAAAATGAGGAAGTGGAGATAACAGCGCTAAGAGTTGGCACTGAGATGGGTGTGGTGGCTTTGTTATTGAAAAACAAAACAGAGGACAGGTACGATTTCTTGACTGCCTATCCGATGCACAAGGGAGCAATCCATTGTTTGCAGATTACTGAAATACAGGAATTTAAAAGCAAAATAGAGGCGGTCGTCCATGCTAAAACAAAGGAACTTTCTTTAGCATTTTTTGCAACAGATTATTTCTTGAACAAGAGTAAATATGTGATTGGAAACGAGATTGATGTTGAATTATCGGCATGTGCATATTCTTTGTACGAAGGTGAGGAAGAAACCGTGCTTGATGAAGAAACTTCTGCCAGATTGCGTAAGGATATGGGGTTGGAAGAGAAGTATGATGAAGAAGGAAAACTGAAACCATTAACGTTTTATAATGACGAACTTGTCGCTTTCCTCAACTATGATGACGATTATCCCGATGACGTATCATTTGCCTCAAAGGTAAAGTCGGTGAAAAATGTATCGCTTTTTGGCAACAAATATTTCAAGGCCATCATTTCTATTTGCCATGAGCCTGAAGAAACTTATATTCCGCTATATATCAATAAAAGAACGATGGAAGGTGTGCGAAAAGGTACTTTGTTAAGGGGTGCATTTTGGCTGCAAGGAAGAATAGCAAATAACGAGTGAAAAATTGCCTTTGATATGCATCTGGTGATTAAGGTTAAAAGAAATGAAAGGAGAGAGTAATTATGGCTCAGTTATATACAATCAAATGTCCGAAATGCGGAGAAGAATTTAGCATTCCAAAAGGTGTTTTCATGAGTTGGGACTTTTCTCAGCCAATTCCAGAAGATTTACGTGATGAATCTTCTTTTAACTGTCCAAATTGTGGCCACACGATGTGTGTTCTTGATGAAGACTTCAGAGACCATGTAATAGATGTGTTGTACGGAGACTAAATATACTTGTTGTGAATACAATAAGTTTGTTGTATTTTTGCAGAAACAGAAAACTTTATTCTCATGCTACAAAAACTTGTAGTCTTCACCGGCGCAGGCATCAGCGCCGAAAGCGGAATCCCCACTTTTCGTGATGCCAATGGAATGTGGGGAAAATATGACGCCATGAAGTTGGCCAGTGTGGAGGGTTTTGAGGAAGACCCGCAGGCGGTGCTTGATTTTTACAATGCCCGAAGGAAAAACCTGTTGGAAGTGGAGCCGAACCATGCCCATCGTGTTTTGGCGGAATTGGAAAAGCAATATGATGTGACCATCATCACCCAGAATGTGGACAATCTTCACGAAAGGGCGGGCAGTAGCAAGGTGCTGCATCTTCACGGCGAGTTGAGCAAGGTGACATCCTCGCGCAACCGCCTCGACTCCAATTGCATCAAGGAGTATCCACTTGATGTCCCGATTCGATTAGGTGACAAAGCCGCCGATGGTTCGCAACTGCGGCCTTATATCGTATGGTTTGGCGAGTATGTCGATGGTATGGAGTTGGCGGCATATTGGGTGCAACAAGCGGACATTTTTGTGGTCATTGGCACTTCGTTGGTGGTCTATCCAGCGGCGGGATTGGTCGATGATGTCCCAAATGAGATCCCGAAGTTTTTGATTGACCCGAAAGATTTGAAAGGCGGCATGCCGGCTGGATTCCAGCATATAAAGGCGAAAGCAGTGGAAGGGGTGGATGAGTTGGTGAAGAGGTTGGAATGTTTGATTGAATAAAAACAGATTTATTCATTTATCAATAATCTTTTCTAAATTGATTTATAAAATCAAAACAGTAATACTTTATAACTCTTATCATAAAACATTATATATGTTCACACAATCTCACTCATCCCTCTTAGGATCAGAAATTTTTGAATTTGCGGGTCAACCTGTTGGTTTTTATGTAATTGACTTTTGGCGATTCCAGTTCTCCAACATTTGGGATATTCAGGACCAGATTGCTGAATTTATTGTGGCCAAAGCACTTGGACAAACGGAACCATATAACAAGAATGGTTGGACACTATGGGACATCAATTATCGTGGTCAGCGTATTGAGGTGAAAGAGACCGCCTATTACCATTCTTGGCGTAACGATGGTAAGGTTTCTTCCCAACGGACATTTAGCATAACTAGAGCATATACGATGTACAAAAATTCTAAAACTGAATCCAAACGCCAGAGCGACATCTATGTGTTTTGTCTTAACACAGGAGAAACAAAAGAATCCTCTAATCCGCTTATCTTGGATAATTGGCGTTTTTGGGTCGTGCCTACAGAAACTATCAATCGTGCATGTGGTGACCATAAAACAATCTCTCTTGGGCGCCTGCGAAAACTAACTAGCTCAAAGAATGGTATAGGTTATAATGAGATAAGATCTGCTGTTGATGGATATTGCTAATGGCTTTTCTTGTAATCCGGATCGAATTAAACACTATGAAAAAGAATTGCATTTGTTTGAGTTGTAAGAATCTTGACGAAGATTTCATTCCAAAGGGTAAGGTGAAATGTTTGTTTCAGATTGATACTGACGAAACGATAGAAGGTGCGTTGTTGAATGGAGAAACAGACAAATGTCCGTTCGATTTTTACGAAAAGAAGGATGATGATACTTGGAGGTTTAAAAATGAACCTGTTATATCGTTCTATGTGGACTCTGAGTCTATTCCAAAATCAGTTCCGTCTTATGAGTGTCAAACTTGTTCTAATTATAAAAGTGGCTCATGCCCTGCGTTCCCAGAAGGTATTCCTTGTGGAATTATAATTGCTAATGGGCATAAGCAGAAACTGCCTGGCCAGAACACTGATATTGTGTTTAAATGGAATGAAGATAATGCTTAAAACGCCAAATAAATGCCAATGGGTCGTTGAGGAAGCGTTGCCTATCTTGAGAAATCCATTAGAAAAAACAAGCCTGTACCGTGATTTGAAACAATCTTTGAGTATTTTTGTTGACGAAAACAATGCTAGAAAGGAAAATAACCATGTATATAGCCGGGCCGACTGGATTAGTGGCACTAATGCTGCTTGTAATTATTGCAATGGTTATCATTGCTCGTCGTAGAAAAAACTCAGAAGATTGGAAGTGGAAAAAACAATTTGATCAAGATCGGGAAAAGGTAGCTGAAGAAGAAAGGAAACGACTGATTCCGCAGAAAATCCTCGTGACTGAGGAGCAATTCTATGCCTTATCGGAAGTGTCAATCAAAATCCAGAAGTTGGTGAATCGCCTTTGCTATGATGAGCGCTTTATTCGGTATGTTCACGAAAATCACGACCATACCAATGCCCTTAAAAATGGCGAAGATATGTATATACACTATATGCACGATTCTCTTCACGACATCCTTTGGGTTTTCGACCGTCTCGGGTGCCTTTGCGACCATAGTGCAGAAATAAGCGAAATGTTGAAATGTTGCCGCATTGATTTCGAAACAAAAAAAGGCCATTGCCTGCTGATTATTTCTGAAACGATGAGCCACATTAATTATGACAGTCCATATTCCTATTTTGATTACCAAAGAACCGTCGGCGACCCTGAATCGCTATTTTTTGAATTTAGGCAAACTAAAAACACCGGTTTTGATACATTCGTTCATTATAACCCTTCTATCGGACAGGAGGACTATAAAATATGTGATTTGATTGGAAATTATAGCGAAGAAGACAAACAGCTTTACCGAAATCTTATGTACAGACTCGGTGCAACTATAGCTGAAATTCTTGTGTTAAAGGCTCCTTCGGAAAATGAATGGATTGTCAAAAATGATAAAGGAAATAATCCCGACACCAGTAATCTTGAAAAAGCCAATGACAGCTATGAAGTGCCAATGTTCAAGTCCAAGGGATCCTTTCTTTGTGAGGATGATGAAACCGATTCTTCTGATGATTTTTACTCGGACTATGGCTTTACGGAAATAGCTGAAATCACTTATACGTTCATAGGTTCCGATGCTCCAAAAGACAAGTTTGAAATGGAGTTTTCGGAAAAAGATGCCGATAGGCTCAAAGAAGCGGAACAAAACGTTGGCTTGTTAGATTCCACCTACATTTCGAAGAACTTAAAATCAATACATCGGAAAATTCTAAGGGGCATTTGCGAAGACTTGGAAGCCAAGAGCGGAGACCCTCACGATGGCATGATACAGGTGCATCATCCGCCGGCGTATCATGCTTGGGAAAAAGTTCACGATTCGCACCAAGACCTTTTGGACTCATTTAGTAACGATGCAGTGGAATACGAGGTGGAATTCATCGATAGTTCTCGTACTTTTCCACCTTCTCGCAAACAACTTGTTGACTAGTAATTGTAACTCCCACACCATCCAGAGAACAATCAACAAAACTGTTATACATGCGGAATTTCATTTCATGTAGATACGGTAGCTCAAACGTCCCCTTCATTTCTACCGCATCAATGAATCGAAAAGTTGCGATGCATTCACAGTTGATATTGATTCGCAATACCACCTCATCACGTTTCCATGTGATGTCATGGATTTCCGCATCATGAAACTGACAACTGTTTGTGTAGTCAAACCCCATGAATTCGTCGATTAATTCAAGGCCTTTCACTTTTGATGCTGCATTTGGCGAAACAACATCTTCACAACTATTTTCAGACTGCTCGATACGCGCAAACTCCAGGCTCCTTTCAATATCCTTCATGATCTTTATCGGAATCTGCTCGCCCATAGAAGCCTGCCGCTTGAAGCCATCCAAAGCTTCTTCCAACAACGGAATCCTTTTGTCCGTTGAAGAATATGGCGCCAGTCCACAATAAACACGGAAACACAAATCAGGATAACACTCTGATGTTTTATGCTCCTGTAACAAATCGTATGCAACACGAAAATAGGCATTCGCTCTGTCATATTTGTATTGCTTCAAGAGCTGCATACCATATTCATAGTATCTAACACCCATTTGCTTTGCCCCCGTGTCATAACCCTTTTCCCCATTCATATCACAATAAGTCTAATCATTTCATGTCAAGACGCTGTAAAATTACATATACGTTGTTTCAAATCACGATACAAGTTTGAGATTATTTCTAAATATTGAAAATACTTGCTAACAAAAACAAAGAATAACAAAATTGATGTTTCAACAATATAGGAGGAAGGCGACATGAGCAGAATCACGAAAGATCAATACGAATTTGCCTTGGAGAGAATCGAGGAATTGTTGCCGTTGGTGACGGACGAGACTCCTGCCAACGACCGCAACGCCATCGAATTAACCATGATGTCGGACATTGTGATTGAGTACGAAAAGGAGCATTATCCTATTGCGAAACCCTCTCCGGCCGACTTGATAGCGTTGTCGCTCGAAGAGAAACAAATGACGCAGAAACAATTGGCTTCCCTTATCGGTGTAAGTCCTTCGCGAATCAACGACTATGTGACTGGCAGGGCGGAACCAACCTTGAAAATCGCCCGCCTGCTTTGCCGCACTTTGAACATTACGCCAGCCGCGATGTTAGGGTGCTGAAAACTATGTGTTGGAAATCCCTTTGTTGGAATCCTTCACAGGCGACCCTGACAGGGTCGCCTGTTTTTTTAGTCTATCAATCAAAAAAAATGAGTATCAATTCTTTTTTGTACTTTTGCCGCTCATTGTTGAAACAGATTATTTATAAGTTAAATCAAATAAAATGAATAACTTACGCAAAACTTTACTTATCATTTGCTCGATTTTCGCTTTCGCGCATGGCGTTTGGGCACAGACACCGGTGACGCTGCCATCCGTCTCATTGGCGGAGTATCAATCGGCCTCGGGCAGGAGTGCCTTCACCAACATGCAATACATGGAAACGCTGACCGTGTATGACGACACAATCTCCAACAACACTGTCCCTGCCTACATCTTCTATTTCGACGAATTCACCAGAAGCCAGTTCGTCATCCCCGCCAACGACTTGGTGGAAATGGCAGGCGCATCTATCACCAGCCTGACGTTCTATACCACCAGTAGCAATGTGCCTTACACCACGGAAAGCTCAGCGGATGTCTATCTGATGGAGGTGAATTACACCTCGATTAGTGCCTACGAACCCAAATCATCCGCCACCATCGTCTATAGTGGCTTTTTCGACATCGTGAGCACAGATAACGGTGGTGAAATGACCATCAACTTCAGCACGCCCTTCGCTTACCAAGGCGGTAATCTCTTAGTGGGCATAGAGAACACCAATAACGTGAATTATAAAAACATTAATTTCTATGGTCAACCGGTGACTGGCGCTTCCATTTCGGGTTACAATTCCACTAGCTTGGATGACGTGCAACCCATCCAGCGCGAATTCATTCCCAAGACCACTTTCGGCTTCACTCCCGCTTGTGAGCCCAAGAGTTTGCCCTACGCATACGGCTTCGAAGACCCTGATGAATTCGACTGCTGGGCCATGCTGGATTGCGAGGGCTCTTCAGGCATCGAACAAATGGAAACCCACGAAGGCAACTATTCTTTCCACTTCCGGTGGACCACCAACCCACCCCAATACCTTATCTCCCCCAAGTTTGAGGGAACCTCGGGCATGGACGTGTCGTTCTACTACAAGAACGCTTCGAACGACTGGCCTGAGACTTTCCAAGTGGGTTACTCCACAACCACAAAATCGCCCAATGCCTTCGTTTGGGGCGAGGAAGTGACCGCCAATGACCAATACAATTGGCAACTTTATGAAGAGATTTTCCCAAAAGACACCAAATATGTCGCCGTCAAACTCAATTCTAACGACGAGTATTATCTTTTCCTCGATAACTTCAACTTCGAACCGGCCTTTTGTGCGGATGAAGACAAGTGTGAACTCACTTTCACTCTCACCGACAGCTACGGCGACGGTTGGAACGACAATGCCATCCAAGTTTTTGATGCGGCAACGAACATCTTGCTGGCTTCCATGTCGGCACCAAACCATGACCTTACCGATACTCCCACTACCGACACCTACACCCTTGCCGTGTGCGACGACCGTGAGCTTCGTTTCGAATGGGTGAGCGGCGATTGGCCTAACGAATGTACCTATATCGTCACTGACGTCAACGGAAATGAAGTATTCTCCGGAGAGGGCGCAATGAGCGAACCCGTCTATTTCACGCCGGACTGCAGGCCCATTTTCATTTTCGACGGCGACTGGAACAATGGCAGCAACTGGAGTATCGGCGTAGTGCCCGAAGAAGGCAGCGATGTCATCATCCAAGCCGATGCTGTCATTCCTGCAGGTTATACTGCATACGCATCGGATGTTGCCCTTGAAGGCGGCAGCATCACCGTTAAAGAGGGCGGACAGCTCATCCACAGCAACGAGGGCGTCCATGCCACGGTGGAGAAACACATCGAAGGCTTCGGAACGAACGACAACAAAGGTGGCTACTACCTCCTGGCCAATCCCGTTGCCGACGTGCAACAGCCCTCGGCACTCGGCCTGTTGGAGAACAACTACGACCTGTACTGGTTCGACCAGGCACAAGACCTGGAATGGCAAAACCACAAGCATAACAGCTTCGACCTTGCAAACGGCATGGGCTATCTCTACGCCAACAGCGCCGACACCGACATCGCCTTCAGCGGTGTGCTCAACCCCGCCAATGACGACATCACCGTGCCTCTGACCTACGATGCCAATGCCAGCTTCACTGGCTTCAACTTGGTGGGCAATCCCTTTGTCTGCAATGCCTACTTGGCTGATGGGCGTGATTTCTACGTCCTCAATGAAGACGGTGATGATTTAATCACTGCCAGCGGTGCCATCGCCCCGACGCAAGGCTTGTTTGTACAGGCTGCTGAAGACGAAAACGCTATTACTTTCACCACAACGGCACCCTCCAAGGGTAGGGAACTCAACCTGAGCGTTTCGCGCGCCCGTGGTGCTGTCATCGACAACGCCCGCATCCGTTTCGGTGAAGGCCATGGGCTTGAGAAGTTACAACTCAACCCGAACCACAGCAAGCTCTATATCCCGCAGGATGGCAAGGACTACGCCGTGGTCAACACCGAGGCCAAAGGCGAGCTTCCTTTCAGCTTCAAGGCTGAGAAGAGCGGCATCTACACGATTTCGGTGAACCTCGAGAACGTAGATGTTGATTATCTGCACCTTATTGATAATATGACCGGTGTGAACACCGATTTGCTCATCAACCCAAGCTACACGTTCGAGGCCAAGACGACGAACCACGAAAGCCGCTTCAAACTGGTATTTGCAGCCAGCAACGGAGCCGCAAATGACGACGATGCCACTTTCGCCTTCATCAGCGACGGCAACATCATCGTCAACGACACGGGTACCCTCCAGGTAATCGACATCACAGGACGCATCATCACGAATGTAGAGATGCCAAATTATGACGTCTCCACCACCAACATGACCCCTGGCGTGTACGTTTTGCGTTTAATCAACGGCAACGACGTGAAAACCCAGAAAATTGTCATTGAGTAATTAAGAATTAAGAATCTAAAGAGATAGAGGATGATCCATTGTGGTCATCCTCTTTTTTTATTTTTTAAACAGAATCTGTAAATATATATCTCTTTCCGCTGAGAAAAAATTATTTTTCTTACCTTTGCACTTTCATTTCAAAGCAGTACAATGAAAGAGAATTACAAGGAATATAAACAGCTAAACCTCACCGAGACAGCCAATGTAATCCGCCAATACTGGGAGGATAACGACACTTTCCAAAAGAGTCTGGACAACCGTGATAAAAACAACGCCTTCGTGTTTTTCGAGGGACCACCGAGTGCCAATGGCGTACCTGGCATTCACCATGTGATGGCTCGTTCCATCAAAGACGTGGTGTGCCGCTACCAAACCCTGAAAGGCAAACATGTGGTTCGCAAGGCCGGATGGGACACCCACGGCCTCCCCGTGGAACTCGGAGTGGAGAAAAAGTTGGGGATCACCAAAGAGGACATCGGCAAGAAGATCAGCGTCGATGACTACAACCGCGCCTGCCGCGAGGAAGTGATGAAATACAAAGACCTTTGGGACGACCTCACCCGTAAGATGGGCTATTGGGTCAACCTCAACGATCCTTACATCACCTTCACCAACGATTACATTGAGACCCTGTGGTTTTTGCTGAAAGACCTCTATGACAAGGGCTTGCTCTACAAAGGCTACACCATCCAGCCTTACTCGCCCGCTGCTGGAACAGGACTTAGTTCACACGAACTGAATATGCCCGGCTGCTACCGCGATGTAAAAGACTTGACCTGTGTCGCGCTTTTTAAACTAAAGCCTTCACAATTCGAAAAAGGAACAGACGGATTCAACAGCGCAGCCCCCACTTACGCCATCGCTTGGACCACCACACCGTGGACATTGCCTTCAAACACAGCCCTCTGCGTCGGCCCCAATATCGACTATGTGTTATTGAAGACCGTGCATCCTTATACCGAGGAACCTTGCCAAATCCTGATGGCAAAAGCCTTGGTGGAGACTATGTTCAAAGAAGCCCCTGAAGTTATTAAGGAATACAAAGGCGTGGAACTGATTGGTTTAGAGTATGAACAACTGATTCCGTGGGTGAACCCAGGCGAAGGTGCTTTCCGCATCATCGGCGGCGACTATGTCACCACCGAAGATGGTACTGGCATCGTTCATATCGCCCCAACCTTCGGCGCCGACGATAAACGTGTGGCCGCCGCCGCAGGCATCCCGCCCCTTCAGATGATCGACAAAGACGGCAAAGCCCAGCCGATGGTTGACCGCACTGGCAAGTTCTGGCGCATCGAGGACCTGGATCCCGACTTCGTTAAAAACAACATGGATGTCGAGGCCTATCGTCCCTACGCCGGACAATTTGTGAAGAACGCCTACGACCCCACCAAAACTGAGAAAGACAAGTCACTTGACGTCGATATCGTGGTCCTGTTGAAGGAAGAAGGCAAACTCTTCAAGAGCGAGAAACACACCCACAACTACCCACACTGCTGGCGCACCGACAAACCCGTGCTATACTATCCTCTCGACAGCTGGTTCATCAAGACCACCGCTCTGAAAGACCGTATGATCGAGCTCAACAAGACCATCAATTGGAAGCCCGAAGCCACGGGCAGCGGACGTTTCGGCAACTGGCTCGAGAACCTCGTTGACTGGAACCTCTCACGCTCACGCTACTGGGGCACGCCATTGCCTATCTGGCGTACCGAAGACGGAAAAGAAGAGATCTGCATCGGCAGCGTCGAAGAACTCCGCAACGAAATCGAGAAATCCATCAAGGCGGGATTCATGACCGAAAATCCGTATGCTTCAAGCGATTACAATAAATTCGACCTGCACCGTCCCTATATCGACGGCGTCATACTCTGCTCCGCAAGCGGGAAGAAGATGTTCCGCGAACCCGACCTCATCGACGTGTGGTTCGACAGCGGAGCCATGCCATACGCCCAATACCATTGCATGGCAAAGAAAAACGAAGGCGGAAAACTCTCACCCCTCAATGCCAACCTCTCTCCTATCCCGTTCCCAGCTGATTTTATCGCTGAGGGCGTGGACCAAACCCGTGGTTGGTTCTTCACACTTCATGCCATCGCCACGATGTGCTTCGATAGCGTAGCCTATAAAAATGTGATTTCCAATGGCTTGGTACTCGACAAGAACGGCAACAAGATGTCAAAACGTCTCGGCAATGCCGTGGATCCTTTCGGAGCCATCGAGAAATACGGCGCCGACGCCGTGCGTTGGTACATGATCACCAACTCGCAACCGTGGGACAACCTGAAGTTCGACGAGGCGGGCGTTGACGAGGTGCGCCGCAAGTTCTTCGGAACGTTGTACAACACCTACGCGTTCTTTGCCTTGTATGCTAACATTGACAAATTTGACTATCAAGAGGCCGACCTCCCATACGCCGAGCGTCCCGAAATCGACCGATGGATCCTCTCCGAGCTGAACTCGCTGATCCTTGAGGTGGACAACGCCTACCAGAGCTATGAGCCCACCCGCGCCGGTCGTGCCATCGCCAACTTTGTTGACGCTCACCTGAGCAACTGGTACGTTCGACTCTCACGCCGTCGTTTCTGGAGAAGCGATGACGACAAAGACAAGCTCTCGGCCTATCAAACCTTATACACCTGCTTGGAGACCGTGGCACGGCTCAGCTCACCCATCGCTCCGTTCTTCAGCGAACAGCTTTACCGCGACCTCAACAACGCCACGGGACACAACAGCGCCGAGTCTGTGCATCTCACTGACTTCCCCATGGCCGACGCCAAACTCATCGACAAGGCCTTAGAGGAACGCATGGAAGCCGCTCAGCTCATCTCCTCACTCGTGCTCTCGCTGCGTAAAAAAGCCAACATCCGCGTGCGGCAGCCCCTGTCCAAAATCATGATTCCTGTCGCCAACGACACCATGAAAGAACAGCTGTCGAAAGTGTCGCACCTCATCATGAGCGAGGTCAACATCAAAGACATCGAGTTCCTTGCCGCCGACAACAACATCTTGGTGAAGAACGTGAAACCCAACTTCAAGACCTTGGGAAGGAAGTACGGAAAACAGATGAAACAAATCCAGAACTACTTCGCCAATATGAGTCAGGACGAGATCCATGCTTACGAAAAGAACAACGGCACCCATCTGGATGTGGACGGCGTGGACGTGGAGCTCACCCTTGAGGACGCACTCATCTCCACCCAAGACATCCCCGGCTGGACCGTTACCTCAGAAGGCAACTACACCGTCGCCCTCGATATGACCATCACCGAACCGCTCTTCAACGAAGGCCTCGCCCGCGAAATCGTCAACCGCGTCCAGACCCTCCGCAAAAACAGCGGCCTCGAGGTCACCGACCGCATCAAAATCAACATCGAGAAAAACGTTCAGATTGAAAACGCCATCCAAGGCTTCAGCAACTATATCTGTGCCGAAACGCTGGCCGATTCCATCACCACTGTGGAGCAACTCTCCGGCGACAACGTGCTGGAAGACGAACTCACAGAAAACGTCCAAGTAAAAATGATGATTCTAAAAGCTTAAAATACTTGCATATTTTCAAAAATTAACATAATTTAGCACTCTTAAAACACTAATCAGTCTGCCCGAGTCATCAAGCTCCTAAAGACACAAACTATATGCATTATGGACGAGAAGAAAAAAACAGCGTCAACGGTAAGATATTCCGATGAAGAGTTGGAAGAATTTAAGGAGTTAATCCTTGAGAAACTGAAACAAGCGCAAGAGAACCTGGAGATCCTGAAAGAAAATATCGCTGGCGGCGAGCACAGCACAGATGATACTGCCCCGACCTTCAAAATCCTGGAGGAAGGTTATTCGGTCTCACAAAAAGAAGAGAATGCCAAGTTGGCTTCCCGTACGGAAAAATACATACAGAACCTCGAATTCGCTTTGATGCGCATCGAAAACAAGACCTACGGAATCTGCCGCGCCACTGGCAAGCTGATTCCCAAAGAACGGTTGCGTTGTGTCCCCACCACAACCATTTGTTTGGATGCAAAAATGAAGGAAAAGAAAAAGTGACAAAAGTAAAAAGGAAAGGCCTAACCGCCTCGTTTGTTATTATTTTCATCGTCTTAGTCCTGGATCAGCTGTTGAAGGTCTGGGTCAAGACAAACATGGCCATCGGACAGGAAATCCCCATGCTGGGCAACTGGTTCAAGCTGCTCTTCATCGAGAACCCAGGTATGGCTTTTGGCTGGATGGGCGGCGGAGGCGTTGTCAAAACCGCACTCAGCATCTTCAGAATTGTGGCGGTAATCGCCTTGATTTATCTTCTGTTCCGCCTCTCAAAGAAAGGAACAAAATTCGGTGTGTTGTTTGGACTTTCCCTCATCACCGCGGGAGCTTTGGGCAACATTATCGACTGCGTGTTTTACGGAGAGATTTTTCATTACGCTGGGTGGCTTCACGGCAAAGTCGTTGACATGCTTTACTTCCCCATCATCGATGTAGCCAAAGGAAGCATTAGCTGGCTGCCCGACTTTTTCTATGGCCAAGATGGGCATTTTATCTTTTTCCGTCCCATCTTCAACATTGCCGACTCTGCCATCACAATCGGAGTCTTTTATATGATACTGTTTCAGTGGAAATGGCTCAAATCACTTTAGAATTTAGAATTTATAATTTATAATTTATAGATATTTATATGAAAAAATTAATATTAATTAGACATGGCGAGAGCCAGTGGAACAAGCTCAATCTTTTCACGGGATGGACGAATGTGGATTTGTCTGAAAAAGGCATCCAGGAAGCTATCGAAGCAGGTAAAGTACTGAAAGAGAACGGATACAAGCCAGAGATTTGCTTCACCTCCTATCTGAAACGCGCCATCAAGACCTTGAATTATGTTCTTGACACGATGGATATGGACTGGCTTCCGGTTTACAAGACCTGGCGTCTGAACGAAAAGTCATACGGACAGCTTCAAGGCCTTGACAAGAAGATGACCGCTGAGAAATACGGTGACGAACAGGTACGTCTGTGGCGCCGCGCTTTTGACGTGCGTCCCCCGGCGTTGGAGATGAACGACCCGAAAAGCCCCCGCATGGATCCTCGCTATGCCGAACTTACTGACGACCAGATCCCGCTCACCGAGGCACTCTGTGACACCATCGACCGTGTCATGCCTTACTATAAAGACCATATCATGAAAGCCTTTGAGAACCACGACCAAGTGATGGTGGTGGCCCACGGAAACAGCCTCCGCGGAGTAGTCAAAGTGCTGAAAAACATGTCGAACGATGAGATCATCGCCTTCAACATCCCCACAGGCATCCCGTATATCTTTGAATTCGACGACCAGATGAATCTCCAAAAGGACTTCTTCCTCGGCGATCCCGAGAAAGTTGCCGCACTGATGGCCGCTGTAGCTAATCAAGGGAAGAAATAAGAAGTAAGAAAATGGCACGGTGGATCATTCCAGATATTCATGGTTGCGCCAAGACTTTGAAGGCCTTGGCGGAGAGCATGCTAAGAATCACCCAAGAAGACGAGCTGTTCTTCTTGGGTGATTATATCGACAGAGGCCCAAGGAGCAAAGAGGTCATCGACTACCTCTGGGATCTCCAGGCCAAAGGCTATCACCTTCATTGTCTCAAAGGCAATCACGAGGACTATTGCGTCCAGACCTGGGAAGCCGACCAGCACTTCCATCTCTTTAAGCCACAAATCCAACGCGACTGGGAAAAAGTCGGAGCCGCGGAAACCTTTAAAAGCTTCGGCGTGAAACACCCACGCGAGATTCCCAAAGACTATATCGACTGGATGAAAAACCTCGAGTATTACTACGAACTCGAAGACTTTATCCTCGTACACGCAGGCATGAACTTCAAAATCAAAAACCCCTTTGAAGACACCCATAGCATGATCTGGGTACGCAACTTCAAAGTCGATTTCGAAAAAACCAACGGACGCCGAATCATCCACGGACACATCCCTGTAGGCCATAGCTTCATCGACAACGTCATCCATAACCAGAAAAACCACGACTTCATCGCCCTGGACAACGGCGTATTCTATACCGATAAAACCGACATGGGCAACCTGATGGCATTCAACCCCGACACCAACGAGCTCTTCGCCATGACCAACCTCGACATGTAACTCATTGCGAAGCAACACTCACCACGTTGCGATAACGGTGAACCGTACCTGCCAAATCGAACGCCTCCGTCACCATGACATACATCCCCAAAGGAACACGAACGCCACGGTGATCCAAGCCATTCCAAACACCACTCCCCGTACTCCCCACCATCTCGCCCTTGATCAAATGCCTGACCAACTGGCCATCCACACTGAAAATATAAGTGTTTATAGTATATCCAACTTCTATAAAACTATAATTTATAATACAACAATCCTCAAAACCATCACCATCGGGTGAGAACACCTTGGGGGTCACCGTGACCCCTTCAGCATCCAAAACTCCCTCATCACCTTTCATGGAATTGGCATAGCCCGGTGTCCCAAAGCCCACTGATGCAGCCGCCGAATGCCAGTTGTCGGGTTGCCATGAGGGCACCGTCCACGATACCCTTTCCAACGAAACACCTTTGGTTACCTTGAGCAAAGGATCATGCATCGACTCCCCAAAGTCCATCTGATCCACCACCACCCCCTGGCGACTCATCAACAGCGCCGTACCCCCACTGTTGGGATAGGAAGGGAACGACTTCATGTCGATATGATTCCCCACACCAACACCATACTGTTCAGTGACGACATAACCGTCCGTCGATAACAGCAAATAAGTCTCAGGAAGGAAAAGGCGCGACTCCTCGGTAATCTCTTTCAACACAGTATCAGTAGGATTTGGGAAATGGTCCTTGATAAGGCCCAACTTTAACTCGCTCACATCGAATGTCTTGTCAGAAGGATTATAAAGCTCCACATAATCCACTCCAGGCTCGATAGGGTCGAACAATATCTCATTAATAAGAATCTCGTTCTCTCCTATCAAGAAAGGGATGCCAAACCTCATCTCCGTCCCTTCCTCAATCAAGTTTCCACTGCAATTTTTTACTCCATTCACCGACAAGGTATATAGCATCCCCTCCTGAAACGAATTCGCAAAGAGCAGCTCCACAGAGGTGGCATCAAGAGGGTTCACCACCACCTCTATGGGATTCAGCTCCAACTCAATCACCTGATAACAAGCAGGATTCATCAAACTCGCTGGGTCCATCTGCTGGTCGAACCACAGCAATACGATGTCGTCGCCCAACATACTAACCCGTTCCAAGCTAGGCTGAAACGCATTGGGCGCGTTCACCGAATTAATCCTCCCAGGCGTACCTCCAGAAGGATCCACGGAGGCTGTCCAGTTATAAGTGCCTGCGCAAGGATTATAAGGGTCAATCTGTTCCAAAGCCCATCCCCCATCTTTTTTAACGGCATCATGGTACCAATTGTCATTGAAAACGACTTCCGACACCAAGGTCTCGTCAGGCGACAACAGGCGCAAGGTAGTGCCCGCATTGGCAATCGAGAAGGAAGAGAAGCCGCAAACAGAGCCGTATGCAGACAGTTCTTGCGCTGCGTCTGACTTGCACAAAATCAAATACCCTGATGAATCGATGGAAACCTGCGGAAACGTTTTCACTGAGGTTCCGATACACAAGCTCCATCCTGTCAAGTCGATGGGGAAGGCAGTGGTGTTAAACAGCTCCAGGTACTCCCATTCCGGCATGCCAACCACCGGGGAGGGATCAGCCATAATCTCGTTGATGACAACGTCATTCCCAGTGACAGCGTAAACTGCAAAAAAAACTTCAATAATTCCCATGATATTTCCAACAAGATCGCTGATCCCAGAGACCCGGAGTTGACAGTTTTGGTTGATAGGCAAAGGCGGATCAAACGCCAACAACACCTCAGAGGGTCGGGATGCAAAACACACTGTGTCGGGATGACCCACGTTAGGCACGACTGTGTAGAGCGTTGTATCCAACACAGCTGACGATAGCGCCTCATTAAAAACCAACAGCAGATGGCTCGCATCCCTCACCTCTATATGATTCAGTTCGGGAGGTACGGTATCGACCACCGTAGGCCCGATATAGATGTCGTCGAAATAAAACTTTTTGGCATTACTGGCTGTATATCTGATACAGAATCCGAAGTAGCCCGAGCAAGGATAGGCATCATCAACGCCTTCAGCCTCCAAGGAATAAATCCCCATGTTCTCATCGTCGGTCTGCACTCGCCAACGTCCCTCATTGTCACGGTTGACCTTCACCCCCACCTTGAAAGCAGAGGCTATGGCTGCGGGAGTGCCTTGACACACCAATTGATCCCCTGACAAATCCCTGCGATACAACTCGATGGCATCCTGGTTGCCAGCAGCGCCAAACCTTAGATAATAACCCTTCGAGGCATGGAGCAAATTGGCGGAATCGGCCACCAGCCAGACTTCCGCATAGTTGTTGGCCGACGGGCTGAAATTCTCCCGAATCCAGAAACGCCACTCCCACGCTTCACGTCCATCGAAGGCAAGAGAAAGCCATGACTCACCTGCCGTGGTGGCTGCCGACTGAAGCTGCCCGTTGCTGTTGACCGTGAAACAGCTATCCATGCCAACCCATGCCGGATTCTCCGTGAAGTCGCCATCCGAGAAATCATCGACCACTTGTCCCCATAAACCGAGAGGCAGAAATAATAAAAGTAGCCATGTCGTTTTCATATTTTAACTATCTTTGCAAGTTGCATTTTTTCTCTGCAAAGATAAGCAGAAGAATATGCGTTGATACAAAAGTTGAATATTATTCCGATAAAAATGAAAATAGCAGTGGTGGGAGCCACAGGATTAGTCGGCTCAAAGATGCTTCAAGTTCTTGATGAACAGAAAATTACAATCGACGAATTGATTGTCGCCGCTTCAGAGAAGTCCATCGGCAAAGAAATCGTGTTTCAAGGGAAAACGCATCGTTTGGTGAGTGTGGAAGATGCCATAGAAGCCTGTCCTGACATTGCCATTTTCTCGGCAGGCGCCACCGCCTCGAAGCGATACGCCCCATTGTTTGCGGAAAAAGGCACATACGTCGTTGATAACAGTTCTGCCTGGCGCATGAACACAGAGGTTCCTTTGGTGGTTCCAGAAATCAACGCCGACACCATCAACAAAGACACGCATATCATCGCCAATCCAAATTGCTCTACGATCGAGATGGTGATGGCACTGGCACCGTTGCACCAGGCCTTTGACATTAAACGGCTGGTCATTGCCACCTATCAAAGTGTCAGCGGCAGCGGCCTAAAGGGCATTAATCAACTCAACCGCGAAGAAACCTCTAACCTCTCACCTCTCACCTCTAATCTCCCCAACGCCTATCCCCATCAGATATACCGGAACGTACTGCCCCATGGCGGTGATTTTTTGGAGAACGGATACACCACTGAGGAAGAAAAGTTGGTGAATGAGACTCGCAAGATTCTGAGAGCCCCCCAGATTGCCATCACTGCCACGGTATGCAGGGTTCCTGTCACCGGAGGTCATTCTGAAGCGGTGAACGTCGAGTTCAACAAGCCTTTTGAGCTGGAGGAGGTTCGTCGTCTGCTGGAGCGCTTTCCTGGTATCGTGGTTCAGGACAACCCCACCCAAAACCTCTACCCCATGGCCATCACCGCCTACGACAAAGACGAGGTCTTCGTGGGCAGAATCCGCAGGGATTTCAGCATCGAGAACGGCCTTAACTTCTGGGTTGTCAGCGACAACATCCGCAAAGGTGCTGCCACCAACGCCGTGCAAATCGCACGATACCTTATTAACCACATTCTATGAAAATCATCCAAAACAACATACAAGCCCGAAACATCAAAAACGCAGTAGTCACCATTGGCACTTTCGATGGCGTGCATCTTGGCCATCAAGCCATCTTCAAGGAGATGCGTCGTTTGGCCAAGGAAGTCGATGGAGAGACCGTGGTGGTCACCTTTTACCCTCATCCCCGCCAAGTGCTGGCTATCGGAACAGAGCGTTTGCGTTTCATCTGCTCCCAAGAGGAAAAGATGGAGAAATTCGAAAACTATGGCATCGACAACGTGGTCATCATACCATTCACCAAAGAATTTGCCAGCACACCTTCTGAAGTGTTCATCCGCGACTACATCATCGAACGTATTCATCCCGCCGTCATCGTGGTGGGTTACGACCATCATTTCGGCAAGAACAGAATGGGCGACTATGAGATGTTGAACAGTCTCAGCAGCCAATACGGTTTCAGGACCGTGCAGCTCGAAGCCCAATACATCAACGGCGTGGCGGTAAGCTCCACTAAGATCCGCAACTTCCTTTGGACTGGCAACGTGAAATCAGCCAATGAGTTGCTGGGATATCCCTATTCTGTCACGGGACCGGTGGTCAGAGGCAACGAGATTGGACGCACCATCGGCTTCCCCACCGCCAACCTCGACATCCCCGACGAGTTCATGATGATCAACAACCCTGGGGTATATGCCTGCCAAACCATCATCGACGGGAAAAGATATAACGCCATGGCCAACACAGGGGTGCGGCCCACTATCGGCGACCGTGCCGACGGCGACTTCATCATCGAGGTCAACGTCTTTGATTTCGATGGAGATTTATACGGAAAAACCTTAAAAGTTTGGTTCTTTGACCGAATCCGCGACGAAGAAAAATTCACAGGACTTGAGGCGTTGAAGAGACAATTAGAACAAGATCGTCTGGAAGCGAAAAAAAGACTATCTTTGTAAAAAAGTAAGAAGGTTAGATAACAAAAGTAATTAACAAATAAATAATTGATAATTAAACAAATAAACTATTCAACATGAAAAGACTTTTCACTGCAATGATGGCCTTGGCTCTGGTATTTGCTTTTGGCAAAGCCAATGCCTGCACTAATTTCTTGATTACCAAAGGTGCCTCTGCTGATGGCAGCTGCATGATTTCCTACGCTGCCGACAGCCATGTGCTTTACGGCGAACTCTATCACTACCCTGCCGCCGACCACGCCCCCGGGTCGATGCGCGATGTCTATGACTGGGATGGCGGTGCCTATCTCGGCCAGATTCCTGAGATTGCTCACACTTACAATGTAGTAGGCAACATGAATGAATGGCAAGTCGCCATCGGTGAGACCACCTACGGCGGCATCGAAGCCCTCTATAATGGCCAAGGTGTCATCGACTACGGCAGCTTGATGTACATCGCTCTTCAACGCTCCAAGACCGCTCGCGAGGCCATCAAATGGATGGCTGACCTTGTCACCACCTACGGCTACGTCAGCGAAGGCGAGTCATTCAGCATCTGCGACACCGAAGAGGTGTGGATCATGGAGATGATCGGCAAAGGTCCCCAAAACAAAGGCGCTGTGTGGGTTGCCCGCCGCATCCCTGACGGCTATGTGAGCGGCCATGCCAACCAGGCTCGTATCACCACCTTCCCCTTAGCCACCCGTAAATGCAAGACCAGCATCACCTATAAGAGCATTGACAAGCTCTTGAAAGACAAGAACATCGACTGCGTGTATGCTGACGATGTCATCAGCTTTGCCAAGGAAGCCAAGCTCTATGACGGTCCCGACAACCAGTTCTCCTTCTCCGACGTGTACAACCCCGTCACCTTCGACGGAGCCCGTTTCTGCGATCTCCGCGTGTGGGCTATGTTCAACAAAGTGACCGACAACATGAAAGAATACTGGGGCTATGCCACGGGTCGTGACATCAAGCGCGAACAGCCTTATAAAGCACAAATGTGCCAGACCCCAGCCAACTTCCCCACCAACCGCATGCCGCTGTGGGTGTTGCCGAACAAGAAAGTCAGTGTCTTGGACATGATGGACTTCATGCGCGACCACCTCGAAGGCACAGAGCTTGACATGTCGCAGGACGTGGGTGCTGGCCCGTTCCACTGCCCTTACCGTTGGCGTCCAATGGACTGGGAAGTCGATGGCGTGACCTACGTGCATGAGCGCACCACCGCCACCCAGCAGACTGGCTTCAGCTTCGTCGCCCATTGCCGTGGCTACAACCCCTTCGGCATCATCTGGTTCGGCGTTGACGATGCCGACAACTGCGTGTATTGCCCCATGTACACCTGCATGACTGAAATCCCAGAGAGCTACCGTGAAGGCAACGGCTCGATGAGCCAATGGTCGGAAAGCTCCGCCTTCTGGATCTTCAACCAGATGAGCAACTGGGCCTACACCAAATATAACTACATCCATCCCGAGATCCGCAAGATGCAGCGTGAGATGGAGAGCAAATGGGCCGAAAAGTTAGTCCCAGAAATAGATGAGAAAGTTTCCGCTATCAAAGGCCATGATGGCATGGTGAAGGAGTTGACCCGCTTCTCCTGCAACCTTGGCAACGAGCTTTGCTCCACTTGGAAGACCTTCTATCACAACCTGTTCATGAAGTACATGGACGGCAACCTGAACACCGCTCAGCCCGCAAAATCCAAAAGTAAATACACGCCCATCAAGAGCGAGCATCCCAAGTACAGCGATGAGTACTACCGGATTCTGATTGAGAAGACTGGAGATAAGTATAAGGCTTATTAAAGAAGACCGAAGGAAGGAGTAAGTATTATGACAAACCCAGAAGAAGAAAAAACAGAAAAGAAGTCGCTCAATTTCATTGAAGCGAAGGTGGAAGAAGACCTCAGCAACGGCAAAAACGGTGGTCGGGTGCAGACCCGCTTCCCCCCAGAGCCGAACGGCTATCTCCACATCGGCCATGCCAAAGCCATCTGTCTCGACTTCGGCATCGCCGCCCAGCATGGTGGTGTGTGCAACCTGCGTTTTGACGACACCAACCCCACCAAGGAGAACATGGAATATGTCGATGCCATCAAAGAGGATATCCAATGGCTTGGCTACCAGTGGGGTAACGAATATTACGCCTCCGATTACTTCCAGCAACTCTGGGATTTTGCCATTGAGTTAATCAAACGCGGCAAGGCCTACATCGATGAACAGAGTTCGGAAGAAATCGCTGCACAAAAAGGCACGCCTACCCAACCTGGCATCGAGAGCCCCTATCGCAACCGCCCGATTGAAGAATCGTTGGATCTTTTTAACAAGATGAACAACGGTGAGATTGGCGAGGGCAAAATGGTACTCCGTGCCAAGATCGACATGGCCAACCCTAACATGCACTTCCGCGACCCCATCATCTACCGTGTCGTTGACACGCCTCACCATCGCACCGGCACCAAGTGGCACGCTTACCCGATGTACGACTTCGCCCACGGACAGAGCGACTACTTCGAGGGAGTCACCCACTCGCTCTGCACCCTGGAGTTTGTGGTGCACCGCCCCCTTTACGACCTGTTTATCGACTGGCTGAAAGAGATTCGTGGCGAAGGCGATAACTTAGACGATAACCGTCCGCGTCAGACCGAGTTCAACAAGCTCAACCTCAACTACATCCTGCTCAGCAAGCGCAACTTGCTAGTGTTGGTGAACGAAGGTTTGGTGAGTGGCTGGGATGACCCGCGTATGCCCACGATCTGCGGCTTCCGTCGCCGTGGCTACACCCCAAGCGGCATCCATAAGTTCATCGACAAAATTGGCTACACCACCTACGATGCTTTGAACGACTTCGCCTTGATGGAGAGTGCCATCCGTGAGGACCTCAACGCCACCGCCACCCGCGTGGCCGCTGTGGTCAACCCCGTGAAGCTCGTCATCACCAACTACCCCGAAGGACAAATCGAGGAGATGGATGCCATCAACAACCCTGAGGACGAGACGGCAGGCAGCCATACGATTGCCTTTGGTCGTGAGCTGTGGATCGAGAAGGAGGACTTCATGGAAGATGCTCCGAAAAAATACTTCCGCATGACGCCCGGCAACGAGGTACGCCTCAAGAACGCCTACATCGTGAAATGCACCGGTTGCAAGAAAGACGAGAACGGTGAGGTGGTCGAGGTTTATGCCGAATATGACCCTGACACCAAGAGCGGCATGCCTGGCGCCAACCGCAAGGTGAAAGGCACCATCCACTGGGTGAGCTGCGAGCGTTGCCTCCAAGCCGAAGTCCGCATGTACGACCGCCTCTGGAAGGTGGAGAACCCCCGCGATGAGCTGGCCCGCCTGAAAGACGAAGGCCTTAGCTCTCTCGACGCCATGAAACAGATGATGAATCCTAACTCATTGGAAGTCCGTCCCGTGTGCTACGTGGAAGAGTTCTTAGGCGATGCCAAGCCGCTGGATCACTTCCAGTTCCAACGCATCGGCTACTTCACGGTGGATAAGGACACCACCCCAGGACATCTGGTCTTTAACCGAACCGTGGCTTTGAAAGATACTTGGGCAAAAGCCCAATGATGAAAAAAGGGGTCGCAAGACCCCTTTTTTCATTAAAAACACTTGACAAATCAAAACAATTCTCTATTTTTGCAACTAAAATTTAGTTGCTTAATGACAAATAAAGAAAAACTGAAACGGAGAATCCAACAACTTCCCAAAGATTTTACTTTTGAGGAGCTGGAATCGGTACTCTTTCAGCTTGGCTTTAAACGAGACAACAAAGGAAAAACATCTGGATCGAGGGTTAGGTTCTACCATCAAGAAAAACAGTTACAATATTTAGCCCACAAACCTCACCCTCAAAGCATTATTAAAGAAAAAGCATTAAAAGATATCGTTGATTTTCTAAAAGAAAACAAACTCTTATAATATGGAAACACTGAGATACAAAGGTTTTATCGGAAGCATCGAAGCGGAATTGAGCGAAAACACGCTTTATGGAAAGGTGCTTGGATTAGACAAGGGGACGCTTGTTACGTATGAAGGGCAAACACTTTCAGAACTGAAAGAAGATTTTGTCAACGCGGTGGATGACTATATCACCCATTGTACTGAAAACGGAATTCCATTACATAAGTCTTATAGTGGAAGCTTTAATATCAGGATTCCAGCCGAGCTACACGCCAAAGCTGCTATGATGGCCCAGGAACTCGGTATTTCATTAAATGCGTTTGTAAGGGAGAGTCTTGCTAAAGCAGTAATGTTATAAAAAAGGGGTCTTGCGACCCCTTTTTTCATTTCCCTAACCGGTAGGTCACCGGCAACGTGTATCTCACCTTGACAGGTTTGCCATCCACTGTTCCAGGTTTCCATTTCGGCATGCCTTTGACGACGCGAACAGCCTCATCGTTCAAATCTTTTTTGGAAGGCTCCGGCTTCAGCAACTCAACATTGGTGATAGAGCCATCTTCGGCAACTACAAATTGAACGAAGACACGATAATCCGCCTTGGTATCCATGTCTTTGTACTTCTCGGGCACGGTCAGGTTTTCCTGAATAAAAGTCCTCAGGCCATCCATGCCACCAGGATACTCAGGCATCGTCTCAGCAATTTGATAGACACCATCTTTGTTAGGTTTTTTTGCTTTTTCCAAGGCTTGTTCCATTTGTTCCTCCGGTGATTTATCACCCTCATCCAGTTTGAAAGCAATGGGAAGCATATAGCTTACACGAACTGGTTTGCCTTTTTGCAACCCCGGTTTCCATTTTGGCATGGCTTTCACCACACGGACCGCTTCATCGTCGCAGCCACCCCCGATGCCTTTCATCACCTTGACTTGATTGACAGAACCATCCTTTTCAACGACAAAGCTGATGAACACCCTGCCGCTGATGCCTTTATCCTTGGCTTCTTCAGGATATTTGATGTTTCCTGAGAGATAGGTCATCATTTCAGCCACACCTCCGGGAAATTCCGGCATTTGCTCCACAATGTTATAGATGCTGTCTCGGTCCTGCTGACTGACAACCCTGATTTTGAGATTGTCTGAACTGATTTTTGTGTCGTGGCCATCGCTAAGGGCGAGGGTGAATGGCTCGATGTTATACGTGATGGTATCACCTTGCATTCCGACTTCCTTCATGCTGAAGTGTTGATTGGGAGAGCCGTCAGCATTGAATGTTGAAATGGAGATTTTTTTACGCGGCTCACCTGAAATCGGATCTAAGGCATCCGTAGTCTCACATTTGATGTATGAACCATCTTCGTTATATAAGACGGTGTCGATGAAATGCATCGGGGCACCATGATCATCAAAGACTTCAAAGTTCCCCAATTCAATCTTTAACGGCACATCGACGGCGGACTTTGGCTCATCAACGGCATGCTTTTCTTGTGCCGTCACCTTGGCGTTGGCGAACAGCAACAGTGCCAACACCGGTATGGTAGCCAGCAGCCTCCACCAGAGACGTCTGGCCTTTTCGTTTCTTGTAATCATCTTGATACGTTTTTTAGTAAGGATTAAACTGAAATTATTGCTCATGGAGCTGAAATCGACGGCCGTGCACTGCTGCAAGATCAGCATCATATAGTTTCGTTTGTCAACGCCGTTGGCTACCACATCGTGGTCGGCGGTATATTCGTGAAGACTCTGCAACTCCCTTTTATAGAGATAGATAAAGGGATTGAACCATTGCAGCACCATCATCAGTTCCACGAAGAGGATGTCCCAGGAATGGCCATGGGCGATATGGCTTTTCTCGTGCTGAACGATGTTGGGTGACACTGTCTCATCAGGAAAGAAGGCATAGCGGAAAAAGGAGAACGAGCCTTGATCCCGATGGGTATAGACTGCGGTATAGCCGTCCATCTTTTGCTTCGGTGAGCGGATGATCAAAGCGATAAGCCTTCCCATTTTAAAAAGGAAGAGCAGCCCCATGACCAGCACACCTAATAAATAAACGATGCCCAATACTTGCCACAGGCTGATGTGAAAACCTTCCGGTTGCGAAACCACTATTTCAGGCAAGGTGGTCACTGTGGATTCTCCGTATGAGATAGTGACCTCGTTAAGCATAAAGCCATAGAACAACTGTTCCTTAAAGGCAATCACTTGAGGAACGGTTTGTCCCATGAATAGCCCGATCAAAGGCAACGACAAAGAGAACAGCAAGGCACTCAACAGAAAGCAGCGATTGAATTGGAACCGGTTGCTGTTTGTAAACAGCAGACGGTAGGCCACCCACAGCACCATCAGACTGATGGCGACAGGCAGGATATACTCTAACATGGTTTGTGCATTCATGGCTTACTGTTTTTCGTTGTCAATGGCCTCATCAATCATTTTCTTGAGTGACTCCAGTTCCTCCAAGCTGAAGTTCTCTTTTTTGGCGAAAGCCGACACCAGGTCGAGGTAGGAGTTGTTGAAATAGCGTTCCACCACACTGCCGAGAAAGTTCTGCGAATACTCTTCCTTGCTGATGGCAGGTTGGTAACGGTTGGCTTTGCAGAACGTTTCGTGTTTTACGAAGCCCTTCTTCTCGAGGATACGGATGACAGTTAACACGGTGTTATAAGCTGGTTTCGGTTCTGGAAAAGCCGCCATAATCTCATTGGCAAATCCACTGCCGATGCCCCACAACACTTGCATCACTTGTTCTTCTGCTTTTGTTAACTCTTTCATATTCAATATTATATTAATCGATTAATAAACAACATTCAAAGTATCCAATCGTTCTTTTTCCTCTGGAGTAAATTTAAAAAAGTTGTCTCGGATGACCAAAATATCCATATTGCCTTTCTCAATCAAGTCCCAAGGACAATCCTCCAATAGGTTATGTTCACAGTCAAACTCTTTCAGCGACTTCATCTGTGACAGTGCTGGAATCTCCAAAAGCTTGTTAAAGCCCACGCCCAAACGTTCCAGCGAATCCATGCGAGTCATCCAAGTAGGCAGAAACAAGATTTTATTGTGATGAATATAGAAGTATTTCAACTGTTTAAGATTCCGCAAGGTATCAGGGATCACCTCAATTTCATTGAACGAAAAATAGATTTGTTCCAGACTATCGAGGCTTCCGATGAAATCAGGGATGACTTTGATATGATTCTTATAGAAGTCAATCTCACGAAGTGAAGACAATTGCGCGATTGGTTCCGGGATTTCTGAGAAGTCATTCTCATAGAAGATGATGTTTCGGAGGTTTTTCATCTCGGCGAACGAAGCCGGCAGGGAGCTTATCTTGTTTCGGGCAAGCACCAAGGTCTTGCATTGAAGCAGCCCCACATTGCTTGGCAGTTTCTCAATACCATTGTCGGTCATCAGGAGGCGTTTGACTTTGGCGAGGTGACGGATATCAGCCTTTGTCAGTTTCAGCTGATTATAGTTCAAGTTGATTTCGCTAAGGCTGTCAAGGGAAGATACCCAAGCGGGGATGTGTTTGATATGATTTTTTTCAAGGTTCAGTCTTTTCAGGTTTTTATACCTTTTTATATTATAAGGGATGCGGCTCAGATTCTTGTCGGCAAGTGAGAGATCCTCAACGGTATAGTCATAGCCCCTAAGCGTTGCGCATGATGGCAGCAACAACATTAAAATCAGAGACAATATGATGTGTTTCGTTTTCATTTCGCTAGTATAACGCTGCAAATATAACAATTATTTTAATGATACAACTATTTTTTTAGTTATTTATTGATTTTTTTCTGAATCAAAAAAAATTCTTTTTTTTCTTGCATAAAATAAAAAATGTGTATTTTTGCAGTCGCAAAGGATGCCCAATGGTGTAATTGGCAACACGACTGACTCTGGATCAGTAAAGTCCAGGTTCGAACCCTGGTTGGGCAACAAGAAAAACCCCTAACTTGAGAGCAAATCAAGTCAGGGGTATTTTTTTGTGTAAAAAAAACACAAAAACACCAACATTGGCATTGTTTTTGCTATCCAAAAAAAGCACCGGATCAAAATTTATGAAACCTTATTTCATTTTTTCTTCTGGCCTCATCTGACCGCCCGCAGGAGGTCTTTTGTGATTTCAACCGATTTATAAACCAAAACTAAACATTATGAAAAGTCTCTCCTTTTCTCAAGAACACTTTCAATTAATTCAAAACGTTGCGAATCTATTGGCCAACCGTTTCCCTAAAGCAGTAAGGAATCCCAGAGAGTTGTATTACACAGGCTATATGGCTGTGTTAAAGGCACTTCCCTACTATCAAACAGGACGTGGTGCAAAGGTTAAAACTTTTCTCTCAACGTGCATTTACAACGAAATGCAAAAAGAGATTAGAAAAATTAACAACGTGGTCACCCTTCCCAGTAAGCAACAATCCCAATACTCTTTCACGTCATTAGAAAACAATGAAACCATTGAAATGAACCTTTGGGAAGAGTGTGCGGATGACGAAAAGCAGCATTCGCTTTTAGAGACACTGGACAAACTCTTGGACCAACTCAACCCCAATGATAAGAACCTCATTCAATGTCGTTACGGTTTTACCGGAGTTCCTATGACCCTCAAAGAGCTGGGAAAAACTCAGGGGGTCACTTTACAAGCAATCCAAAAACGTTTGAACCGTATCGAACGCGAGTTGAGAACAAGTATCTACCCACAATGCGCTTAATTCACAAACGCAATTATAAAAAACCATCCGATGGGTTGAAAAAAACCACCCACCGGGACTATATGAGAACACAGGCACTTTAAAACAAAAAGAATTATGAAAAGAACCAGAAAAAACCAAGTTAATGAACCTAATACGATGGATTTTGAACCTATCCCTTACTACCAAGCTATCAAGCCTGTCACCAAGAAAGCGTTAAAAAGTATGACGCTGCTGGACAAATTGGAAAAATTGATAGAGATTGCTGAAAACTGCAAGCTGAGAGATGATTTCTTTCAAAGGCACAGTAATCTAATCCAGTCGATAGCGGAACAGCTTCAGCTGACACCTTCCGAAACCGTTATGCTCTGCCCCTACATCGCAAACCCAGAGATGGGAGTTAACAATGATGACATAAAAAACTACTTTGGTTGTTCTCCCATTAGTGTTTTGCGCAAGCGAGAAGAAATGAAAACGCTTATCAAAAGACGTTATCTCACAAAAAACAATTGTTATGGCAACGGAACCGTCTATCATCTAAGCGAAAGGGCAAAAACCGCTTTCTGCGACAATCAGGCCTTGCCTATTGTCAACACCACGAATCTGACCGCAGAAGCGTTTATGAGACACTTCAACCTTTTGGTGCGCGAATTGAGGCAAGGCAACCAGATTGACGAAAATGAGCTACACCAAGAGACCCTGGAGTTACTCAACGAAAACTCACAACTGGCCATTGCCCAAAATATCTCCAGCTTAAATGTACCCAATCCCGACAAGGCATACCTGCTTTACTTCTGCAAACGACTAGTGATCAACCACGATACCCAGGTTCCTCTCGGAGATCTCAGATTTATGGCAATAAACGACATCAGGGATGATTTCCCCACTCTCATGAGAGACGGGAGCCATTCTTTCATCAAAGAGGGACTTCTGATTTATGCTGGCCAAGATGGATTGTTTTCTGACAATGTCTTCCAGCTCACTGATAAAGCCCGCGACCTCTTCCTCAGTGAATATAACCTTCCAGAGGTCATTGATGAAGTTGAGGATGATACACACAGCAACATCATCAATTGCACGGATATCAAGCCAAAAACAATGTTCTATGCCCAGGAGGACAAGGGACAAATCGACACCTTACTGCACTTGCTCAACGATGAACAGCTGCAAGCCATCCGTGAGCGTTTGGAGAAAGCCAACTTACGCAAGGGATTCAACTGCTTGTTTTACGGAGGGCCAGGCACAGGCAAGACTGAGACGGTGTTACAGCTGGCCCGCATAACTGGACGCGACATCATACAGGTTGACATTTCATCCATCCGTGACAAATGGTATGGGGAGACCGAAAAAATCGTGAAAGGCATCTTCGATAATTATGCCGAACGAGTGAAAAAATCGAAACGCATCCCCATCCTGCTCATTAACGAAGCCGATGCCGTGCTTTCAGTGCGTACCAGTGTGGGCGGCAACAACCCCACCCTCGAAAAGACCGAGAATGCCATTCAGAACATCCTGCTCCAAGCTATGGAGGACATCGACGGCATTATGATTGCCACCACCAACTTGACTTGCAACCTCGACAGTGCTTTTGAAAGGCGTTTTTTATACAAGGTGGAGTTCCACAAACCCAGCATCGATGCCAAGACCCACATCTGGAAGAGCTTCTTGCCTGACCTCTGCGAGGCCGATGCTATGACGCTGGCAAGCCATTACGACTTCAGCGGTGGCCAGATTGAAAACATCGCACGCAAGGTGATGGTCGAACAACTTCTCTATGGTAACACGCCTAACCTCAGCCGTATTGAAACGCTTTGCTCGAACGAGGAAATCGCAGGTCGAAACAAGAACAGTCGCAAGCCAATAGGATTCAATCCCTTATGATTCCAGCTATGTCTTTAACACTCTGTATGCAACAAAACGAAAAAACCACCATTGACAAAAGTGGTGTCGAATATACCGTTCACGGTAATAGACTTGTTAAATGTAACAATACAGCACTAAAGTGCTACTACGTCAAGCCAGGCATCCGATACATCAACGACGATGCCTTTGAGAACTGCAACCGCTTGCAGCAGGTTGAGCTTCCTAAGACGGTGATCCACATCGGGGCCTGGGCTTTTTACCGTTGTCAAGCTTTAGAGAATATCGTTGTTCCCGCCTCGGTCACCACGATAGGAGACTATGCCTTCAGCAACTGCAAGTCACTGAAAAGCATCTTACTGGTGGGCAAGGTAAAGTCGATCGGCGAATACGCTTTCTTGTCGTGCGATGCACTGAAAAGCATTGTCATCCCGCGTGGCACCAAAGCAATTTATCAAACAATAATTCCCGAATGCTACTGGCCTCTAATGAAAGACACGTTATCAAAAAACACATAGCCAATACCGCGCTGGGATTTCAGAAATAAATTAATACTGATACGATGAAGAAATTGTTATTATTATGGCTCGTGTTCACAATAGGTTGTCAGCCCAAAACCACAAGGTACGTCCATTACCACAACGAGCGCTTTGGCTTTGAGCTGGACTATCCTTCCTTCATGAAGAAGGATCCACCGCCTGAGAATGGCGATGGCATCCGTTGTCAAGGTAGAGGGATGGAACTGGTAGCGTATGGCAGCATCAACGGCGGCGTCATCCTCACATTAGAGCTCACTTACCATCAAGAGCAAGTCGATTCAGCAACAATCAATCATATATTGAAAAGCTTTTGCTTTCAAGGCATTTATTAGTAACTTTGTAGTCTCTATTTATGTATTAAGATAATCATTAAAAACAATCATCATTATGATAAAAAACAATTACGACCCACAAGTCACCCTCATCAAGAAGCACAATGCGGATGTGTTCCACGAAACCACCGGCATCATCAAAGCCGGCTACTACATCACCCCTTCGGGCAAACGCATCGACCTCGATATGCAGCCGATGATTGACGGAGGCCGCTGTTACCACAAGGATTTAGGTCCTGTTGACGCACCAAAACTGAAAGACTGCGGTGTCGTCAGGGTTGAAAAAGGCGACTGCCTCAAGGTGGCCGAGGATTTGGTCAAAGAAGGCTACCACCCTGCCCTGCTCAACTTCGCCAGTGCAGGCCATCCCGGTGGCGGTGTGGAGACAGGAGCTCGTGCTCAGGAAGAGACCATCTGCCGACGCAGCACGCTGACACGCTCCATTTTTAGCTTCGATAGATGGTATGCTGCTCGCTACGGCTACGAACATCGCGAAGGGAACAACTACCCCATCTCCCGCTCGCTCGACTTCAGTGCGATTTATTCGCCCCAAGTCACGGTCTTCCGCGAAGCCGGTCCCGACTATACGCTGATGGAGGAGCCCTTCCAAGTCGGTGTCATCACCAATGCCGCCCTCAACATGAACGGCAGGTTCCCCATCCGTCTCACCCCTGACGGACACATCCCTGAAGAAGGCAAAGCCATCACGCTCAACAAGATTCGCACCATCTTACGGATAGGCCTGATCAAGGGCCACGACAGTCTCGTGTTAGGCGCCTTTGGCTGCGGTGCTTTCAAGACCCCGCCGCGCGAGATGGCCCAACTCTTCAAGCAGGTGATTGAAGAAGACGAGTTCAAGGACCGTTACCGCCTCATCACCTTCGCCATCCTCAGCGACCACAACGACCGCAGCGGCAACCTCGCCGCCTTCGAGGAGGTGTTCAATAAGTAAAGGTCATGCAAGTACACGAAATGATCAGGGACAACTATCCCGAGTATTACAGCATCGAGCGGTATCCTGCCGCCGAAACCATCTGTATCCGAAAGACAACTAATGAATGGGGTATCTTTGGTAATTTCTACAGGACACCCATCGTTGTCAACGGCATCACTTTCGATTGCACGGAACGCATTTTCCATATCATGAAACTGAGACCCGATGCTACCGAAGGCTTCAAAGAGATGATGGAAGTCAAGGCTGGCATGGGGATAAAGATGCACATAAAACACATCTACAACACACATCCCGGATGGTTGCGCAACGATTGGCCAAGTTTGGTGGTGGATGCCATGAAATATTGCCTAACACTCAAATATGAGCAGAGTGAGGCTTTCCGCAACGAACTGGCGCGGAGCAAGGGCAAATATATTGTGGAAGACGAAACTGGTAGAAAGAAAGGCAGAGACGCCGACACTTGGGGCACCGTGCTCCAAGGCAACGAATACGTAGGCCCCAACTTGCTGGGTCGCCTGCTTATGGAATTGCGCGACAACGGACATTTTGAATTCAAGAACAAACCAGAAATCAACTTCACCTAATGATTAAAAAACGCATTCTCGGCACTGGTAACTTTGCCTTAGACATCATCTACCAACGGGAGTACCCCGAAGGATTCAATACCGCCAAAAAACGCAACTCCTTTGTTGACAAGAAGATTATTGAGGAGGTGGGGAACACCTGCGGCAATGTGATGTGCATGCTGCCTTATCTGGGTGTGGAGACCTATCCCGTTGGTCATTTCGACGAGTCGGAGCAAGGCCTGAAGATCACCGCCGACCTGAAACGCTACGGTGCCAACACCCGCTTTGTCAAAAACAGCAAAGAGGGTGGCACCACCTTGATGACTTGCATCCATAAATTTGACGCCAATGGGCGACACACCATGAGCCACCGTGCCACCGCCCCCAACAGCCGATTCCCGAAGAGAAAACAGCTGCGCAAGGACGAGGTACAAGGCTTTGTCAACACGTTGGACTTCTCCCCCGACGCTTATTTCTTCGACGTGTCCGACGCTGGCCCTCGCGAACTGGCCAAAGCCCTGAAGGGACAAGGCGTGCTGGTCTATTACGAGCCAGAAGGCAACAAGGAGATGAACAAGTTCATCAAATGCGTTGAAGTCAGCGACGTCATCAAGTTCTCAGGCACCAACATCCTTGACACCTCGTTTGTGGCTAACTATCCCGATAAACTCTTCATCCGAACCATGGGAGAGGCAGGTATGGAATTTAACCTGCGAGGCCAAGGCTGGAAGAAGATTGCTCCTGTTCCTAACAACAATGTGGTTGATTGGGAAGGCGCCGGCGACTGGACCTCATCGGTTTTCCTCGCCGAGCTATGCAAGCTGAACAAACTCAACATCGCACAACTCACAGAACAAGATGTTCGCATGGTACTGGAAACCGCTGCCGCAACCGCCTCGCGCAGCGTGAGTTTCATGGGCAGCAAAGGAATGATTCAAGAAAAATAAAAACTAATAATCTATGGCTAATTTAAAAGGTATATTGTCTTTAATGGAACGAATTGAAAATAAGCAAATATTTGAAGGTATTGATTTTGATACCGAAAAATTAACAGTATCATATAATCCAAATCATGAAGAAAACGTTGATACTTCAATTGAAAATAATCCTACAAACAACACAGAAATAATTCCTGGCGTAAATGTATGGTATATTTTTAAAAGGAAAAGAGGATTTCGTGGAGATGGAAATCCATTAATATATGCACTAAAAGGAGAAAAAGGGTGGACTTTCAATAGTGAAGAAGATAGAATTGCTATAGAAAACCAATTTGATTTAATTGCAACCAAATTTGCAACATTATATCCAATTGGTGTGACTGTTATAATTCCAAGTGGTAATGAATTAAATCATCATATTGCTGATGTAATAAAATCAAAAAGTCCAGATGCCAAAATAATAGAAGGCGTTATATGCAAATTAACAACAGAAGAAGTTGAGGATATTGTCCTTGATAAAAGTTCAGAGTTTCGGAAATATTATGGGAGCGAATTCAATACTGCGTTTAAAAGATTAACTTTGTATTTAGATGATATGGATACACATCGAAAAGGTACATTCTCAAGGCATTTTGTCAAAGACAATGAAATGAGGGATGTTTTGAACTTTACACTAAAAGTAAGCACTGACAAATATGCAACGTATGCAAATCTAATAAATGACAAAGATATATTGATAATAGATGATACTATCAGTAGAGGACAATCAATAAACGAGGCTTGTAAAATAATGATGGAGTCATATTCTCCTAAATCAATTACAGTATTAACACTGCTTTCAAAACTTTATTAGTTGTTAATAATAATACAGAACATTTTATTTACATACATCTTGTGCCATCAAGTATATAATTACCAAAAATAATAAATACAACAATATGATTACCTGTTATCACGGTTCTCCGGAGCTTTTCAACAAGTTCGATTTAAGTAAAGCCGGCGACGGCACCGGCATCAAGTTCGGTTTTGGCGTATATCTGACCGAGTCGGAAGCCAGCGCGGTGCATTATTCACAACCCCGCAACCTTCCACCCGTTAAAGATCATTATCTCTACACCGTGGAGATTCTTGAATTGACCGACGACAACCATCTGGTCTCGGCGCAACCCGTTCCTGAATCCATCGTCAAACGCGCTGAAGCCCAACTCGGCCAAGCCATCCCACAGGAAAAGACCCAACATGGCAAGGAATTCCGCAAATGGATCGGCATGACGCTCACCAACAGCAAAAAGGTAAGCTTGGAGTCGGAAAAAGCCGCAGCAGCGTTTCTCGACAGCATTGGTGTGTTCTGCAACGTTTGGCCTCAGGCCCAATCAAAGCCCGATGGCTTGAAGAATTGCGCTGTCTTTGATGCCAAGAAGGTACACATCCTGAAGGTTGAACACATCGAGGTGGAAATGAAGGGTGGAAAATACGTCTTGGTTGAAAATAGCAAGAAAGCAGTCTATATATAGCAAAAAAAACATATTTTTGCAAAAAAAGACATGTTTGCCGGCAGCCTTTTCAACGAGTACCAGTATTTTGCCTATAAGTTTCCCGAGCCTCAATATCTGGGAGCCAAGGCTGGTTTGCTGCCATGGATCGCTCAGTTTTTGCCCGACCAAGTCGATACCGCCTTGGATGCCTTTGCCGGATCGCAGTCGGTGGGCTACTATTTCAAACAGTTGGGATGCAAAACCATCGTCAACGACTTCCTGAGTTTCAACAACCAGATTGGCAAGGCACTCATCGAGAACAACATCGAAAAACTGGACGAAGACGACCTCGCCATCCTTTTTGAAGAGGCACCCAACAAGTCCGACTACACGTTGATGGACGAGGTCTTCACTGGGCTGTTCTTCCAAAAAGAAGACGCCGTGTTCATCGACAACTTCCGGGCCAACATCCCGAGGCTCAGCAATCCTTACAAGCAAGCCATGGCTTTTGCCGTCATGAACCGGAGCTTGACCCGAAAGATCACCATGGGGCATTTTGGCCACACCCAGGCCTTGATTTATGCCAACAATCCCGAGCGAGTGAAACGCAACCGCAGCCTGATCCGACCCGTCAAGGAGTTGTTTCTGGAGCTGCTTCCGAAATACAACGAAGCCGTTTTCGACAATGGGAGAGACAATGCCAGTTATCGCGAGGACATTCTTGAATTGCTACCCAAACTGAGAAACATAGACTTGGTGTATTTCGACCCACCCTATTGCGACAGCCATGCCGATTACCAAGGCTTCTACCACCTGCTGGAGACCTACACTGAATACTGGAGAGACAAGCAGTTTGTGAACGGCATCAAACGATATGAGCCTCAGCGACACAGCGGTTTTGACAAGAAGAGCGAGATCATCTCCTCTCTGCGCAAGCTATTCGAGCGGTCGGATTTCATTCCCAACTGGATCATCAGCTACAACAACCGCAGCTACCCCTCCATCGACACCATGGTGGAGCTCATCAAGCCCTTCCGGAAAGTCAAGGTGGAACACAAAACCTATCAGCAATCCAGAGGTGGCAAAGGCAGTGTGGCTGGTAGCAGCGAGATTTTATTGATTTGCACAAAACAATAATAGACTTATGAAACAGAACACAAACTATGAAAAGTGGAAGGCGTTGTATCAAAACCAGCAATTCCTAGCTTTTAACACCGAAGATGCCTTGTTGTGGCTAAAAGTCAAGGCCTAAATATCAGACCTTTTTGTAGTATTTTTTTAGTTTTCTTGGCAGTTTTCAGAAGAAAAGTTCTATTTTTGCAGAAAATTGACAAATATTGAAGTTAAAAGTATGATTCTTGAATTTTGTGCCACCAATTTTCTGTCAATTAAGGACGAACTGAAGCTGTCCTTTGTTGCCACATCCCTCAAAGAGTCTTTCACCGAGCCAAATGATTTGTTTGAACTCGCCAATATCGACATCGCCCTAGTAAGGAGCGCCGTAATCTATGGTGCCAATGCATCAGGCAAATCCAATGTGCTCAAAGCTTTTGCGTTCTACAAGCGTTTCATTACCGACTCGTTCAAGGATAGTCAGGTGGGGGAATCAATCGACGTGGAGAACTTCCGCCTGAATGCCACTTCAATCGATGAGCCTACAGCACTGGAGGCCACCTTCACCGATGGCGAGTACATCTATCGCTATGGCTTCGAGGTGGACAGCAAATCGGTGAAGGAGGAATGGCTCTATAGGCGTGTCTGCAAAAAACGGGCAAAGGAGGTGGAAGTGTTCTACCGCGAAGGCGACACCACAACGGTACACCCCAAGAATCAACTACTGCTGGAACTGGTAGGAAAAAAGATGGTGCGCAGCAACGCCCTGCTGCTTTCAACCGCTGCCCAGTTCAACGAGACTATTGCCGTCAGTGTGCTTCATTGGCTGGGCGACACCCAGGTGCTTTTTTGCTCCGAGGATGAAGCCCTTTGGCAAAACGCCATCAAGCACCTCGACGACGAAGCCCTTCGCGAACGCATCACGTCGTTTGCCAGGTATGCTGACCTTGGCATCGAAAATATTACAAAACTCGACAACCGTATTGTCAGTTCCCATCGCCAGTATGATGATGAAGGCCGTGAGGTGAACAACATTTCTTTCGCCTTCAACCATAACGAGTCGGAAGGCACCATCAAATATTTCTCACTGGCATATCCCATCATCGATGCGTTGGATAACGGCAAGCGCGTGGTGATCGATGAACTTGATTCAAAGCTCCATCCCTTGCTCGTCAAAAAAATCATCACTCTGTTCAACGATGCCCAAACGAATCCCAAGGGAGCCCAGTTGCTGTTTACGGCTCACGACACTTACCTGCTCAGCGCCGGACTGTTCCGCAGGGATCAGGTCTGGTTTACCCAAAAGGACAGTTTCGGGGCTACCGAGCTGTACTCCTTGGCGGAATACAAGGTGCGTAGCACTTCGCCTTTCGAAAAGGATTATCTTCTCGGCAAGTATGGCGCAACGCCCCTAATAGGTGAAATGGAATCCATCTTTAATTCCTCCCGGCAATGAGTAAGAAGCAAAAGAAAGACCATCGGAA
>JAEEGF010697863.1_pt1 | contig 38369 bp, 30 predicted proteins | sample 9134171 | NCBI WGS metagenome assembly JAEEGF01 (sample SAMN16246542, study PRJNA631951) | gut metagenome | biome: gut microbiome; feature: rumen; material: AP-attached | host: Bos | place: Iran: Karaj | collected 2018-10 | reverse complement strand
CCAAACACATTGGTGATACGCTGACGCAAGCTGCTGGCGGGCAATTTCGTGACAAGCACTCCATTGTGGCTGAGCGTGAAGGACACGGAAGGATTGACCAGCACGATACGCTCGAACTCCTGGATGATATTGTTGAGTTCCGTCTGATTGGATTTGAGAAACTTTCTACGGGCAGGCACATTGAAAAAGAGATTCCGCACCTCGAAATTGGCTCCCACAGGACAGGAGCAGGGTTCCTGCGACACGACTCGAGAGCCCTCGATGGAAAGCTCCGTACCCAACTCATGGTCGATGGTGCGCGTCAGCAGACGAACCTGGGCAACGGCAGCAATCGAAGGGAGAGCCTCACCGCGAAAGCCCATCGTATGAAGGCTGAAAAGATCGTCCGCCTTGAGTATCTTGGAAGTAGCGTGGCGCTCGAAAGCCAATCGGGCATCCGTCTCGCTCATTCCCTTGCCATCATCTATCACCTGGATGGACGTACGGCCAGCATCCACCACCAGCACGTCCACGTTCATAGCGCCAGCATCGACGGCATTCTCCATCAGTTCCTTGATGACGGATGCAGGGCGTTGGATAACCTCTCCAGCAGCAATCTGGTTGGCTACGCTATCAGGCAAAAGATGTATGATATCCATTCAGTTACGCATTATGAATCCTCAGAATCTGAAGGTGCCCGTGAGCAGGTAATGCCAAACGATCAGAAGCAGGATGACGATAACGATGGCAATGGGCCAAGACAGACGTGTTCCCTTCTGCGAATGCCGCTTGGCACGGGGGGTATACTCGCTGAAAGTCCCTTTGAACTTCGTGGGATCGTAAGGCTCAGGAGGCAATTCTCCCTTCTCGCGTTTCACGTCGTTGACCAATTTCTCCAGTTTGTCCCGCCGTTCATCCGTATAGATGCTCACCCTGCGGAACTTGCGAGGTTGTCTGGTGGTAAACATTCCCATAGTAGTCTATTTTTCTTTCTGTTCAACATTCTCAGTCTTTTCGACTTGAGGCTCTTCATTCCCGGATGCCGCTTCAGCTGGAGCCTGCTCACTCTGTTGCTTGTCCTGCTGGTCATCCTCAGGCTCTGCGGCAGCCTTCTTCTTCTTTTTCTTGGAAATCTCGTTCAGGCGCTGCTTGGGAGCCTCGCGGCGAACACTCTCCTTGAGCTCGCTTCCTGCCCTCTTGGTCCGCCAATTGAAGATGTCATCCTTGTCAGAGGGGCGGATATAGTCGAACCATGCGAAGTTCTCCAGATAGAGCTGCTCTGGCGGAATCAAAGGGATGGGATAGATGGTTCCCGTGGCTTCCGGCATCCATATTTTCTGCACCTTACGGTTGTCCATATATAGCTTAAGCTCAGTCGTTTCCACATGATTCATGCCTATCATCAGGCTGTCGTCATCGAAAGGATAATACTTGACAAGCACGTTCCCGTCCAACGTGGTCAGATAGATCTCCCCGTCGCGGAAATAGGAATGCATCTCATTGCCTGTCGCCTGATTGTAGTGAACGCTGTCGATGCGCTCCACCGAAAGAGCCTGACGCAGCACCTGGACGCTGTCCACCGTACTGTCGTTGAGGAAAGCGCGTATCTCCTCGCCCACCAACTGCTGTCCCACCTGCCAAAGGATGGGATCGTAGTACATCACCATGCACGAATCCTTGCTGTTGTAAACCAGAGAATCGCATACCGCCTGAAGGTCCGACCGATACGCCCGCACGTGACGAATGCCATGCATGGTGCGATACATGCTGTCGGTGTCGATGAAATAGGTGTAGACCTTGAAGGAATCCGCATGGACATACATCGTATCAGGACCTTGGGAGAAATCCATCAGCACGGCGCTATCGGCAGCCTCGGCATACCCGTTCGCATCATCATAATAGGCATAATTGCCGGAAAACATGTTCTTGTTGACCACATCCACGAACTCTGCGTTCCCAAAAGCCTTCCCCACCTTCAACTCACCATCCCACACGACACTGTCGCCAACCAACTTCTTCCCATTGTCGGAGAGGATGCTGCGATCCAGGAGATAGGAATTGTCGGTTTGGGTGTCGTAGTAACCGGATTCCGAATAGATATGGCTCTCACCGTGTTCTATATTGGAGGGGCCAAAGATACGAGCGACTCCAGATTGAGTGTTGTAATGCAACGTATCAGAGACGAGAGTGGTCTTGGTTTCAGCAGGGGGTGCAGGATTAAGCAACTTGACATTGTAGTTGAAGACAGCCTCGCGGGTAGCTGGGTTATACTCTCCCCAATCGCTGGTCAACTGGTTCCCTTGATCGAGCAGTTTGCCTCCTTCGAAGAAATATCCCAGATTGTAGAGGCGGTCGTAGTCGAGGCTATCCGTGTAAAGCTCCGTTTTGAGATGCTTCAGAACCACATTGTGACGCACACGGGCCAACTGATCCAAACCGTTATAGTAAAGCACGTCGCCCGTCAGGGAAAGCGTATCGCCCTGCAACATGCGCACATTGCCGAAAGCATCAAACGAATTCGTGGATTCGTAGAAAAGAGCGCTATCGCAATACATCAGGGTTCCTTCGTGCTGGAACTTGACGTTGCCTACCAGAAACTGGGCCGCGCTATTGACATACTGGTCGAAATAAAGCTTGTCGGCATGAAGCAGGTGAACCCTGCTGTCAGACGGCCGTCTGGGGGAAGATTTCCGTTGCTTGGCTGGCGGCATAGCAAACACGACATACAAACCAAACAAGGCTAGGAGACATATACCCAGGAATCTGCGATTCATCACTTAACCCAACCTGGATAGCGGAATTCACAATCACGCCAATCCTCGTTAATGCGAACGTATGTGTTCTGCTGTTTCTCCTTTATCCAATCCTCGATGAGCTCGTCACTACGCTTCTGCTTCACAATGTTTCTCAAGATCTGGAAATCCTCACTCATGCTGGCACGATGGGACTTGATGCGGCTTTTCAGTTTAGCGATGGCGCACACCGTTGCACCCTTCTTGTTCACCATCGAGAAAGGTTTTGAGATTTCGCCGATTTCCAATCCATCAACCACACGAGCCAACTCAGGATAAATGGCGGACAGCTGCCCCATCTCGAAACGGGTAGTGTGCTCCATGTGATCGCCCTGCTCCACCTCGTTGGAAAGAATACCATGATTGTTGCGCGTGTCCTTGTCCTCAGAGATGACAGAAGCACCTTCCTCGAAAGAGAACTTCTCCGTGCGGATATCGTCGGCAATAGAGTCGAGACGTGCCAGGCAAGCATTGATATCCTCTTCGGCCACCTGAGGACGCAAAAGGATGTGGCGGCATTTCACCTTATCTCCCCGCTTGTCGATCAGCTGAATGATATGATAGCCGAACTCACTTTGCACAATCTTGCTGACTTTGCCTGGCTCCGTCAAGCCGAAAGCCACGTTAGCAAAGGCCGCATCCAACTCACCTCGCCCCATATAATCCATCTCGCCGCCTTGACGGGCAGAGCCAGGATCCTCGGAATAGAGGCGCGCCAGAGCATTGAAGGAGGTTGTCCCATTATTGACACGTTCCGTATAATCCCGCAACTTGTCTTTCACACGATCAATCTCTTCCTGAGGAATCTTGGGTTGCTGCACCAGGATCTGCACCTCCACCTGAGTAGGAATCAAAGGAAGGCTGTCCTCTGGAAGATCCTTGAAATAGCGGCGTACCTCAGCAGGAGTCACTTTGATATCGGAAGTCAATCTCTTTCGAACCTCACGCACAGTAAGCTGATTCTTGTACATGTCAAAGAGTTCCTCCCGAATCTGAGTCATCGTCATACGCATGTATTCCTCGAGCTTCTCCTTGGAACCAGCGTACAACACTTTCTGATTGATGTCTTGCTCCACATAATTGTTCACGTCGGCATCCGTCACTTCGATACTGTCGATAACAGCCTGATGGAGAAAGAGTTTTTGCACAGCCAATTCTTCTGGAATCACACAATAAGGGTTGCCTTTGACCTGATTGCCATACTCCATGCGGACCTTCTCCACATCGGAGCGAAGAATGGCCTCATCACCGACCACCCAAACAACCTCGTCAATCACATTACTCTTCTGTGCGAAAGAAGCGAGAGCCAAAAGCAAGGCGCTTATCAAAAGAATACTTTTCCTGCAAAAAATCATAGTTGAAGTCTAATGATTGTTTACCGTATCAAGCACATCCTGATGAATATCAACGGTATATTTCTTGCGCAGCTCAGCCACGAATTCATCCTCTTTCTTGCGCTGATAATCCGTAACGACCTGACTGCTCACGTCTGTCCACTTCTTGGGACCTTTCTTCAGTTTCTCCCCTAAGACGCCCATATAAGGGAAGTCCTTGTTTTCCACTGTTTTAGCATCTTTCACCTTCAGAGCCAACGCATCAACATTGACATTGTCGCCCTGCTTGAAGACACGCTTCTCCATACGAACCGTCACACTATCCTTGTTGAACTGCTCGCGTACAGTAGATGTCCACTTCTCCTCAGGAACCTTCTTGAGTGCCTTCTTGACAGCCTTCACGTCGGCTTTCTCACGGCAATAGTAAATCATGCCATTGAAATGAGGCTCGCTCCAAGCATATTGCTGCTTATGCTCATTGAAATAATTCTTCAGGCCAAGCGTGTCCTTGCTGGCAGGCTCCCACACTTCACGATTGCAGATTTCAAAAAGCAACAAGCCATCGTGATATTCCTGGATGAGATATTTCAACTCCTCATCCTGCTGGCACAGGCGCTCTGTCTCTTCATCAAGAATCTCCTCCACACTTTTCTGAGGGTCAGACTTCTGGGAGATGCTATCAAGCAACTGGGTAGCCAAGCGATCCTTCATGCCCTGACTCTCAAGGAATTTGAGGATATTCGGCTGCAACTCAGCGTAGCTCTCAAGCGGCTTGCGATCCAGCATCTTCACAATATGATACCCTACGGGGGAAAGGAAAGGCTCACTCATCTCGCCCTTCTGAAGCCCATAAGCTACGTCTTCGAACTCCTTCACCGTCTGATTGGGTCCCAACCAGGGAAGCGTACCGCCACGAACAGCTGACTGAGGATCCTGAGAAATTTCTTTGGCCAATGCAGCAAAGTCTGCCCCACCCTTCAAGGCATTGTAGGCAGAATCAATACGCTCTTTTGCCTTATTCTGTTCTTCGACGGAAGCCGACTGCTGGACGCGAAGGAAGATATGGGCTGGCTGAATCAAATCGTGGCCATTCAGGCTCTCCTGCATTTTCTGGTAATACTTCAGACACTCATTCTCCATTTGAGTCTCAGGAACCAGCATGGGACGTATCTGCTGATCCCGATAGGTGCGAAACTCTTCGTTGAAACTGGTTAAGGTGTCATACTTGGCATCCATCGCTGCCAGCACTTTCAGCTTGTAGTTGACAAACAGTTCCGTGTACTCCTTGACAGACTTCTTGTCAACAACTCCGTCCGAATTATTCTTGTTGTAGTTGTATTCAAACTCGCTACGAAGTACAGGACTACCATTGATATGCATTACGATAGGATCTGCATCCTGAGCCATTCCAAAGGTGGAAAGCAGGAGCAATCCTACGGCAGACAAAAACTTCTTGTTATGATTCATCGATTTGTGAATTATTATCTTTTTTCCTTAATCTTTTCTTTTGGAACCCAGAACCTGAGACACTTTCTCAGAGAGATTCTTTATTGGGGACGACTGTAGTTGGGAGCCTCACTTGTAATAGTGACATCGTGGGGATGGCTCTCTTGAACTCCTGCATTGGTAATACGCACGAACTTGGCTTTGTGAAGTGCTTCGATAGTGTTCGCACCACAATAGCCCATACCACTGCGCAAACCACCTATCAACTGATATATGACTTCCTGAACACTGCCCTTATAAGGAACACGTCCGGCAATTCCTTCTGGAACCAACTTCTTGACATCCTTCACATTACCCTGGAAATAGCGGTCTTTGGAGCCACACTCCATTGCCTCCAAGGATCCCATTCCACGATAAGACTTGAACTTGCGGCCATTGTAAATGATCGTGTCTCCAGGACTCTCTTCCGTTCCAGCCACCAGAGAACCAATCATTACGCTATATCCGCCTGCTGCCAATGCTTTCACAACATCTCCACTATAACGAAGACCTCCATCGGCAATCAGGGGAACACCTGTGCCTGCCAAAGCATCTGCCACATCATAGACAGCGCTCAACTGAGGAACGCCTACACCTGCCACCACACGCGTGGTACAGATACTGCCAGGTCCGATACCCACCTTGATAGCATCAGCTCCAGCCTCAACCAACATGCGGGCGGCTTCACCAGTAGCCACATTGCCCACGACAAAATCAACGGTTGGGAACGCCTTTTTAGCTTCCTTCAATTTCTCAATCACAGACTTGCTATGACCATGTGCCGTATCGATAACGATTGCATCCACATCGGCATCCACCAGAGCCTTTATGCGATCCAACGTATCAGCGGTAACTCCCACTCCGGCAGCAACACGCAGACGGCCTTTGCTGTCCTTGCAAGCCATAGGCTTATCTTTAGCTTTGGTAATGTCCTTGTAAGTAATCAAGCCAATCAGTTTGTTCTCTTCATCAACCACAGGAAGTTTCTCAATCTTGTTTTCCTGCAATATCTCTGAGGCTGCCATCAAATCCGTCTGAACATGGGTAGTCACCAGATTCTCTTTCGTCATCACTTCGTCAATCAAACGATCAACATTGCGCTCGAAGCGCAAATCGCGATTCGTGACAATGCCTACCAGATGACGCTCATCGTCTACCACAGGAATACCTCCGATGTGATACTCTGACATCAAAGCCAACGCATCAGCAACACGACGACCGCGCTGGATTGTGACGGGATCATAGATCATACCATTCTCGGCACGTTTCACGATGGCCACCTGACGAGCCTGTTCCTCGATGCTCATATTCTTGTGGATAACACCAATACCTCCTTCACGAGCAATCGCTATCGCCATCGTGGATTCCGTCACCGTATCCATAGCCGCTGTGACAAAGGGAATCTTCAAATCTATGTTGCGGGAAAACTTAGTACCCAGTTCCACCATACGGGGCAACACTTCCGAATAAGCTGGAACCAATAGGACATCATCGAAAGTGAGTCCATCCATAACAATCCTGTCTGCAATAAATGATGCCATAATGCCTTTATATTTATTGCGTGCAAAGGTACAAAAAAATCTGCTTAAACAATACGATTAAGTGCCAATTTTTCTTAATTAGCCAATTCTGAGAGGAACTTGATGCGAACCAAACGCACTTCATCCTCGCTATACTCGTCGCCCAACTCGTCGAGAGCCTCGTCCAAATCATCGGTTTCTGACTCATCGTGGAAGTAGTCATAGATATCGAGCATATGGTCCTCATCCATCACTTCCTCGATGTAATAATCAATGTTCAACTTGGTTCCACTATACACGATGGCTTCTATCTCATCGAGCAACTCGTCGAACTCGATTCCTTTGGCTCTTGCCAAATCGTCGAGTGCCACCTTGCGGTCAATGCCCTGAATAATACTTACCTTGTTCTTGCTCTTGTTGGGGACCGTCTTGACTCGCACATCCTCGACACACTCGATTTCATTCTCCTCACAATAACGCGAAATCAACTGACAGAATTCTGCGCCATACCGTTTTGCCTTTCCTTGACCTACTCCTGTAATACAAGCCAACTCCTCCTCTGTGCGAGGATAAACAGTGGCCATTTCTGTCAGAGAAATGTCTTGGAAAATGACATAAGGAGGCAAATCCAATCGCTCTGATGTCTTTTTACGCAAATCACGGAGCATGGACAACAGCGTGTCATCCAAGGCTGCAGGACCTGCGCTAACAGGCTCTTCGTACTCGTCAAACTCATTGTCTTCGCTAATCTCGAAGGAGACGGGATCCTTCATGAACTGGCGACCTTTCTCGGTAATCTTCAACAAGCCATAGTTCTCGACTTCTTTCATCAGATATTTCTCTATCTGAGCCTGACGAAGGACTGCATTCCAATATATGGCCTCATGATCATCTCCGCAACCGAAACAAGAAAGATCATCGTGTCGGTGAGCAATGATTTCCTCTGATTCCCGACCTGTCAAGACATCAATGATATAGTCAATCTTGAAGTTTTCCTTCACAGCATCCACAACTTCCAGAGCCTTCATCAGGGAGTCTTTAGCCTCAACTTTCATCTTGGGATGCAAGCAGTTGTCGCAATTATGGCAATTGTCCTCTGGGTATTCCTCTCCGAAATAGTGAAGAAGAATTTTTCGGCGGCAGACACTGGACTCAGCATAGGAAGCCGTTTCCGACAACAATTGGCGTCCAATCTCCTGTTCAGCCAAAGGTTTCCCTTCCATGAATTTCTCCAATTTCTGAAGATCCTTGGGAGAATAGAACGTCAAACAGATACCTTCACCTCCATCACGTCCTGCACGACCTGTCTCCTGATAATATCCTTCCAAACTTTTGGGAATATCGTAATGAATGACGAAACGCACATCTGGCTTGTCGATACCCATTCCGAAAGCAATTGTGGCAACAATCACGTCGATGCGATCCATCACAAAGTCATCCTGCGTCTCATTACGAGTGGGACTATCCATACCGGCATGGTAAGCACGGGCACTGATTTCATTGGCCCGCAGCACTTCTGCCAGTTCCTCCACCTTCTTTCGACTAAGGCAATAGATAATTCCACTCTTGCCCGGATGCTGCTTGATGAACTTGATAATATCCTTATCCACATCCTTTGTCTTTGGACGAATCTCGTAATAGAGATTAGGACGGTTGAAGCTGCTTTTGAATTCATCGGCATCTGGCATGCCAAGGTTCTTCTTAATATCCGTACGAACCTTGTCGGTAGCCGTAGCTGTCAAAGCTATCACTGGTGCTCTGCCTATCTGGTTTATAATGGGACGAATGCGACGATATTCCGGACGGAAATCATGACCCCATTCGCTGATACAATGAGCCTCATCAACCGCATAGAAACTGATTTTGACATGGTTCAAGAATTCCACATTCTCATCTTTTGTCAAACTCTCTGGAGCCACGTAAAGCAACTTTGTATGTCCTTTTTGGATATCAGCCTTCACCTCATCTATCTGGCCCTTTGTCAACGAGGAATTCATAAAGTGGGCAATGCCATCATCTTCACTTACCTGACGTATGGCATCCACTTGATTCTTCATCAAGGCAATCAATGGAGAAATAACGATAGCCGTACCTTCCATTAAAAGTGCCGGCAACTGATAACAGAGTGACTTCCCTCCACCTGTAGGCATCAGCACAAAGGTATCACGCCCAGCAAGCATGTTGCGGATAACTGCTTCCTGGTCTCCTTTGAAAGTATCGTAACCAAAGTACTTTTTAAGCTGCTCGGTCAGGTTTATGTCACTCATCGGCCTACGTTTAAAGATAACTTCTTTACAAAGATATAAAAAACATTTGAATTCCGCAAACATTTCTACAGTTTTTCCTCCAAGAAACAAAAAAAGTGCAACTTATCGCTGCACTTTTCTCTCTCTTTAATAACAAAACCCTTCCAAAGGACCTATCCTAGACGTTGATGTGCTTCCACTTGGCGTTTCGCATAGTCAAGGGAAATCTCCAATTTGGATTTGCGCGATGAAGGCGCGTCAAACTGGGCATCTATCATAATACTCTCCATGATACTACGTAAACCACGAGCTCCCAACTTGTACTCGACAGCCTTGTCAACGATGTAATCCAGCACTTCAGGCGCAAAGGTCAGTTTGATACCATCCATTTGGAAAAGTTTTATCTGCTGCTTCACCAACGAGTTCTTAGGTTCCGTCAGTATACGTCGCAAAGCATCACGATCCAAAGGATTGAGATATGTCAGCACTGGCAGACGTCCAATGATCTCAGGAATCAAGCCATAAGACTTCAAATCCTGAGGCAAAATATATTTCATCAGATCCTTGGAATCGATCTTCTGAAGGTTCTGCACACTGCGGTATCCCACCACATGAGTGTTCAGGCGCTGTGCTATCTTCTTCTCAATACCATCAAAAGCACCTCCACAAATGAACAGGATATCATGGGTATCCACATGAATGTAGTCTTGGTCAGGATGCTTGCGCCCACCCTTTGGAGGCACGTTGACGATACTTCCTTCAAGCAGTTTCAGCAATCCCTGCTGAACCCCCTCTCCACTAACGTCACGCGTGATACTGGGATTGTCACTTTTGCGAGCTATCTTGTCGATCTCATCGATAAAGACAATGCCTCGCTGAGCTGCCTTTACATCATAATCAGCGACTTGGAGCAAACGACTCAAGATGCTCTCTACGTCCTCACCCACATAACCAGCTTCAGTGAAGACAGTAGCATCCACGATGGTAAAAGGAACCTTCAGCAAATGAGCAATGGTGCGTGCCAACAAAGTTTTGCCCGTACCTGTACTTCCCACCATAATGATGTTGCTCTTCTCTATCTCGACTCCATCATCATCCTTCTTTTGGGCCAAACGCTTATAATGATTGTAAACGCTCACTGCCAAGTATCTCTTGGCATCATCTTGACCAATAACATATTGATCCAAATAGTCTTTTATCTCATGAGGTTTGGGCAGATGCTTCAGGTCGGCTTCCGTTATGGATTGTGACCCTGACTCTCGCCCATAGAGATTCTGCTGTATGATGTTCCAAGCCTGTTCCGCACAATCATTACAGATATAGCCATTCAGGCCTGTAAGCAAGACAGACACCTCACGCTCGGAGCGTCCGCAAAAAGAGCATGTGTTATATCTTTTGCTTGGCATTCCTTCTCCTTGTCTTATCTGTTATTTCTTGCGATTCAGAACCTGATCAATCATGCCATATTCCTTGGCTTCCTCTGCAGTCATCCAATAATCACGATCACTATCGGCCCAAACCTTATCGAATGGGGTATGACTATGCTCTGCAATAATATTGTACAGTTCTTTCTTTAGTTTCTGAATTTCGCGAGCGGTAATCTCGATATCGCTAGCCTGACCTTGAGCGCCGCCCATCGGCTGATGAATCATCACGCGGCTATGAGTCAAAGCACTGCGTTTGCCTTCAGTACCAGACACCAGAAGTACAGCGGCCATGCTGGCTGCCATACCTGTGCAGATAGTTGCCACGTCACTACTGATGAACTGCATCGTATCATAAATGCCAAGTCCAGCATGCACACTTCCCCCAGGACTGTTGATGTAGATACTGATATCCTTTCCTGGATCTGCGCTGTCCAGGTACAAGAGTTGAGCCTGGAGAGTATTAGCTGTATAATCATCGATTTGTGTCCCCAAGAAAATAATACGGTCCATCATTAAACGACTGAACACATCCATCTGAGTAACATTCAACTGACGCTCTTCCAGAATATATGGATTCAGATACTGGTTCTGCGTACTTATCACATCATCCAGAACCATGCTGTTTATACCCAAGTGGCGGGTAGCATACTTTTTAAAATCGTTGTTCATACGTTTGGTTTTGTTTAGATTTGGATTAAGGAGGGACGAACCTCCGTTTGCGGGGGAACGTCCCTTCTATATATTATATAATGTATGTACGTGCACAGGTAATCGTTGCTGAATTCTTATCTTGTGCCACGAATTCTTCCTGGATTTCTTCTAGGCAGTCTTCTCGCTTTGGAACAAATTGTTGAACTCCTCCAGACTTACTTCTTTCTTCTTGAGGGTCAACACGTCCTGAGCTGCTTTGGCAATCTTGTTCTCTACGGTGCGAGATACCAATCCTTCTGCCTGTTCTTTGTTTTTAAGCATCTCTGTAGCATACTGCTCCAAAGACTCATCAGGAATATTCATCATACCATACTGAGCGAACTGCATGCGGGTAGCTTCCTTGGCAGCTTCCATCACGTCAGCCTGTTCCACCTTGATTTGCAACTGATCGCTCAACTGCTCTTTAATCAGATGCCACAACAGTTCCTTCAAGCTTCCTTCAAAATTCTTTTCCACATACTCTTCGTCATCAGGTTTGTTGAGCTTCATGATACGCTTCAGGATTGCCTCAGGAAACTCTACCTCGCCAATGCGATCGGTCATGTAAGCACGCAAGTCAAGCATGAACTTGTATTCGCTATCGGCGACAAACTGAGTTTCCATGTTTTTCTTAATGTACTCACGGAACTCCTCCTCGCTCTTTACTACGCCTTCGCCAAGCATCCTGTCAAACAATTCTTGGTTAACGGGAGCAGGTTCGTAACGAGTAATCTCCTCAACCTGGAAGCTGAAGTCACCCTTTTTCTCTGCAGCAACACTCTTATCCAACTTCAGCAGGGAAGCTAATTCCACCTCGCTGTTATTATATGCATTAGCAGGATTAAAGACAATCACATCATTGACCTTTGCACCTTGGAACTTAGCTTTCTCATCGTCATTCTTCATGTAATTGGGCAGCATCACAGCATTTTCTACCTGCACACCACCTTCCAGCACGTTGCCATTCTCGTCCAGTTCTGCCAAAAGGCCCTTTACCATATCATTATCCTGATATTCCTCCACCTTGTTGTACTGACCTCCACGTTGGGCATAAGCCTGTACCTGCTGGTCAATCATTGCATCGTCTACCTTGATGGTGTAATAAGTCAGTTTGTCCTTTTTACTGATCTTTCCATCAAACTCGGGAGCTAAAGCAACGTCAAAAGCAAAGGTGAACTCCTCTTGGGTTTCGAAATCCATTTTGGGAGTCTTTTCTTCGTTGGGCAGAGGCTCGCCCAAAATGTTTATCTTTTGTTCGCGGATATACTTGTAAACTTCCTCACTCAAGATCTTATTGATTTGTTCTGCCAACACCTCACTGCCGAAGCGTTTCTTCAGCAAGCCCATAGGCACTTGACCAGGACGGAATCCAGGAATGTTTGCTTTCTTACGGAAATCCTTCAGGGCCGTATTGACTTTCTCTTCGTAATCTGTCTTTTCCAACTTGATGGTAAGCAATGCGTTTACCTTGTCTACGTTTTCCAGTGAAATATTCATCTTGACTTATATGATTTTTGTTATTCTAAACTATAATTTATGCACGGTTTGCTTTAAAATGCGCGCAAAGGTACGAAAAAAAGTTTATCCCACAAAATTTAGACATTGAAAGTTTACACTTCTTGTGCAGAACGTTCTGCGTCCATCTTTTGGAAGTCCTTCATCCTCAAAACAAAACTATTGGTCAAGTACTTATCCAGCACAACAGGATTGACACTCAATTCATGAGGCGTACCATGAAAAAGTATCTGCCCTTCAAAAAGAAGATAGGCACGGTCTGTGATACATAGTGTTTCTTCCACATTATGGTCAGTAATAAGGACACCAATGTTGCGCTGTTTCAGTTTCCACACGATGTACTGTATATCTTCCACCGCAATAGGATCCACTCCAGCAAAAGGTTCATCGAGCATGATAAACTTGGGATCAATGGCTAAGCAGCGGGCAATCTCTGTTCTACGCCGCTCACCGCCACTTAACTGATCTCCCAAATTCTTGCGCACCTTCTCCAAATGGAACTCGGCAATCAGACTCTCCAGCTTCTCCTTCTGATAATCACGAGGCTTTCCTGTCATCTCGAGCACACTGGATATGTTGTCCTCCACACTCATCTTGCGGAACACGCTGGCCTCCTGGGCCAAATATCCGATGCCTCTTCGAGCACGCTGATAGACAGGCAGTTTCGTAATTTCCTCATTGCCTATGAAAATATGACCGGCATTGGGGATCACCAAGCCTGTGGTCATGTAAAACGAGGTGGTCTTGCCTGCGCCATTGGGGCCCAACAAACCGACAATCTCTCCTTGGCGGACATTGAAGGTCACATTGTTGACCACCGTTCGTTTGCCATAAATTTTCACGAGTCCCTCACTTCTCAATTCGAGAGGCAGGGATTCCTGAGGCTCGTCTTCTTCTGATTGATTGTTGACCTCGACATTCTCTAATTCTTGAATCTCGAGCTGGACATCCTTCTGAACTGTTTCCAGATTCAGGGTCGATTCCATGTTTTCTGTAGGGATATATGACTGACGTTGTTCCATTTGGCTGCAAAAGTACGAAAAAAAGGTAAAAAGCGTGCTGCCTATAACGTTTTTTAGGAGAAAATGAGTATTTTTGCACTCACAAACGTAGAAATAGGCATCTATGTTCATTACGAAAGGTCTGGCCTCCTTTGGCCGATATCTAGAACTGATGGGCAAAGTTTTCAGCTGGCCCGAACGATGGCGCATGTTCATCAAACAATATGTCAAGGAGATGGCACAACTGGGTGTGGACTCCATCGGCATCGTCCTGCTGATCAGTTTTTTTATTGGTGCTGTTATCTGCATCCAGATAAAAATCAACATCCAAAGTCCTTGGATGCCAGCCTTTACTACAGGTTATACAACTCGTGAGATCATGGTCTTGGAGTTCTCCAGCAGTATCATGTGTCTCATTCTATCCGGAAAGGTGGGGTCCAACATTGCGTCCGAGCTTGGCACGATGCGTGTCACCCAACAGATTGATGCATTGGAAATAATGGGTGTCAATTCGGCTTCCTTCCTGATATTGCCCAAGATTGCCGGCATGATGACCACCATTCCTTTCCTGGTTGTGTTCAGCATTGCCGCAGGATTCGTTGGAGCCTATGCAACAGCGATTGCGGGAGTTATCACGGTGGACGACCTCACATTAGGTCTTCTCCACTCCTTCAACCAGTGGTTCATCTGGATGTCTATCATCAAGAGTTTTATCTTTGCCTTTATCATTGCCAGTGTCAGCTCTTTTTATGGTTACACGGTTGAAGGCGGTTCTTTCGATGTTGGCAAATCCAGTACAGATGCCGTAGTAAGCAGCAGTATGCTCATCCTTTTTGCTGACATCTTCCTAACGCCCTTGCTCTCATGATAGAAATCCGCCATCTGTATAAATCATTCGAGGACAAGGATGTTCTGAAGGACATCAATGCCGTCTTCGAGGAAGGGATAACCAATTTGATCATTGGTCAAAGCGGTAGTGGCAAGACGGTACTGATGAAGAATATCGTTGGACTGTTTGCCCCCACAAAAGGAGAGATTCTTTACGACAACCGTGACTTTGTTCAGATGTCCAAGCGAGAGAGAGTGATGCTGCGTCGAGAGATGGGTATGATCTTCCAATCGGCAGCCCTCTTCGACAGCATGACCGTCCTGGAGAATGTCATGTTTCCTTTGGACATGTTTTCCGACATGAATCAAACCGACCGTATCCGCAGGGCAAAGTTCTGCTTGGAACGTGTCAACCTGCAAGGAGCAGAGGAGAAAATGCCAGGTGAGATTTCTGGAGGAATGCAGAAACGAGTGGCCATTGCTCGAGCCATTGCGCTCAATCCAAAGTATCTCTTCTGCGACGAGCCCAATTCCGGATTGGATCCAAAAACAAGTCTTGTGATTGATGAACTGGTTCATAGCATTACCCACGAATACAACATGACTACCATCATTAACACTCACGACATGAATTCCGTGATGGGTATTGGCGAGAACATCATATTCATCTGCGATGGCAACCTCGAGTGGCAAGGCAATAAAGACCAGATCATGACCTCGCCCAACGAGCGGCTCAACTCTTTCATCTTTGCTTCCGACCTCTTCCGAAAAGTCAAGAATGCCGAAACTAAGGAAAGAGAATAACAGAACTTAGTTCAGTCGCTTAAGCAACGATTAAAAGATTCTGCCACACAATCTCAGATTCAGGCAAGGATACACACTCATCTTGCTCATGATTCGAAGCACTTTGGCACCTTTCCCATCCCAATCTCCATCGTGCAGGACGATGTCGTTGCAGGTGATCTCTGGCTTTCCCCACAGCATACAGCCAATATCAAACTTCACTCCCACGCGGCGCTTGGGCACAGCACGACCTGTTCCTAACCCCACATACAAACGTGTACCTTTCGTCTTGAAAGTCGCTTTCACATCGCCGCTCTCATTGGGAACCAGCAGATAGTCACCAAGTGTCACGCCCAGATAGTCTTGCTCTTCATAACCTTGAGCAGACAGGATAGCATTGGCTCTTTCAATCTCTTGGTTTGCCTCCGTGATATACATCAATGCGCCAGATTCTCTATTATAGACATCAATCACTTCACTCTTGCCAAAGAATGCGCCCACCGTCAGATGGAATCCGCTGACAGGAATAGGATAGAAATTTACCAGAACCTTCCCGTTCATCATGTGCAATTTTCCCTGCAACGCTATTTTGTCTGCAGGAATATAAACTCTGGTTCCCTCCGCGCTACGGTAATCGCTGGCATTCAAGCCCAGATTATGGTTACTCGTGAATTGAGGCATGGCAGAGAAGCCGGCTTGGAACTGCAGGAAACGAGTCACGGGAAACGCAAGGTCTGCTCCGAAACCTGTCGTCCCAGCATTTGCACCCAATGACAGATGATTGAGGAGATTCAAATCAACAGGTTCATTTGCCTCTGCTGGCAGCATGCCAGCAAGTATCAGCACGATTGCTATCAATCTGTTCATACGTTTCTTTTCTTTGGTTTGTACTCTTTTTGCGCCTGTTTTTTGTATATGACGTGCCAAATTTACAGTTTTTTCCTTATATTTGCAGACGTTTTACATATTTTTTATTAAAGATTACTCTTTCTGATGAAAAGAATTGCATTTCTCTTATCTATCGCAGCAGCCTCACAAAGTTTTGCCGCAAACGAGGGCACAGAACCCATGGACACCCTCTCGCAAACCCTGCATGAAGTAACCGTGACAGGCACGCGAAACCAAACCGACATTCGTCACCTCCCCATGACCATCTCTATCGTCAATCACGAGCAACTGGTTGCCAACGAACGGGTCAACGTGTTGCCTACCCTGATGGAACAGGTTCCTGGCCTCATGCTGACGAGTCGTGGCGTGATGGGATACGGTGTGAGCACTGGAGGCTCAGGCGGCATGATGCTTCGAGGCATTTCTTCCGGGAGTGGACAACTTCTTGTCCTCATCGATGGACATCCTCAATATCAAGGCATTTACGGGCATAGTATAGCCGATAGTTACCAGACGATGATGGCGGAGCGGGTAGAAGTCCTGCGTGGTCCTGCCTCTCTCCTCTACGGATCCAACGCGATGGGAGGTGTCGTGAATATTGTGACTCGAGGCATGCAGCAAGATGGGGTTCGCACCAACGTGAATTTGGGAGCAGGCAGTTATGGCACTATCCAAGGTGAAGCCTCCAATCAGGTTCGGGCTGGCAAATTCTCGAGCACCGTCGCATTACAGTATGGACGAAGCGACAACCATCGTCCCAACATGGGATTCGAGCAATATGGCGGCTACCTGAAACTCAATTATGACATCAACGACAACTGGAATGTGTTTGCCGACGGAGACATCACCCACTTCAACGCATCCCAGCCAGGCGCAGTCTCCAGCCCTATGCTCGAGGCTGACCAATGGATCACCCGTGCCATCGCGACTCTTGGGGTGGAGAACCACTATGAGCGCACAAGCGGACGCCTCAGCATTTATGACAACTTCGGCCGCCATAAGATCAACGATGGCTATGCCGCCAATGGAGGCACTCCACAGGAACGGTTCTTCCGCTCAAAAGATGCTCTCGCAGGTGTCAGCTGGTATCAGAGTGCCAACTTCTGGACAGGCAACCGCATCACTATAGGGGTTGACTACCAGCACATCTATGGACGTGCCTACTACACCAGCCGAAAGACAGGCGAGGTACTGGATACGCCCAACAAGCAATCAGGACACGTTCACAACAATGAGGTGGCTGGTTATGTGGATTTCCGTCAGGACATTGCTTCCTGGCTTACTCTGGATGCTGGTGTCCGCTACGACAATCACACCATCACAGGCGGCGAGTGGATTCCTCAGGGCGGTCTCGTGGTCCGTCCCATCCAGACGGGAGAGTTCAAGGCAATGGTCAGCAAGGGCTTCCGCAATCCTACCATGCGCGAGATGTATCTCTATCCTCCTTCCAACACAAACCTTGCGCCTGAGCGACTGATGAATTACGAGATCTCCTGGCGCCAGCGACTGCTCGACAATCGTCTCACCTATGGAGTCAACCTCTTCCTTATCGATGCAGACAACATCATCCAGACAGTCCCCAACCCTGCTGGACCTCCTCCAATGATCAATCAAAACACAGGCGAGCTGAAGAACAAGGGTTTCGAGATTGAAGCAACCTGGTACATAAACAGACATTGGGCACTCAACACCAACCACAGCTACCTCCACATGGAGAATCCTGTTGTTGCCGCTCCCACCTACAAAGGTTATTTAGGTGCCCAAATGAGTTATGGCAAATGGAGTGTGAATGCTGGATTGCAACAGGTATGTGGTCTCTACACGGCTGTAGGCCAAAATGGGAAGCAGGAAGATTTCACTCTCCTCAATGCCACCGTAGGCTATCAGGCACTCGATTGGTTGCGCCTTTGGGCGAAAGGCGAGAACCTCCTTGGCCAGAAGTTTGAGATCAATGCAGGCTACCCCATGCCAAAGGCAACTTTCATGGGCGGAGTTTCGCTGAGTTTCTAAGAAATCTCTCCCATGGATATGGGCTAAAAAAAGATGAATCACATAGACAAACCATTGCTTAAACCTTCTGCAAGAGTACTGACCTTTTCGTTGGTACTCTTGCTTCTGGCTCTCCCCTTCAGCCTCATCCATGCTGAGACATCCAGCCAAAAGCAAGCCGAAGAAATCTTCCAGAAGGCTTACAAGCAATATACGGGTCCTGAGGGGTGTACTTTCTCGTACAAAGTGAACCTGATTGGCATCTACAAGAATGCTGGCACCATGTGGACGAAAGGGAAGAAACAGCGCTTCATAGAGAAACGTTATCTGGGATGGACCAATGAACACATTTTCTACAAGGTCGACCAGAAGAACAAGATCGTGGAGATCCATAAGCCCAATTCGCCCAAACGCGACAAATACTCCAGCAAATTCAAATTCAACGCAGAGGATTTCAATTACAGCGTGGAAACGGAAGGAGACAACTACATCATCTCGATGGATATGAAAAGCAGGGGGACCAGCACCATCAAGCACGCTCTTGTCACCATCGACCGCAAGACATACGCTCCAGTGAAGCTTCGCCTGAAGGTCCTCTTCTTCTGGGCAACCATCGATGTGGCAAACTTCAAGAAAGGCATCGCTGACGAATCCATTTTCGAATTCCCCAAATCAAAATTCTCTGATTACAAATTCAAGGATGAGAGAGGAAACGAATAAACCCCATACACGCCTGATTAACAAAATGATTGCCACTCTCCTCGTGGGGGTGGTCTTCTCTCTTTCCGCAAGCGGACAACAAGCCGTCAAGGGAATCCGATACACGCTTGAGGACAACGCCCTGGGGACAACACTTCGCTCCATCGGAGTGGAGTTGGATCCTCATTTCCATGCTCAGCACGTTCCTCGCAGCGCAGGAGCAAAGGTCCAGGATTGGGAGAACGTGATTGTGCCTCGCATCAAGAAGATGATGCCACAAAGTTTCCGTTGCATGGTAATGCCTGAGTGGTATGAACCACAGAATGATGACGATGATCCGACACACATCAACTGGGATGCGCTCACCTTCGAATCCCCAGAAATGCAAGGGTTATACAAGGTGCTGGATCTGGCAAAGGAAATGGGAGTGAAAGTCACCCTGGTGCCTTGGGGTGCCCGTTGTGGAAGTTTTCTTGCCCCAGGACCTCCCGGATGGGTCACTGTCCCCAGATATCTTGACGAGTATGCAGAGAACATCACGGCTCTGATGAAACATCTCACGGAAAAGAAAGGATACACTTGCATCGACGAGCTCACTCCTGGCAATGAGCCTGACGGATGGGGCATCAGTCCATCCCGTTACATCGACCTCTGCAAGGCACTCCAGAGCCGACTGGAAAGCGAAGGCATCCTGGGAAAATTCAAACTGGCGCTGATCGACAACACGGACCGAGGGGGGAGTTTTGATTTCATCGATGGTTGCGCCACAGGCCTGCAAGGCATAGCCGACGTGGCAGTAAGCCACACCTATATCTTTGGATATGAGACCACCACAGAGACGGTTTCTGAATGGGAAGCCAACAACATCCATTACGCCAAAGGAATCCCGCATTTCGTGGGTGAGTTCGGAAGCAACCTGACAAAAGGTTCTTCCCGCCAGACCGACATCGACTGGTACAAGCGGGGCGTGCTCATCGTGCGCAACGCCATTGCTCTGCTGGGAGCTGGAGCCACAGGCATCAGCTACTGGCAACTCTTCGATGAATACTATTCCAAGGGTGACAATTATGCTCAGATGCAGCAGCTGGGTATGTGGAAAAGTGTGAAGGCAGATTATGCCACAGAGGATTACTTCGACCAGATTGCCTACGATTACCAGCCTCGTCCCCAATACTATGCCTACTCGCTGCTGACACGATTCATCCGCCCTGGAGCGAAAGTCTATCCCTTGAGCAGCGACTCCACAGCCAAACAGCTGCCGAGGAATGCAGCCTTAGCCGCGCAGAACGAGGACGGAAGCTGGATCTACGTGGTTGCCAACATGGAAGAGGACTTCCCGTTAAACCTCTGCCTGAGAAACTCCAAAGATAAAGTCAGCGGAAAGTTTGAGCGATACCTCTATCGCGAAGGACACCTGCCTGCTGATGACGACATGATACAGGCCGACCAAGATCTGGTGGCGAGCCGCAAGGGGAAACTTTCGGAAACCATCCCCGCCAATTGCGTCGTTCTCTACCGCTCAGTCAAGAAGAAAAACACAACACGTTGATTTGCCCGACTCAACACGTTGATTTGCCCGAGACAACACGTTGATTTGCATGACACAACACGTTGATTTGCCCCTGTCTGCCCGATGCTAGAGTCTCGTCTCAATCACGAGGACTGAATTGGGTTCAAGTTTGATGGTCAGGATGCCGTTTCGGATATCCAGAAGGGTCTCTGAATACAACTTTGACGGACTCACCACATGGCCGATAGCCTCGCCATCCTTTGCACCCTCGATATGGATTTCCACCGTCCGGCTGCGGTTGATGTTGTCATTCTCGTTATATCGTGCCACCAGGGTTCGCACAATGCCGTCTCCCTTGGCAGCCACGGCATACAAGTCATCCTCCTGAGCCTCCGCCTTAACCTGCTTTCCCAGGCTTGCCAGACGACTCCATGCATAGAAGCTATAGTAGGAGGGAAGGGGCTGGAAGGAGTAGAAGTCGAACAAGCCATTATAGGGAGTCTCAGGTCGAGCATCGTAATACATCAGGATATCCACAGGCGCATTCTGGCAGGCAGCCATCGTGGCAGCCGTGAAGGCAGCTCCTTTCACTCTATGGACAGTCGCCAGGCTATAAGGGTAATCCTCTGTCCAGCCTCGTATGTAATTCCATTCGTTCAGGATGGTTTCTGCCTTGTCGTAGCCATGCGAATCAACCAGTTTGCGCATGCGTTCGGCTTTCTCTGCAATCTTCCTGGGGTCGGTGCCGTAGATGTGCCACGAAAAGAAATCTATCGGCACATTATTCTTCGCCATGTGAGCCAGGAAGCGATCCGCCCATTGTTCTTGCCCAGCCAAGGCAGGACCGCCAATCAGCAGGTGTGGGAAGCATTTCTTCAGGTGCTTGGCAGTAGTCGTGTAGAGGTCAAAGAACTGTTGCTCCGTGCCGCCCCATGTGCGGGGATTCGTGTTCCAAGTCTTGGCATCCAAGTCCGCCTCGTTCCATATTTCCCAGTATCGGATGTTCCATTCATGCCCATCGGCCCATCCTTCGTTGTAGTGTCGGATGATGTGCTCGCAAATCTGTGCCCATTTCTTGAAATCAGCGGGAGGAAGTATGCCATATTTCTTCACGTGATGCTCAATCTTCTGTCCCAATCGGAAGAAGACCTCCGTGCCCATGTCGCGGATGCGTTTCAGGTACCAGTCCGTAATGGCAAAGTCATAGGCGCTGGGGTCATCCGCCTTCTTCGAGAAGTCGGGAAAGATGGAAGTGATGTCCACCGTATGTTCTGATCCGTAGGACTCGCTGAAGGCAGCATCGTGGGTACGAGCGAAAGGGAACTTGGCTGCCCGATAGTCGGCAAAGTTGTCGCGCGTCTGGCTGTCTCCCAAGCCGTAAGGTCCTGCTGGCCCATTGTTCACGCCATTCATCGCCTTGATGGGTCCGACTTCCTGGCTGGGGTAGACAAACACGCCCGAAAAGGCTATGCTGATATGCAGGATGGCAAGAAGGAAGGTAAGCTGTCGTTTCATCTGTCCTTAACTGAAGATTGTTCTTTCTGGGCACTAAGTTACAACTTTTTCCTCATCCCACAAAAATTTGGCAGGAAGAATGTTCCGATTCCAGAAAAGAGAACGCTTTCACTCAGCGCATCCATCCCTCGACGCCATAGATTTTCTCCGCAAGTTTCCGCTTCTTCCCCTGCTTGTCCCTGAACCAGACCTCAATCCGTGCGGCATAGCAGTCGCCCCAGTCTCCCTCGTAGATTGTGAACTGTCTGGCATCCACAAGGCACGCAAAGTGGTCTGTGCCCTCCACCTCCTGACTTGATTTCTTTTTTATCTTGGATTTCGACAGGGGCAAGTTTTCCGTCACCTCGTAGCATTGCAGCCAAATGGTTCCTTCGGGAAGGCTGGGATAGAAGAACGAATACTCGTAGATGCCACCTTGGTAGCTGCGTCGCAACTGTAGGAAGGTTGTGGTATCCGAAGGATTGACCCCTTCCCTCAAGTCTTCGCCCTCGATTTTCGGCATGTGGTAGGCCAGGCCTTGGGGAATCGGATGATCCTCCGCAAAGCTTGTCGGAGCAGACGCCAAAGCCATTCCCGTGGCGATTACGGCAAAGAACATCAGGACTCCCACAGGAACAGCAAGGCAGAGCTGAATGGGTTTGTGTCTGCGAAACAGAAATACCAGAGCAATGATAAAGAACAGAAACGTCCAGAAGAGGATGTCCAAGTAGGAATCAGTCACCTTGGGAGAAGTCTCCATATTATGCCACGTCCCTCTCAACCCATAGTAGAAAATGACGGGGAAAAGGAACCAAACATACGATATGCCATGACCAACCTTATTCAGGAAAGCCAGTGTTTTTTTGAGATAAATCCTCAGCGACTCCATACCTACTATCTTAAGTTTCGGTTGTTTATGTTTTGGGGGAGACAACTCTACCAGATGTCCTCGGGCATCTCGGGATTGTCCCCAATACGGGACAAATATACAGAATTATATTTAAAAGGGGAAGAGAAAGGGGAAGAAAAACTGTAGGAAGTGCCAATAATATTGTGCTTGCTTTCCGAGAACAGCCATTCAGGGGCAAAAACGCGTTCTTTGGGGCGGTTTGATGCCTTATTTTGGGTGTTTTAACGCGTTTTTGGGGTGTTTTTGATGTCTTGGCTGGCCTTTTTCGACACGTTGAAACTGCCGCCTCAGGGGAGCAGGTTTTTGTAAGTGACTGATTATCAGGGAAGTAGTGAAACGAGAGGGGCAAAGCGTGACAATTGGGACAAAAGACACCCCATTTTTTTTCCCCTTCTGAAGCTCGCGGAGGGGGGAATGTGTCTGCTAAAGAATTAGTTGTAACGGTAATATAACCAACTAATATATATATGTTTATATATATAATGTATTATATATATACTTATAACGATATTTATTATCATATAATAATAATCAATAATAATAATTCTATAATAATATTATCAATATCATATATATACCTTATATATATATTATTTGTAGTAGTTAAATAGTTAAGTGATGTTTTTGCTGAAAGTAAGACATAAAAAGAGGGTAAACCGATAGTTTTTCAGGCAAAAATGCTGATTTTTGAAGGAAAAATGCAGGAAAATAAGGCAAAAATGAGGCTTTTTTAGGCTGTAAACAAGAGAGCAATCATAGTAGAGTATCATCTAACTAATTGATTATTAATAATATAGACTAATTGACTCATTCTCCTGACCCTCGGTTTCAGGGAGTTTGGTGCATAAAAATAATTGTCCCAATTGTCCCAATTGTCACGCAAAGTTTTTGTATCTTTGTATCCTCGATGGAAAAATTCAGAATCGATGTGGTGGGATTGTCGCATAGCGATGTGCGCTCCCGCTGGAAGGAATATGCCGAGGAGGCCGTGGGACACCGTTTTGTGTTGCAGCCTCAGCCGGAGAATGTAGCAGACCCTTATGCCGTCCGTGTTCGCGAGGGAAGGCTGCACGTGGGGTATGTGGCTGTGCCTGATCTGGATGTGGTCTATCAGGCTTTGGCAGGTTCGGGCTTGCAGCGTCTGCGTGGCGTGGTAGTGGAGCGTTTGCAGGGGCATACCGAACCCAGTGCGGTGCTGGGGGTTGTGGCGGAGCCTTCGGTGCTCTGCGTGGAAGTGGAGGTGGAGCGGATAGCCTGGGAGTATGAGCCTTTCGATGACAGCGTCTATGCGGGCTGGCACTACGACGGACTGCCGCTGATGCCCAGGCGTCTGGAGCAGCTCGGCGACCTGACCGTTGACTTGATTGAGGAGCTGGAGGGCAGTAAGGGAGTGTCCCTCGTGGAGCCGCTGAAAGAGTTGCTGGAGTCGCATTTCTACGATGTGAGCCGCGAAATGACCCGCGCCCGCTATCGACTGGAGCGCTTGCTGGCCGAGAGCGGAGACAGTGTCCTGGAGGCGTATGCCACGAAACTGCGTTGGTACAAGGGATTGCTCATGTGCCACGAGAGCCGCGATAAGGTGGCCCGCTACCTGTTTGTGGAACTGCCAGAGAAGCTGCGCCAGCAGGGCCTGGAGAACTATCACTACACCTACGACAACCGCCTCGATGAGCTGGAGGCTCAGTTGCGTGCCTTCCCCTTCCATCTCTATGACAAGTTCCTCACCGACCCTGTGGATTTCCTTCGCGAGGTCTACTACCACCACGTGCCTCGCCGCCACCTCTTTCCCCTGCTCTCGGGCATCCTGCTCATGATCCTGAAAGGGCGCGTCAGCATCCTGCGATGGGGGCGCGAGGGCGACAGGGAGCCTATCCGACGGATTGAGGGCATCTGCGCTCCCTCCAACGAGAACGACCGCGAAGAGGGCATCAGGGCGTGCCTGAGGGAACTGCTGAAGAAGAGGGACGCGCGAGAGAACCTCATCATCTCGCAGAAGAACCAGTGGGCAGCCATCATGTGCATCCTCTCCTGGGAATACGGCCTGCCACAGGTGATGACCGAGTTCTGCGCCCTCATGGACGAATGGGGCTTCGGCAAGGGCAGCGACTACCCAGTCCCCTGCGACTACGAGAGCCTGAGCAAATACTCCGAATACGCCACCCGCTCCTTTGTCTCATGGCGAGGCAGCGGCACGGCCCACAAGCGCCAGGTTCTGGCCGCCACCGAGCTGCGGGGGATTCTCAGGCAGAGGGTCGGCTGGAAGTAAAGCGTGACAATTGGGACAAAAGACACCCCATTTTTTTTTCACCCTACAACAGAGATGGAGGAACGATTCGTTCCCCCATTGGGTTCATAAACTCGAAAGTTCCCGTTCTTGCCTGTCCTTGACTGCAGGATTCAGAAGATGCCATAAAGGAGGCAAAAGCGTGACAATTGGGACAAAAGACAGCCCATTTTTTTTTACCCCCATAGCAGAATGCATTAAAACAAAACCGGTGAAAGCGGGCAAGTCCATCATACAGTAACTGCAAACAATCACCCGTTTTGTGCAATAAATACGCTGTACTGCATAAAAAAGTGCGTTTTTTGTGCAATAGGCGTAGTGCCTTAATATATATCGTCCCCCTTTTTACCCAATTCGAAAGTCTCGTTCTTGCCTTTCTTGACTGCAGGATTCATAAGATACCGATTATAGAATTTATTGGGAGAATACATTGTAAAATTACGCTGAACTTTTTTTACTTTTGTTTCGCATTCTTCAATTTTCTGTTTCATAATAGCAGCCTTCCCAGAATAGTTCTGAAGCGATGAAAGCCAAAATTCATGCTCAACGTAATTTACATCGGAAGATTGGTCATTGAATGTATAAGCTATACGATTCCTAAAAGACAGCGGAGTATCCTCTTTTGTATAACTTACGATTGAGGATGTTTTCTTCGGATAATTCTGTGCACTATTATCACAATCTTTATAAATATGGTCAGAAAGGTTAAAACCTCTTATGAACTTAGCTGATTTAGGAGGAATACAAACAAAAGCTGCCTCTTTCGTTTCTATGGTTTCTGTTGTTGACATTCCTACCGAAGCCCCAAATTGGCGAGATAACCTAGATGGATACCAATAGTAGCCATTTGTTAAGAACCTACTTACCGACAATTGATTAGAAGCCGCCAACGCAGATGATTTAGTAACAGATTGGCTATAGGATGACTCTGAATAATAGTCATTAGCAACACCATTTAATATAAAGAATGATTGAGGCATTACAATATACAGATTCTTGTCTGCCTTGTTGTGAATCAGGAAGCTGAGATTGCCTCCTTCTGACCAGAGGTTGTAGGTTATTTGACAGTCAGCATTCTCATAGCTTAGTACGTTCTCTTTTTGAGTGACATCTTGTGATTGTACTTCATAAACTTGATAGTAATCCTTCTCTGTTGCACATGAGGTAAACAGAGCAAGAAACAACATTGCACAACAAACCAATTTCTTCATAACCTTAAATTTTTATAAACATAAATATGTAAAGAGGCAGCTCCAATATTCTATGTTCGCTCATAGCATGTACGGTGGTGATTGTGCGGCTATCGAGCTTTTGTCTTGCACTCTTTTGCAAATGCAGGCTCAAAAATACACATTTTTCTCCGATTGCAATAATGTTTTGCAGAAAAAAAAAATCCCATTCCCATTTTCTTTGTTTTGGAGGGACTCCTGCATCGCTTTTTGAGGCCGACTTTCCAACGGAAACATTCCAATGACGTTCGAAGGTTCCGATGGACTTTCCGACGGCTTCTTCCGTGCTTGCTACCTTATTTATATGTATGTACCTTTGTGTTGTCATTCGGCCGATGACGGAGTTAACCAATTGTATAATAGATAAATTCTAGGAATATGACATCAAATTTTTCGATTTCAAAATCAATCAAGACACCCGCTCAGATGCAGCCCTGCACCCCTGAGCTTCTGAACGCTGCGCTCGACAGCCAGCAAGTCAACGACACCTGCCGCGAGATTGCCCGCCTGCTGGCAGAAGTAAAGAAAGGTACGCTCACGCGCGAGGCTTTCGAGACACGGAAGACGCAGCTGAAAGCCGAGAACCTGCCTGTGGTATGCTTCCACGCCTCATTCTCCGACGGCTACCGCCACAACCAATCAGCCGTACCCAGCGGACTCTCCATCTACGATGTGGATCACCTCACTGCCGACCCTCGCGTCTACTATCTCGACAAGGTAGCAGGGCGCGAGAAGGAGTTGGGCATCTGTATGGCTCACGTCTCTCCCAGCGGCGAGGGTATCCGTCTGGTATTCGTCATGCCGAAGGGGATGTCGCTGGCTGAAGCGCAGCAATGGATGGCTCAGCAGTTGGGCGACGAAAGCTACGACGGGAGCGTGAAGGATATGGCGCGATGCTCGTTTGTGGTATGTCGCGACTACGTGCTTTACTACGATGAGGAAGCCCTGTTTGCAGAGCGCGAGGTCAGCATCCCTGAGGAGGCTCATGAGAGAAGCGTGACAATTGGGACAAAAGACAGCCCATTTTTTTCCGACTCCTTCGAGGGTATCCCCTACCCGCTCATCGTGGGCCATCTGGAAGAGCAACTGGGTGGTGTGCCTGCGCAGGGTGCCCGCAACAATTTCATCTTCACGATGGCTTGCCAGCTACGCTACGTCTGCAACGACGACCCTCAGTGGATATCGCAGGTGCTGCCCCGCTACGGAGAGGATGAAGCCAAATACCTGAGCACCGTTCGCTCAGCCTGCAGCCGTCCGCAAACCCAGAGTACACCCAAAGCCATCAGTCGAGCTCTGGAACTGGCACGCAAGCAGCAGCAAATCATCGAGGCTCGCCAAAGTTCAGGTCTCGACTCTCCCGTGCCGCCACAGTTCCCCCAGCGACTGCCCAAGTTCCTGCGCATCATCACCAGCAAAGTGCCTGAGCATCTGAAGCCAGCAGTTGCCATGGGTGTGTTCCCAGCTTTAGGTGCACATTGCCACGGCCTGAAGTTCCGCTACAACGACAACTCCCTCGTGGAACCTACCTTCATGAACATCCTCGTGGCAGAGATGTCGAGCGGCAAATCCTGCGTCAACGAGCCCATCAATGCCATTATGGCCGACATCAAGGAACAAGATGCCAAGAACCGCAAACTCATGGCGGATTACAAAGAGGAGTACGACACCTGCCCCTCTGACCAGCAGAAGCCTGAGCGCCCCAAGGGTGTAGCCATCCAATGGGTGAAGTCGGACATGACTCCAGCTGCCTTCGTGCAACTCATGGCGGATGCCAGAGGACGCTTTCTCTACACACGCATGGATGAGATAGGGATGCTCAACCAGCTGAAGACCAACGGAAAAGGGAACAACGTCACAGAGATTCTGAGACTGGCTTACGACTGTGGCGAATACGGTCAGGAGCGTGTAGGAACAAAGTCCGTGTCGGAATGCGTGGAGATTCGCTGGAACTGGAACGCCTCGACCACTCCTGGCAGATGTCGCCGCTTCTTCGCTGACTCCATGCTCGATGGAACCCTCTCCCGCATCACCTTCAGCACCATCTGCACCGATGATGACCGCATGCCTGTCTATGACCTCTACGATGACAAGTTCACGAAGGAAGTGCAGACATTCATCGGGCAGCTCCGCGAGGCGAAAGGACTAGTTCTATGCAAGAAGGCTTCACAACTGGCATCGAAGATGATAGAGGAAAACCGACTTTTCTCAGCTCTGGCCGACGACGATGTCTACCGTGACCTCTCCTATCGTGCCAACCTCTCAGCCTTCAAGCGCGGCTTGGTGCTCTACATCCTCAACGGAATGAAGTGGAGCCGCGAGATTGAGGAATTCGTGCGCTGGTCGTTCCGCTACGACATGTGGTGCAAGATGTGGATTTTCGGCGAAAAGATGCGCAAGGCGATGGAACTGGACAAGGCAGTAATGACGCCTGGACGACGTAACCTGATGGAGTTCCTGCAAGACACCTTCACCCTCGATGACCTCAACACGGTACGTCGTGCACAAGGGATGAAAGGCGACGCAACATGCCTTCTGCGCAAGTGGGTACAACGTGGCTACTGCAGCTACGATGCTGCCAACAACCATTATGTCAAGAGTCCACAGTTCCTGGCCAAACACCCGAAGACCACAGAATAGAAAGAAAACTTAAAAAACCTCACAGGAAAGTATCTGCTCTCCTGTGAGGCGTATGTAAGAAACTCTATTCTATTTTCTTGCCTCTGTAATAAGCATCAAAAGTGTCTTGTCCATAACCGTTGCCCATATATTTGAAGGATGAAGCCATCACACCCTTCATCTTTTCGCCGCAATAGTATACATTGAAGGCATCCTTGGCATAGCCACCGCCCAGTTCCTCGAACGAGCTGGCCATAGCATCCAGTTTACGGTCACCGTAGTACACGTTCATGTTTGTCTTGAAATAGCCTCTGTGCGTGGGAGGATCCATTTCATCCTTCCCATGATGACGCCATGCGCCGCGCTCCTTAAGACGAAACGTCGAAGGGTCCACATTCTCAAGCACACGCCCATTCATGTATACATTATTGCGGTCTTTCGCATAGCCGCATCCCAGATCCACAAAACTACGTGCATCGGCATACATCACAAGTTCATTACCGAAATAAACCTTGCCACGATCCTTCTCATAGCGCTGAGCATAACCCATCATGCCCCAAGCAATCATTACTGCCAGCAAGGAAACCTTGCGTAAGAAAAGCATCTGTTTCATAGTCGTTGTTTTAAGAACCATTATTTGACTGCAAAGGTAGGCTTTTTTCAAAACCCGCAAAAGGGGATTCCCTATTTCTTTCATAGGAATTCCCTATCATGCAGAAGAGTGCTCTCGCAGGGCCAACATAATTTAGACAGGCAATAAAAGAAATACCTCGCTTCATCTCACGACGCAGCGAGGCTGATTGAGAAAAATTACTTCTTATTACAATGATAGTGTCAAAAAAAAGTTTTCCTTTAATTATAGACCTACTTTACGCGAGCCTTTTCGAGTTGCTCTCGTGCCATCTGGAAATATTTACGATCTGTTTCGTTTTTTGCCTCCTCAATCAATTTGTCGATTTCTTCCATTACCCGTTCCCATTCCTCGGTAGAGTCTGGATTTTTGAAGACTCCATTCTCGCGACCCAGTTTGCAAAGCTGATAGATAGAAATAGCAGTAAGGACTGAGGTCTTTTTGTTCCAATAATGACGGCTGAGGTTGTAGAAATTGAGAAGGAAACTGGCATCATTCATTGTCTCGTTGATGAGCGAAACTGAGTCGCGCGGCAACAACATGTCATAGATATTGAATGATTTCAAATCTGGATATGAGATATGAACGGAGTCAAGACGTTCTTTAATGCTATCTATAATCCAAGGATTGATTTTAGGCATGTTTGACCGTGGCTGCATGGTGGCTGTGTAAGTTTGCGGTATCTTGGCATAGGTGACGATATAGCGGGCAAAGACATTACCCTTGTGGTCCTCTTTCCACTCGAGAGCGTAGGCATAGCGATGTGTCTTGGTGCTGTCAGCAACATCGAGAATGTTCACGTTCACATAGTTTCCGTATTTCTCACCAATTGTGACATAGCGGTTCACGTCGTCACCAATTATCAGGTTGCGTTTCCCTTCGTTCTGCACACTGCCCGTTGTCAGAGTGTTGATGCCATAGCAGTTAGGATTGGCGTGACCGTTCTCCTCGAAAGCCTTAATCATCTCGTCCAGCAAAGAACGTTGCTTTTTAGGAAGCATGAAAGTCATGATGTCGCAGCGCCATTTTAAGGGAGTGCCTTCTTTCTGAATATCACGCTCCTGACCGAAACTTTTGCTGACCTCCACTTTATTATCGATGGCTTTAGAGATGAGACTGTTCATCCAGGACTCCAAATCCTGAACAATGACTTTTTGTGCTGAGGTGGTCAGGGTGACGAGCAACAAGCTCAACGTAATCAAACTTTTCTGTATCATTTTCATAATCGTATAAGGTTTTTAATGGTTAGAATGCAATGATGGGGTTGGATGTTTCTTCTCCTTTTAAACGGGTAGTATATGCACGCAAAGCCTCCGTCTGTTCCTGCAGTTCATAAGCCACTTGCAATACCTCTTCTGCAAGGAAGATATCCGCGAGGGCTTGCTTATCAGGTGGTATGACGTTTTCTTCCTCGTCAGGTATGGGGCGAGCAGCTTCCAGCGTTTGCTCTTGCTCTTTGTGTTCTATTGGTGTAATGACACCTGACTTTTCGTCATCTTTCTTCTTGGATGAAGCTGCTTCTGCAACACAATCAAGTCTGGAAGCGTTTTCCTTATCCACAGATGAGATGAATTTTAGATGATTCCCCTTGCTGGTTGGCTGTCCCTTCCTTTCCACTTTCGCTACAGCCACCAATGGCTTCCGTTCCTTGCGAAAAGACTGAGCTGGCATTTCGTTCTTCTCTTCCACAGCCACATCCTTGGGAGGCAATGGAGGTGTCTCATCGACAGGATTAGGCCACAGCAAAAAAAAGAGAAAGAGAACAGCTGCGACAGCAGGAATCACATAAAGCCATGCTCTTCGACTTGGAGAGTGTGATGTCGTTCCTGATTCTTGTATTTGTTGCATAAGGCGATCAGCGAAGCCTTCAGGAAGTTTCTTTTCTTCAGAGGTTTCTGCCCTGTGCCGCATCACATAGCGCAGAGCTGAGTCGTGGTATCTTTCATCCTTTTTCATTGTTTCTCAAATGTTTTAATGGTAAGTGCCATTCGTTTACGTATCCATTGCAATCGCGAACGAAGATATCCCTCGTCACGACCTGTAATATAGGAGATGTCCCTGATGGAATAATCATCGTAATAATAGAGGCTGAGCAGCATCTGATCATCGGTCTTCAGTTGTTCCACTGCATGGTCAAGCTGCAGAAGCCGCTCGTGAGAGGTGTCATTCAGCAACAAATCTGTCTCGTTATCAGGAATGGATTCGAGCCACGCCCGATCCGTTTCCACGAAACATACCGTCTGCTGCCTCCGGATGTGTTTCATCGTTGTACGATAGGTTATCGCGGATAGCCATGTGTTGAAACTGGCTTGTTGCGCATCATATCGACTAAGATTCTGGAAAGCTGCCAACAGAATGTCTTGAACAATCTCTTCCGCATCTTCGTGTGAAGGAATCAGACGCACCACCATTCGAAACACACGGTCGGCATAGCGGACAACCAGTTGGCGAAACAACTCTTTGCGCCCATCAAGGATGCATTTTATAAGCTGTGCCTCATCCTGTGAAATTGGTGTCATACTGCTTTTCTTTGCTTCCATTCTTATGTCGCACTCTATCTATATATTACTGCATCCAACGAAAATGTATAATCCTAATCTACTTTTTTTGCACTATTTAACGATGGAACAGAAAAAGTTATCCGCAACACCTGCGTAGGGGCATTGCGGATAGCTTCTTTTTGAAACGATATCTTTCTCAGACTTACTCAGTAGGACTCTTCATTCCCACCACCAAGCGGTTGCCGCTACGGAAAATCTTCTGGGCAAGCTTGCGGAGATCCTCGGTCGTGATGGACTCTACAATCTTATCGTAATCCTTCACCATCTCGTAGCCAGAACGCGTCTTGTTGTAGAGCTGGTTCATCCAATAGCCGTTGGACTTCAGGTCCTCGGCATGACTGCGGATCATGTATTCCTTGATTTTCTGCAGATAATCAGCAGAGGGGCCTTCCGCGCAAACCTTATCCACTCCGTCATACACCACCTGCATCATGCGGTCCAGCTTTTCAGGAGCTGTGGGCAACTGGATGGTCATGACGGCAATAGACTGGGGATAATCCGTCAGACTGCCACGAGTGGGCACGCCGTACGCACCACCCTCATCCTCGCGAACTGTCTCCGTATAAAGCATGGACATAGCCTGCTGGAGCATGCTGACCATGATGGAGTTGCGGAGGTTGTACTTCATGGGGCAATGATAGGTGAAGACGGTAATGGAGTTGGGAGTATCCTGCTCCTTGTCGAAAATGCAGGTCTTCTCGCCATCCCGCAGCACGTTGTCGATCTTCTTGTACTTCTCGTGACCCTTCGATACGGGCAGAGCACCCAGATACTTGGTAATAAGGGGAGCAACGGAATCCACATTGAGATCACCTACGAAGTAGAACTCGAAGTCACCGGCATTGGCATAACGCTCCTTGTAAACCTCGAGCAGACGGTCATAGTCATTGATCTTGTCCACATCGGCTGAACGGAAGCGCAGGGCACGCACATTGTTGTTATAGTGAATGCTGGCGATGCTGTCCTGCAGGGCAACCTGGGGATTCAGGTCCTGGTTCTTGAGCACATTGCGATAACGGTCGAGTGTGCTTTGGAAGGTTTCGTCGTCGCGATGAGGAGCGGTAAAGCAAAGGAAGAGCAACTGTAGCATGGTCTCGAAGTCCTTCTTCACGCAGCTACCCTCGAGGTTCTCTGTGCGGTTGCCAATGCTGGGAGAACAGCTTGCCTGAATACCAGCCAACTTCTTCTGCAACTGGATGGCTGTAAACTCACCCCAACCACCAAGTCCTACCATATCGGCATTGCTGGTAATGAGGTACTCGCTATTGGGATAGAGACTGGTGCCTCCCCAGCTGGTAGCCTGCATGGAAATCTGGTTGGGAGAATAGTCGGTCTGCAGGACATGAACCTTGATACCATTGCTCAAGGTGAGCAACTTGGCACCATACACGTCGTCCTTGATCTTCTTGACTGTAACGTCGCTCGTCAGCTCAGGAACCAGAGGATCGGTATTCACCTCTTCGGTGTAGTCCTCGATGTCCTCGGCCTCCACGTCGGCCAGCGTCTTCAGGACTTCCTCGCGAGTGGGATACTGCATGCCTTCCTTGTCGGGCAGGAAGAGGGCCACAGCCAGTCCCGCATCTATGCCGGGAATCATGTCGCTATTAATCATCTCAAGCGGGAGGTCGCCCGTAATCTTGGGCATCCATTCATGCTCCCACTCGATGCCGGGGGCAGGTTCTGCATCAAGGAAATGACGTACATATTCCTGCACGTAGCTCGTATTCTGCACCTTGTCGCGGCGCTTGTAGGCAGCATCAAGCTGTGAGATGTACTCCTGCTTGAAACGGTCGTATTCGCTTTGCGTAATACCATGACGTTTCATTCGAAGCAGTTCGCGATACATGGCGGCAATGCCTTCCAGATACTGTCCGTCCTTCATCACCACCTGCGCCGTCACGGCCACCATTGTCTTGGCCACGAGGTATTCGCCATGCGATGCGGCACCGCCCACGAAGGGCGCATTGGGTTTCTGAGTGATTTCCTCCAAACGCTCGTTCATTACTGATTGGAATACCTCTCCCAGATAGGGCACGACAACGTACGGCAACGTGGCTTTTACCTCGCGCGACGGAGGCGTACCCCGCTTGAACATCAGCAAAGCCACGGGCAGGGGCTGCTCCTTGTCCTTCTGAATGGTGACGAGAGGAGTGTCATTGTCTGGCACAGGATAGTACTCGCGGACAGCTGCATCAGCAGGAGCAGGAGCAATGTCGGAGAATGTTGCCTGTATCTTCTTCTCTACCTCGTCGACATCCACATCGCCCACAACGACAAGAGCCTGAAGGTCAGGACGATACCAGCGGCGATAGTAGGAACGCAAATCATCGTAGGGGAAATTCATCACAATCTCCATCGTTCCGATAGGCATCCGCTCAGCATACTTACTGCCTTTGAAGAGGGTTTTGAAGGCTTCCTCCTGCATGCGCAACATGGCACTTCGACGCATACGCCACTCCTCGTTGATGACGCCACGCTCCTTGTCAATCTCCTTGTCCTCGAGGAGCAAATCATGGCTCCAGTCGTGAAGGATAAGCAGACAGGAATCGACAGCTCCAGGAGTCTCGACATTCACATTATTGATATTATAGACCGTCTCATCGAAAGAAGTGTAGGCATTGAGGTTCTCGCCAAACTTCACTCCTATACGCTCGAGGTACTGCTTCAGGGCATCACCAGGGAAATGGGTCGTACCATTGAAACACATGTGCTCGAGGAAATGAGCCAAACCACGCTGGTTCTCTTCCTCCTGCATGGAACCCACTTTCTGGGCAATGTAGAAATCCACACGCTTCTCAGGCCACTCGTTGTGACGAATAAAATAAGTAAGTCCGTTGGACAACACTCCTGTCTTGACAGCTGGGTCAAGAGGAATGGTAGGAATCTGCTGCTGAGCATGACCTGTCGTGAAGAGCATGACCAGAGAGAATACAATCAAAACAATCTTTTTCATCTTCTTTTTTTACTTGCAATTAAATCTTTCTATGTTGTCGATATCAATTTTATTCCATCTTCCACCGCCCATGCTGGTATCGCAGCGGCATTCCTATGCGCTCCACCGTACTGTCGGCAAAATGAATGTCGAGGAAGACATGGGCATGAATACTGTCAGGCAGACTGTCTGCCATTGCCTTCGCAAAGGCAAAACCTCCATGATTACTCTTCTGCATCACAGCAAACTGAGCCACCATATCGACCAACTGGCTACGATATTGATCCGGCATACTGTCCACATCAACCATCCCCGCTACATACTCCTCGTATTTCCCATCCACGAGATAGGCAAAATACTGTTCAGCCACCTGACGGACACGCTCGTGGGTAATGGCATCCTTATCTCTGTGGCATGCACCCGTGAAGACAGTCAGCAGAAGAAACAGAAAAGCAATCTTTTTCACTTCTGACGGATGAATATGTTGATGGGGGTCCCTTGGAAATTCCAACGCTCACGAATCTTGTTCTCCAGGAAACGCCGATAGGGTTCCTTCACGTATTGGGGCAGGTTGGCATAGAACACGAAGGAAGGCACCCGTGTGTCAGGAATCTGCATGCAATACTTGATCTTGATGTACTTGCCCTTCATGGATGGAGGCGGATAAGCCTCGATGAGTGGAAGCATCTCTTCATTAAGCTTCGCAGTAGAGACACGATGGCAACGGTTTCCATAGACATCCTTGGCTGTCTCCAAGACACGGAAGATGCGCTGCTTGGTCAGGGCGCTGCCAAAGATGATGGGGAAATCATCGAACGGAGCCATACGGTTATAGATAGCATACTTGAACTCATCCATCACCTTCTGGGTCTTGTCGGGAACCAAATCCCACTTGTTGACCACCACCACCAGACTCTTCTGATTCTTCTGGATAACCTGGAAGATATTCAAATCCTGCCCCTCAATACCACGGGTAGCATCGAGCATCAGGATGCAGACATCGCTGTTCTCAATCGCACGGATGGAACGCATCACGCTGTAGAACTCCAAATCCTCAGTTACCTTGTTCTTCTTGCGGATACCTGCCGTATCCACCAGATAGAAATCAAATCCGAACTTATCGTAGCGGGTATAGATGCTGTCGCGCGTCGTACCAGCGATATCCGTCACGATGTGGCGATCCTCTCCAATGAAGGAATTGACCAGAGAGCTTTTGCCCACATTGGGACGTCCGACTACCGCAAAACGAGGGATGTTCTCCTCAGGAATCTCGCTGCTCTCCTTGGGAAGATGAGCGATGATCATGTCCAGCAGGTCACCCGTACCGCTACCCGTTGCGGCAGAGATGCATTGAGGATCTCCCAAGCCCAGAGAGTAGAACTCAGCGGCGAGATACGTCTCGTTATTATCCATCTTGTTGCAAACCAGAAGGATAGGTTTGGTGCTGCGACGCAGAATGTTGGCTACAGCCTCGTCCAAGTCTGTCACGCCATTCATGATATCCACCATGAAGATAATCAGGTCAGCCTCCTCAGTGGCAATAGCAACCTGCTTACGAATCTCCTCCTCGAAAATGTCGTCAGAGTTCACTACCCATCCTCCTGTGTCTACGACAGAGAACTCGCGTCCGTTCCAATCACACTTCCCATACTGGCGGTCACGCGTTGTGCCAGCCTCATCGCTCACGATGGCATGACGCGTCTGAGTCAAACGGTTAAACAAGGTTGACTTGCCCACGTTCGGGCGCCCTACGATGGCAACTAAATTTCCCATATATGCTTTGTTTGAGTTGCAAAGGTAGTAATTATTCGTCAAATGGAAGAAAAAACGAGAAAAAACATCACTCTTTCATGAGTTTTTGCTCAGCAAGGCATGAAAACCTCCCCTGATACCTATGACGATTTCGCTGTCCTCGCGCTGATTTTCTTTCCTTCCTTGCTCCACGTGAGAATCCAGTCACCACGTCGGCTGGTAATGGTGCTGCTGGTGACAGCAACGATTTCGCCCACGTCAGAGACATTCATCGTTTTCAACGTGCGGCCTTTGGCGTCGCAGATATAATAGAAGGAATAGCGTTTTGCCACGAAGAAATCGCTCCCCCACCCTTTGATCTCTCCCACGCTGCTGCGCGAGAGCCCACCAATCATCTTTCCCTTCTCGTCATAGACATAGTACCAGTTCTTCGTTTCCTCGATATATGAGATCTGCTGCTGTGCCCGTCCGACGAGCGCCAGCAGAAAGAATAGGATGGTGAGCAATTGTCGCATTTCTAGATTCTGTTGGTTTGGTTTTAGCAGGCGTAAAGTTACGCGTTTAACACGAAACCACCAAACATAATCCACTACTTTTCTTCTGCCCCCCACCCGATTCAGTCAATTTCTTTTGTTCCAGCTTCTCTATATCCCTGATATTGATCTGGGATAAACAGTTAGATACTGAAAATGTTTCCAAACATTATAATTGCCTCAAAAACATGTATGCGGATGCTGCAAGCCAACGGAACATTGTATCTTTCCGAACAAATCAAGGTCAACCGATGACCGATGTCCATATTGCAAGGCCAACGATGTTCCTCCGACTAAGCGTGCCTCTGCGAGAGACGACTCTCTCATGAGAGATAAGTAAGGGAAGCAGTGTGACTGCTTCCCTTACTCTTCGGTATTCCTCGTTTTCAGAACGATTCATCATTCATAGTCATACCAACCGGCTTCACCCTTTACCTCAGGATCCTTAGATCCGTTGGTATCTACGCCACCATATTTTATGCCGTTGTTGCTTGTCACCCCTTGGCTTTGTGCCAACATCGATACCTCCATGAGGTCAGCCTCTACCATTTCAGGTACTGAATATATTTTTTTCATAATCCTATCTTGTTTTTATCTTGTTCTCATTTTTATTTATTCATTGCCACCCTTTGCTCCCCTCTCTTTGAGGAGAGGGGCAGGGGGAGAGGCTTATCACTTAACCAGCACTTTTTTGCCGTTAACAATATAAATTCCCTTCTCTGCTTTCTCCACCTTGCGGCC
>JAEEGF011727813.1_pt1 | contig 38377 bp, 36 predicted proteins | sample 9134171 | NCBI WGS metagenome assembly JAEEGF01 (sample SAMN16246542, study PRJNA631951) | gut metagenome | biome: gut microbiome; feature: rumen; material: AP-attached | host: Bos | place: Iran: Karaj | collected 2018-10 | reverse complement strand
ACGTCTGACCGTCAACCATATCATACAAGTAGATGAAGGCTTCCTCAGACATTTCTCGCTTCTGCTGCGCAAAAAAGCTGTTGGCAAACGCTCTGTAAACATTGGCATCGATGGTGCCTAACGTCATGATTTGTGAACTGTTGAAGAACGGGTGCTCTGGCGACATGAACATGTCGGCCAATAGGTGTTGCTGGCTACCCGAAAAGATGATATGTACGTTGGGAACAAACTGTATGATTGAGCGTATGAATGCGTCAGCACCAATCTCGGCATAGTGGCTCACCTGCTGAAACTCATCAATAGCCAGATAGCATTGCCGTCCCGACTCTTTCATATATTCGAACACATGTTGGAGTGTGTCGCGGGCTCTTTCGGAAGTTACCGACACACTGAAAGTAGGCATGCCTGTAATAGGATCCTGACTCATCGTTGGCCGTAGGGCAGACACGAAACCGTTGAGCTTCCTCATGACCGACTGTGAGGGGGAGGCGAGTTTCCCGATGACGGCATTGGCTATGAACTGTACCATCTGGTTGAAGGTTCTTGTCGAGAAGATGTCCACATAGAAGCAATGCACGTTTTTGTCTCTTGCTTTCATCCGTTCAAAGGCATGGCTTATCAGTCCAGTCTTACCGATGCGCCGGGGAGCCATTAGCGTCACATTGCTGCCGTTGACTAGCGCACTAATTAGTTCTTCCGTCTCCTGCTCTCTGTCGCAGAAGTATTCCGGACCAAAGTAGCCATACTCGGGAAAAGGGTTTTCTAATTTCATATTTTACGTTTCATGTTTTATGAAATGCAAAATGACAAATATATCTGCAAATATGCAAGGAAGGTATCCGATAATTAATCATAATTAACTCTTTGCCGGATGTGTTTTTTTTAATGATTATCCGCAATTACCCGATAGTGTGCACGCCAATATAGAAGCAAACCGACTCCTCATAAGAATGTATCATGACAGCTATAAGCAAGGCTTGTGGTAACTCAATTCTCCCCCTTACAAAGGGGGAGTAAGAGGGGGATCCATCTGCGCAAAGTTCCCCCCCTGCCCATGCTCCGACTTCATCGTGAGTTCTTTACGCTTTCAAGCGGAACCTGTGCCTGTCCCGCCATTTACATGAAGCGCAATCTGGAACTGGCCAAGCGCTAAAGCGAGTTCAATTTAGGGTTATACTTCTTTGCGGATAATCATTTCCAATAATATTTGCCCAGTTCTTTTGCCCCTTCTCTGACTTCCTCCATGATTTGCAAGCAACGAGCACGGGAGATGCGGATATTCGTGCCAACTGTTATCAGGTCCTCGTCTGTAGGAAGTCCTTTGAAATTGACGGTTGTGGCATGTTCGCCAAGGGTGTCGTCATTGGTCAAGTCGTATGCAGGAGCCAGAGACCATGTGCCCTCGCGGCAGATAAAGCTGAAATTACGTGCATGGTCATCCATATTACGTGCATAGACATTGAAGGCCATACGACGGAACTGCTGTTCTACGGCCTCTGACGACTGTGTCAGATAGCCCGTCAACTGTAGCAGGCTGTGATAGTCCATCTTAGGTGGAGATATCGGCTCGTTCAGAAGAGCGCTGGCAGTTGCCACATGCAGCCGGACATCATTTTCAATATCGAATCGCTTCACGGCAAAGTATTTGCCTTCCATTAGTTTGAACTCTGGCACATCAATACCACACTGCTTCGCAACCCTGTTATAATCATACTCTATCTCTCCCATGTTTTTGGGATCATAGGTGTGGCGGAACTTTACTAACCAGTGCCCATCCGTGTCCGTAATAATCGCTTTTGGACGTACTCCTCCAGAGTTGCCGCTCTTGAAATAAAGTGTGTCAGCATGTTCGTCAGTCTTTTCCGAAAGCACATTGAGGGCTATCTCCTGCATCTCGTCAAGCGGAAACAATGAGTCTTCTTGCTGTAGTTTTGTTTCAGGTACATAGCAAAGAGCACCCATCCCCGAACAGCCAATAATGCTCAGCCATTGAACAGGGTTGAGCACTTGAGGGTCAATCCCCGATTTCTTCAGAACCTTACGTAACAGATGTTCGCCATAGCCCCCTGGCAGACTGTCTTCAAATACGCCGAAGTTGCCATTGAAAGGCTGATAGTCGGCAGTGAACAGCCCGGCTTTCAGAGGTAATTTCAAAGGAGAGATAGAAAAGCCGTCCATAAGCCAGTCTTTGTCATACTCGAACTGACAATTCGACCGATTGCCCATAGACAGTGTTCCTACTTTCCGTCCATGATATATCACGCTGACGGCATGCACATCTTTTATCATACGCCTCGTTTTCTTGTACGGTTCTTGTTGATTTCCAACAACTCCTCCATTGTATCGTATTTCGGTTCTGCCAATAGTTGCATGATTTCTTCCGAGTAGCCCAATGCCTTTGCTAACTTGACATACGACTCTAAGGAAATGGAGTGCTTCAGTTCAAAGCGCTGAATGGACGATGGCGGCACTCCGCTCATTTCCGCAAGGCTCTTCGTCGAGAGCTTCTTTTCCAGGCGTCGTGCCTTCAAGTTCTCTGCCAACCGCTGCATGGTTATCTGTAATGGATAGGGGTCGAATGTATAACTCTTCTGCATCACATGTTATGTATAAAATCCGTTTTTATTGATTTACGCATCAAATATTATGTGCAAAGTTACAAACAATTCTCCAAGCTACCAAATAATCTGTCACTTTTCTTTCTGTTGAACCATGTCCATTGGCCAGCTAACATAGATAACATTTATACTCCATGTTTTTGTCTATCGGCAAGTTTTCATTCCATTTTTCGCTGCAAAGATACTGCTTTTTGCCGATACCGGCAAGATAATAACCATTTATCTTGTTCATGTTCATATTTGTTTTTATTGTATTTGTGTCTTTATGTAGTCAAGGAGATAAAGGATACATGTACTAAGGCTTTGTTTCAGCACTCTTGGTTTCGTTTCCTTGCCCTTTCAGTACGATACTGACGGACAATATCGCCACGAGGGCGAGCAGGATGGTGATGATGGATTCCTTTTTCATTGTTTTACTTTTCCAATTTATTTTTTGTTTGATGATTATTCTCAATTAATTTTCGTATCTTTGTCGCCGAAATCATTTAAACGTTATGGACTATGACATTCTTAAATCAGTTTCACAAGGAAGTGACGGAGCGCAAGATGCGGAAAATAGCCGAATCGCAGCAGTCGCCGATGAGCTCCGTCGACTTTGCCAATTACATGAAGCGCAACCTGGAACTGGCCAAGCGCATGTGACACCGCTTTGAGCGGGAGCAGCGCATGGCTGAGCAGATGGCCAAAGCCAGAGGCCCTGTCCATGGTCTGATTATCGTTCTTCATTGTTTCGTTCATGCGTTATATTGATTCAAACGCACAAAAGAAGTTGCAAAAATAGTGCCAAAAGGCTAAACCGCTGATAATCAATGAAAGTGAAAAAGCGAGTGTCCGGAAGTGGACACTCGACTGTTCGGAAATGGACACTTCTCGGCAATTCATAGTCCGAAGCTCCCCAACGAAATGTAATAAAATAGGTTGTGACATCTCTGACAAACCACCCCTGCCCCCTCCTTTGGAAATAGGTTGGGACATCTTTGACAAACCACCCCTGCCCCCTCCTTTGGAAATAGGTTGGGACATCTCTGACAAACCACCCCTGACCCCTCCTTTGGAAATAGGTTGGGACTTCTCTGACAAACCACCCCTGACCCCTCCTTTGGAAAAGGAGGGGAAGGGCTGCGCCGTCATGTGGCCGCCGCAAAGGTAACTTATTCCCCCCCTTGCAAAGGGGGGGCAGGGGGGGATTCAACTATGCGCAGATGAATCCCCCTCTAACTCCCCCTTTGCAAGGGGGAGAATAAGGCTACCTCAAGCCTTTGACTGTCGAATATATGCAACTATTAACTCACCTACTTCACGCTGCAGCTATGTCATCATTCCATCCGCACAGCACGAAAAATCCGTACTGTGAGGTTGGAATCAGACATAGTTATGTCGCTAATCATGTGAGTTGATGGTTGAATATCTTTCTGCAAACTGTGCGCAGCCCTTCCCCTCCTTTTACAAAGGAGGGGTTAGGGGTGGTTTGTCAAAGATGTCCCAACCTATTTACAGTCCCGAAGGGACGACAGAGTCCAGGCAGGGGCAACGCCCCTGTAAACAGTTGATCACCAACATATGAAGCCCCGAAGGGGCGACGGAACCAAAGCGCAGAGTCTGTCGTCCCTTCGGGACTTTTGTGTGGGGGTGCCATGATACAGGGGCATGGCCCCTGCTAATCGGCGACACAATAATAAGTCCCGAAGGGACGACAGAACTCGGGTAACGAACTGACCTATTTCGCACCATAACTATGTCACCCCATCCGTACAGCATATGTTTGTTTGCCATCTGGGGCTTTTATGCATTAGGTTTCCTGCCGAGAAACCGATGGTTTCTCGGCAGGAAACTTTTAAAACCCATGCTGCCTTGAAACTGCAGGATTCTCACATGGATTGAAATCCATAGAAAAGCTATTGTCTTTAACTCCTTTAAATGCAAAGTCACTTCATCCGTACAGCGCGGCGGATTTTGCCGTCGAGTCCGAGGTAGTCGTTGCGCACGAAAGACAGCGAACCGTCGGCCTGCTGATACGAGCTGTAGCGCTTGTTCCACGATTATTTGGCGGTCTCTTGGGAAATAGTTAATTATGCTCCCGAAAGTTAGGAAAAGTATATGGATTACATTAAATCGAACTTTCCGGCGTTTTGTATGAGAATAGAAAGAGAAATGAGCAGCCACGCCTCGCGCAGGAAGCTAAAAGAAATCTTCATCGAAGTCGAAGTCACCATTTGTTGCTGGCACAGCATTGTCAGGAGCCTCACTGTCGTCACTGTCCTCCTCTTCCTCGTCTGTGGGCAGCTCGTAGTCGGGCATCTGCAGCAGTTCTTCGTCGCTGATCTGCAGTGGGAGGAATGTTTGCTCGTAGAACTCGTCATAGTCGTGGAAGCTGTAGCGCGATCCGATGAGTGTGAGGTTGTGCTCGCTGATGACAAGGCTTCGGCAATGGTGCATCATGGTCGACATCTCTTCTGACGCGGTGAGCTGTCGTGCATATTGCAGGGCTTCGTCGAAGTTGAGGAAGCCGCTGATGAGCATCCTGCTGTAGCCCTCCATGCGCTCTATCTGCAGGTCGAAGTTGCGGACGAGGAAATTGGAGAAGTTGAATCGTGCCATCTCGTAGAGCAGCTGGTTCTCAGCCTGGGCGGGTGTGCGCTGCAGTGCCGCGCCCAAGGAGTCGGGCTGATAGACGAGGAGGAAGACGAAGGGCACGTCGCGGTCGGCCGACAGTGTGTCGGTAGTGACGGAGTCGGCGTTGATGGAGAAGTCGCGTCGGTTCCAGATGTCGTCGAGATCAAACTTGCCGCCATAGAGCTGTCGGCCCTCCTGTACGCCTTTCACTATCATGCCGGCCATCTCTGTCACTTCGCTCTGCGGATATTTCTCCACGACGGTCTTCAGCTTCTCCACACAGCCGGCGGGATCATCCTGGTTGAGCAGGCTCAGGCCGTGGATGAAGAGGAACTTCGGCCGGTTCTCGCCCAGCGGGAACCGTTCTTCCGATATTTTGGCGTTGGTGGCGATGGCATCGTGGCGGTCGGCTTTGAAGGCATCGTAAGTGGCAGCGTAGAGCGAGTCCTCGATGTGCACGCCGAAACGTGCGTTCTCCTCGAAGTAGGGGTCGCAGAGCAGGGTGGTGTAGTCGCTCTCGGGGTATTCATCCTTCAGATGGGTGATGCAGCTGTCGGCTTCGGCTAAGCGTCCCTGGCGTGAATAGAGGAGGAAGAGGTGATACCACGCCTGGTCCATCTGCTCGTAGTCGGGATACTGGTTGACAAGTCGCTCCAGCTGCTTTGCGGATAATGGCAGGTTCTCGAGCTTGTCCTTGAAGATGACGCCAGCGTGGAAGAGTCCGTCCTTGATGATGACGTTGCTCTCGGCCACTTGCTCCTCGGTAAAAGGAATCTGCGCGAGATAGTATTCGCGGTTGTGCGGGTCGGCTGCGAGGCTGTCGGCCTCGGAGGTCTCTGATGGGACTGATGGGTCTGATGGGACTGATGAGGCTAATGAGTCTGATGGGACTGATGAGGCTAATGAGTCTGAGGGGACTTCTGAGTCTTCTGCTACTGGTGGGGGAGCGCCCACCACTGTGACGTTGCTGCGGCGCCAGTTGTCGGCGTTCTCTCGCTTGCCCCATTGTTTTTGGAAGGTCTGCTTACCTTGGTTTACGGCCATCTGACTGTAGAAATACCACTGTCCATCCTTCGTGGTGGCGGCGGGCGCAGTGGGCTGTGCTCCAGGCCGCTGATTGCGGTTGCCCATGCCTCCCTGCTTCTGCAGCGCCTGCTCCACCTCGGCCTCACGGGCTTTGTCGGCTTCCTCTTTCTCTTTCTTTTTCAACTCTTCTATGACGCGGTCAATGACCTTCAGGCGCTCAGCCTCTGGCATCAGCGCCAGCTGCTGCAGCGAGTCCTGCAGGTGTACAGCATCGGTGTATGGCACCAGCTCGTCGAGCACCTTTGAGCGTTGCGACAGCTCATCGTAGCCCGGTCGGTCCTTGTCGAGCAGACCAATGGCTTCACCGTAGCACCGCTGGGCATCGTTGAAGCGTTCCAAGTCCCAGTAGAGATTGCCCAAGCGTAGCAGCAACACACCTTTTTCTGTGCCGCTGCGCGTGGATTTCTTATTGCCTTCCTCGTAGGCCGTGATGGCCTGGATGGTGTCATTGCGCGAGAGGTAGATGTTGCCGATGGCGTAGTAGACCTGGTCCTGAAAGTCCTTGTTCTTGTCGGAGGCCGCCATGCGCTTCAGTCGCCGTATCATCTTGCGATAGTTCTTTTCGGCCATGACCTCCGTCTGGGCGATGCGTGCATTGAACTCCAGTTCGTATGGCGGGTTCTGTGCTGCCACCCGTCCGTAGGCTTTGTATGCCTCCTGGTCGCGTCCCAGCGCTGTGAGCACCTGTCCCATGAGGAACCACTCGCGGGCTTTCTGCGTCTTTCGGTGTTCTGACTTGATGGCTTTCCGCAGATAGGGGACGGCCTGCTCCAAATCGCCTGTGCGCAGATAGTAGTTGGCCAGTGTTTGGTTCCAAGCGGGCCGTGCCGCATAGTGGATGGAGTCGCGGCGCTGATTGCGGATGACATCTTCGGCATCATAGAGCCAGTCGAGCTCGGTATAGCATCGAGCCAGCCAGGCACGTGCCTGCCCGTTGATGGCCGGCTGTGTCTGATAGAGCCGGCTGACGTAGCTGAAGGTGGCGGCCGCCTCGTCGAAGGCTCCGCTGTGGAACTGTGCCTGTCCCATGAGCAGCCAGGCTTTCCACAGGAATGGGTTGTATTCGCGTCGCGACAGCCACTCGATGTCCTTCTGCGTTTTGCGGCGCGACTTCTTCCATTCCGGTCGGGCCTTGATGCTGTGCTGCTTGATGGTCTTCTCCATCTTTTCTACAGTGCGGTCGAAATTGCCCTTGCCCAGTTCGCGGCTCTTCTTGTTGCCGACGGCGAAGAGTGGCAACTGCTCGGTGTAGTCGTCCTTGTTGCCTTTCTCCTTCTCCAGCTGTCCGTCGATGAAGGCCTGCTTGCCATTATAAAAGGTATTGTATTTGGCCGTAAACGACTGCCAAAAGCGTGACCGCGCATTGTTCTTATGCACGGAACAGCCTGCCGTCAGCAACAGGACGGCGAGCAGAATGGTTACGACTTTACGATGTCTCACATTATTTTAACTAAGAAATGTTCGATTTATTGCCTTCGCGACGCTTTTTCTCTTCTATGAGGCAACCTATTTTACATTCGCCCGTCGCCACGCTGCTGCACGAGGAGCAGTCGTGTGCCTCATTGACGGGTGCGTCGGTGCCTCCCTTGGTGAACATCGAGGCAAGGGCTGCCACTACACCAAGAGCTACCAACGAGGCAACGCATATCAGGATGAACTGCATTTCTACGGTCTTGTTTAACGGGCTGCAAAGTTACAAATTTTCTATGACAGGCAGAAAAAAACGCATAAAAAAATGATTTGCGGCATCACTGCGTCCAAATGACTCTCCATGAAAAGCCTTTGTCTCTGGGCTGAAATCCATAGCAAAGCTATTGTCTTTAACTCCTTTAACTCCCTTAACTCCTTTAACTCCAAAACTTGCGAAAGTTGAATAATCATATTAAAAAATGATAAACGTTTGGCGCATTGGGCAAAAATCAGTAATTTTGCAGGCCAAAAGTATGTGAAATGAAGAAAACGACATTCTTTTTTTCTTTAGCGGCTCTGTTGTTGACTGGTTGCGCGGGCGAGTTCAACCAAGTGTACAAGTCGACAGACATGGCCTACCGCTACGAATATGCGAAGCAGAGTTTTGCAGAGGGTAAGTTCTCCCGTGCTGCATCGCTGCTGATGGATCTCATTACTCAGAAGAAAGGCCACGATGATGCCGAGGAGGCCCTGTATATGCTGGGCATGTCGGAGTACAAGAGCCGTGACTTCGAGTCAGCATCGGCAACGTTCAAGAAGTATTATCAGACTTACCCGAAGGGCATCTATGCCGAAGAGGCATCGTTCTATGTCGGTCAGTCGCTCTATGAGAGTGCCCCCGAGCCACGCCTCGACCAGACGCCCACCATCGGTGCTATCAATGCCTATCAGCAATTCCTCGATTTCTTTCCCGACTCTGAACTCAGGCCCAAGGCCCAGGAGCGTCTCTTTGAGCTGCAGGACAAACTCATCATGAAAGAGCTTCTGTCGGCACAGCTCTATTACAATCTGGGCGGTTACTTCGGCAATATCAACTCGAACAACGAAAGCAATTATATTGCCAGCATTATCACTGCTGAGAACGCTTTGAAGCTCTATCCTTTCACGAAATGGCGTGAGGACTTCTCGCTCATCATCATGAAGAGCAAGTTTCAGCTGGCCGAGAACTCTACGGTGGACAAGCGTCTGGACCGTTACCGTGATGCTGAGGATGAGAGCTACGGCTTCCTGAACGAATATCCTGAGTCGAAAAACACCCCGCTGGCCAAGAAATTCATTGCCAAGTGCAAGAAGGTGGTGGGAGACTGAGAAAAGTATACAATTTTGAAATAAAACATAGCGACAAGAATCGTAAATACGTAAATCATAAATATAAAAGATGGATTACAAGAAATCAAAGGCTCCGGTGAATACCGTGACGCGCAATGTGATGGATTTGTGTGATGAGACGGGCAATATCTACGAGAGCGTTGCCATCATCGCCAAGCGTGCTAATCAGATTTCCATTCAGATCAAGGAAGACCTGTCGAAGAAACTGGCCGAGTTTGCCAGCTACAACGACTCGTTGGAAGAAGTCTTTGAGAACCGTGAGCAGATAGAAATCTCTCGCTACTACGAGAAGCTGCCGAAACCCACGCTGCTGGCTACGCAGGAGTTCATCGAAGGCAAGGTCTATTGGCGCGATCCGCAGAAGGATGCCATTGCCCAGGCTCTTGCTGATGTAGAATGATTCACCGTAACGTGATGACGTGATGGTGTAATAACGAAAAAGCAAGGAGAAATGTTAAGACCACAGACTTGGTATCTGCTGCTGGCCGTCGTTTGCTGCGTGGTGTGCTGCATCGCCGGAGCGGGTACGACGCTGCAGCTTGTTCTGCTCATTGTGGCAGCTGTGCTGTGCTCAGCTATTGTGCCGTTGCATAAGAACCGCAAGCTGCAGGCAGCCCTTTGCCTTCTGCCCATGCTGGCGCTGCTGGCATGGTATGTCTTGTTGGCTGTCTATGCTGTGCCTGAAATCATGCATTGGCAGTATGTGTTGCCTGCTGTCGGCATCCTTGCCGTCTTCATGGCTCGCAAGGGCATTGTGCACGATGAGAAGGTGGTGCGTGCCTACGATAGAATCAGATAAATGGAGATAAAGAATTCAGAGTTTGTCATCTCGGCGCCGATGGTGTCGATGTGCCCTAATGACACAAAGCCGGAATATGCCTTCATTGGGCGTAGCAATGTGGGCAAGTCCAGCCTCATCAACATGCTCTGCCGCCACAAGGGATTGGCCAAGACATCGGCCACTCCTGGAAAGACGCTCCTCATCAACCACTTTATTATTAATAAGGAATGGTATCTGGTAGACCTGCCCGGCTATGGCTTTGCCAAACGCTCGAAGAAAGAGGTGGCCCGGCTCGACCAGATGATTCGCGGCTACATCTTGGGACGTGAGCAGTTGGTCAACACCTTCGTGCTCGTCGATGTCAGGCTGGAGCCGCAAGCCATCGATCTGGAGTTCATGAACTGGCTGGGCGTTTCAAGCGTTCCTTTCTCCATCATCTTCACCAAGGCTGACAAGCTCTCTGCTTCGAAGGTGAAGCTGAATGTGGATGCCTATCAGCGAAAGATGCTGGAGACATGGGAGGAGATGCCGCCCTTCTTTATCACCTCTGCAGAGAAAGGGCAGGGTAGGGAAGAGGTGCTCGGGTATATAGAAACCATCAACAAATCACTTGTTTAGACCCCACCCCCCTCGTTAGTACGGAGGTCGCTTGCAAGACAAGAACTTAGGGGGCAACTCATGGCAAAAGACACACCATACCTTGACGTACAGAACCTGACGAAATCGTTTGGCGCGCTGATGCTCTTTGAGAACATCAGCTTTTCTATTGCTGAGGGGCAGAAGGTGGGCCTTATTGCCAAGAACGGTACGGGCAAGTCGACGCTGCTCTCCATCCTCATGGGAAAGGAGGGCTACGACGAGGGCTCCATCATCTATCGGCGCGACGTGAAGCTGGGCTATTTGGAACAGACGCCCCGCTTCGACCCCAACGACAGTGTGCTTGATGCGTGCTTCAACCATCAGGGTGACGAGGAAAAGGTGCTGAAGGCGAAACAGATACTGACAAAGCTGAAGATACGCGACCTCAGCCAGCCTGTGGGACAGCTCAGCGGCGGACAGCAGAAACGCGTGGCGCTGGCCAACGTGCTCATCCTGGAGCCCGACTTCCTTATCCTCGACGAGCCTACCAACCACCTTGACCTTGAGATGATTGAGTGGTTGGAGGGATTCCTTGGACGAGGCAACAAGACCTTGCTCATGGTCACCCACGACCGCTACTTTCTCGACCGTGTATGCTCGGTCATCCTCGAGATAGACGACCATACCATCTACACCTACCGCGGCAACTATTCCTATTACTTGGAGAAACGCCAGGAGCGCATCGACAACCGACGGGCTGAGATAGCCCGTGCCAACAACCTCTATCGCACTGAGTTGGAGTGGATGCGCCGTATGCCGCAGGCTCGCGGCCACAAGGCACGTGCACGTGAGGATGCCTTCTACGAACTGGAGAAGACTGCCAAGGCTCGCATAGAGGAGCGAGCCATACGGCTGAAGGCCAGCAATGTCTACATCGGCAGCAAGATCTTTGAGTGTCAGTACATCTCTAAAGAGTTTAGAGTTGAGAGTTCAGTGTTGAGAGATGAGAGTTCAGTGTTGAGAGATGAGAGTTCAGAGTTGAGAGATGAGAGTTCAGGGTTGAGAGATGAGAGTTCAGGGTTGAGAGTTGAGAGTTCAGAGTTGAGAGTTGAGAGTTCAGAGTTGAGAGATGAGAATTCAGGGTTGAGAGATGAGAGTTCAGAGTTGAGAGCTGGAAGTTCAGAGTTGAGCGACGCTGCTCATTCGGAAAAAAGTCGCTCAACGGTCATCCTGAAGGACTTCTACTACAACTTCTCGCGCTTTGAGAAGATGGGCATTGTGGGCAGTAACGGTACGGGCAAGACAACGTTTTTGAAGATGCTGTTGGGTGAGTTGCAGCCCGATTCCGGGCGCATCATCATCGGCGATACGGTCCGCTTCGGCTATTTCTCGCAGGAAGGACTGAAGTTTGACGAGCAGCAGAAGGTCATCGACGTCATACGCGACATAGCAGAATACATCGACCTCGGGCAGGGACGTCATTTCTCCGCCTCGCAGCTCCTGCAGTACTTCCTCTTCACCAACGAGCAGCAGTACAACTATGTGTATAAGCTCAGCGGAGGCGAGCGGCGCAAACTCTACCTCTGCACTGTGCTGATGCGCAATCCCAACTTCCTGGTGCTTGACGAGCCCACCAACGACCTCGACATCGTCACGCTGCAGATTCTTGAAGAATACCTGCAGGACTTCCCCGGCTGCGTCATCGTCGTCAGCCACGACCGATACTTCACCGACAAGGTGGTCGACCATTTGCTGGTGTTCAAGGGCGATGGAGTCGTCAAGGACTTCCCCGGCAACTACACACAGTACAGGGAGTTTATGCGAGGTGAGAAGGAAGAAGCAAGAGGTGAGCGACTGCCAGCGAAAGCTGAGAAGAACACCACGAAACAAAATACAGACAAGCCTCTTGCCTCTCGCCCCTCAGCGCTCACGTCTAAACGTCGCATGACATTTAAGGAGAAACGCGAGTTTGAGCAGCTGGAGAAAGACATCGCAGCCCTTGAGGCAGAGAAGAAAGAGATAGAGACAGCCCTCAGCTCGGGCACTGTCAGCGTTGACGAGATCACAGCGATGAGCAAGCGCCTGCCGCTGCTCAACGATGAGCTCGATGAAAAGTCTATGCGCTGGCTCGAACTCTCGGAGATAGAAGGATAAGTGACCATGAACCAGCAATATCCGTCGCAACTGTTAGAGCGTGCCGTGCAGGCCTTTGCCACCTTGCCCGGCATTGGCCGCAAGACCGCCTTGCGGCTGGTGCTGCACATGCTGCGCCAGCCTGTAGACAGCGTGGAGCAGTTTGCCGATGCCATCGCCACGATGCGGCGCGAGGTGAAGTTCTGCAGTGTCTGCCACAACATCAGCGACAACGACCTGTGTCCCATCTGTGCCGATCAGCGGCGCGACAACACAACCATCTGTGTGGTGGAGAACATACAGGACGTGATGGCCATCGAGAACACGCAGCAGTATTATGGGCTCTATCATGTTTTGGGTGGGCTCATCTCGCCGATGGATGGCATAGGCCCTGCCGACTTAGAGATTGACTCGCTGGTGAAAAGGGTGGGGGAGAACGATGTCAAGGAGGTGATCCTGGCGCTCAGCTCCACCATGGAAGGCGACACTACCAATTTCTACATCTACCGCCGGCTGGCTTCTACAGGTGTGGCCGTCAGCATGATAGCACGTGGCATTGCCGTAGGCAACGAACTGGAATACACCGACGAGGTGACGCTGGGGCGTTCCATCCTCAACCGCACACCCTTTGAAGGTTGAAAAGCATAAAGAGACAACAGTGAAATGAAGAAGACACGCAACCTCTTGATGGCGATTTTCATCAGCGTCCTGCTGATAGCCTCATTATTATATCTGTTAGGCGAGATTCTGCATGTGGACATGGGCGTCTTTGCAGAGGCCACTCGTGAGCAGCGTTTCATCTGCTCTACAATGATGATTCTCCTCACCATCGCCCTGTTACCCTTGTCCCTGCGCCTGTTCAAGTTTCGTCGCATCAGCAACGACCTGCAGCAGCGGAAAGCACCGGCCTTGGCACGCTGGGGCTCTGTGCGCCTGTGCGTCATGGGTCTGCTTTTGCTAGTGAATACTTTTCTCTACTATGCTTTTGAGCTGGAGGCCTCCTATGGCTACCTCGCAGTGGTGACGCTGCTCTGCATGCCCTTCGTCATCCCCACCATGGAACGGTGTAAGGCAGAAGTAGCCCCCCCGTCGTCCCCCGAGGGGGACACCAATGCTGGCAAGCCCGCATACAATTCTAATGAAGCCCCCTCGGGGGCAGTAGAGGAGGCTGAATCATGAAGCTCACCGTCGTCATCGTCAGCTATAATGTGCGCTACTATCTCGAGCAGTGCATCGTCAGCGTGCAGCGTGCTGCCAAGGACATCGACCACGAGATATATATAGTGGACAACGCCTCTTCCGACGACACCGTAGCCTACCTGCGTCAGCGTTTTGCCGACACCATCACTGTCATTGAGAGCACGCAGAACCTGGGCTTTGCCCGTGCCAACAACCTGGCCATCCGACAGACACAGAGCGACTACGTGTTGCTGCTCAATCCTGACACATTCATCGCTGAGAACAGCCTGCATCAGGTGCTTGACTTCATGGACGCACATCCGCAGGCTGGTGGCGTAGGCGTGAAGATGCACAACCCCGACGGCACACTGGCGCCTGAGTCGCGCCGCGGGTTGCCCACGCCTTGGGTGTCTTTACAGAAAATGCTGGGCTTCAGCCGTCATTACTACATGAAGCACCTGCCTTGGGACGAGCCGGGGCGCATAGATGTCATCAGCGGTGCCTTCTGCATGTTGCGGCGGGAGGCAGTCAACAAGGTGGGAGTGCTCGACGAGGACTTCTTCATGTATGGCGAGGACATCGACCTCAGCTATCGTCTGCTGAAGGGCGGCTACGAGAACTGGTATGTGCCGGCTTCCATTGTGCACTACAAAGGCGAGTCGACGGTGAAGTCCAGCTATCGCTACGTGCATGTGTTCTATCAGGCCATGCTCATCTTCTTCCGCAAGCATTACGGCCATCTGTCGCTCTTCGTCACACTGCCCATCAAGATAGCCATCTATTTCCGTGCCTTCATCGCTTTGTTGCAGATGCTCTACGAGCGTATGCGCAACAGCCTCGGCTTTACAGACAGGCCGCGGGCCGATGTCAGCTATTTCTTCGTAGGCGCACCGAAGATGCTCGACCAATGCCGCACGCTGGCCAAGCGCAAGGGTCTTAGTGCCACTTTCTGCCAACTGGATGAACTGCCTGCCCTGGAGCAGCGCCTGCCCTCAGAAGCCTGCGTCGTTTACGACACCGACACATTCACCTTCCAGGAGGTGATAGCCCATGCAGCGGCCATGACGACAAAACGCCCCGCCATGGGCACCTACAGCGCCAGTCAGCAAGTGTTGCTGACCCAGATAGACATTTTTTATTGAAAAGTTATGGCTAAGGTTAGATTGCGGGCTTTGGAGCCTGAAGACCTCGACTTGCTCTATCGCATTGAGAACGATGCCGACCTGTGGGCGGTGGGCACTACCAATGTGCCTTATTCGCGCTATACGCTGCACGACTATATCGCTACTTCTTCCGACGACATCTTTGCCGACCGCCAGTTGCGTCTCATCATCGAGGATGCTGCCCGTTCATCGCTCACCGTTGGCATTGCCGACCTCATCAACTTCGACCCGCGTCACCGGCGTGCCGAGGTGGGCATTGTCATCGAGCGGCCCTATCGTCGCAAAGGCTATGCGCAGGCCGCTCTTGAAGCACTGCACGAATATGCCCGCAGTGTCATACATCTGCACCAACTCTATGCCATCGTCGGTGCCGACAATCATCCTGCCCGTCAACTGTTCTCGTCGATGGGCTATCTCACAACTTCCACACTTGTAGACTGGATGCTTCGCAGCGACAATACCTATGTCGATGCCGAAGTGATGCAGCTGGTTATTGAAGCAAGTCGGGACGCAGGCGGCGAGTACGCTCCATAGCCTGTTCCAGTTCCCAGTTGCGGATTTTGGCTTCATTGCCGCTCAGCAGAATCTCGGGCACCTTCCAGCCTTTATAGTCAGCAGGACGGGTGTAGATGGGAGCCGCCAAGAGGTCGTCTTGAAAGCAGTCGCTGAGGGCGCTCTGCTCGTCGCCGATGACGCCGGGCACCACACGCACTATGGCGTCGGCCATGATGGCTGCTGCCAGCTCGCCGCCGGTCAGCACATAGTCGCCGATGCTAATCTCGCGGGTGATGAGATGGTCGCGCACACGCTGGTCAATGCCTTTGTAGTGTCCGCATAGGATAATGATGTTCTGAAGCAGTGACAGTTCGTTGGCCACATGTTGGTTGAACTGCTCGCCGTCGGGCGAGGTGAAGATGACCTCGTCATAATCTCTTTCTTCCTTCAGTGCTGTGATGCAACGGTCAATGGGCTCACATTGCATCACCATGCCGGCGCTGCCACCGTATGGATAATCATCTACGCGACGCCACTTGTCTAAAGTGTAGTCGCGTAGATTATGCAGGTGTATCTCAGCCAGTCCTTTCTTCTCGGCACGAGCCAGAATGCTCTCATGCACGAAGCCCTCAATCATCTCGGGCAGGACGGTGATAATATCTATTCTCAAGGTCTTTGTCTCTGGGTTGAAATCCATAGCAAAGCTATTGTCTTTAACTCCTTTAACTCCCTTAACTCCTTTAACTCCAAAACTTGCGAAAGGTTGAATTAACTTATCCCAAATACTTCATCAGGATTTTTGCGTTGCCCGACTCGCGCAGCTTGGTGATGCTCTTCTCACGAATCTGGCGCACACGCTCGCGGGTGAGTCCCAGCTGGTCGCCAATCTCTTCCAGACCTTTCTCATGGCAGCCAATGCCGAAGCACTCGCGGATGATGGTGATCTCGCGCTCCTTCAGCACGCGGTTCAGCACGGCGTTCAGCTCCTGAGCCATCGACTCGTGGTCTACCTGACGGTCGGTGCGCGAGTCCTCGCCTGAAGCCATCACGTCGAGCATACAGTTGTCTTCGCCATCCTGGAAGGGGGCGTCGATACTCACGTGGTGGCCGTCGGCCATCATCGACTGGCCAATCTTCTCCTCGTCCATGTCGGTGGCCTCAGCCAGCTCGCTCACCGAGGGATGACGCTGGTTCTCCTGCTCAAACTTGTTGATTTCGTGGCTAATCTTGTTGAGTGAGCCAACCTGATTCAGCGGCAGGCGCACAATGCGGCTCTGCTCGGCAATGGCCTGAAGGATGCTCTGACGAATCCACCACACTGCATAGCTGATAAACTTGAAGCCACGGGTCTCGTCAAACTTCTGTGCGGCCTTGATGAGGCCGATGTTGCCCTCGTCGATGAGGTCGGTCAGCGTGAGTCCCTGATGCTGGTACTGCTTGGCCACCGATACAACGAATCGCAAGTTGGCTGTCACCAACTTGTCCTTGGCGCGCTCACCTTCCGGTCCGCCTTTGCGAATCTTCTGTGCCAGCTCTATCTCCTCATCAATGCTGATAAGGGGAGCACGGCCAATTTCCACAAGGTACTTGTCCAGAGCTTCGCTCGAACGGTTGGTGATACTCTTCTGAATCTTTAGCTGTCTCATTCTTCTTCTCCTTTTCTTCTTAACTTCCTGAAATTTAGGACTATAACTATAGTCTCTTTATAAAGCGCTGCAAAATTACAAAAAAAAAATGTACGCGCGAGATTTTTTTAGTTAAAAAACCAAAATTCTGCCCAAAAAGTGGTGGCAGGACAAACCCGTCGTCTCTGCTGCCTCGCCTGAGCTTGCAGTTACCGCTCGTTGGTAAGGACATGCCCCGGCCCTTATTCCGCCGTCCCTTCAGGGCTTTTCCTATGTACACTCTGTACAAAGCCTTTGTACAGAGTGTACAGTGCCTTTGTACAAAAATGGCCAGTGTTCCGCGTGAACGACGCTGTGATTCAGCAAATACAGGGACTTAAGAAAAAGGCTTGAATAATTGAACTCCCTAAAGTATCGTGGATGGCATCAGAAAGTGTAGGAGCAGCCCACGATGAGACAACGGGAGTTGGGCTTGGTCACCGTTGTCATGTCATAGTCTTTGTTGGTCAGTATCTGCTTCCTGTCGGGCTGCAGAATGTCCTGCACGAAAGCATAGATGGCCCAGCTGCCTATCTGCTTTACTGCACGAAGCGACCAATAGAGGTTGGACTGATGATAGTAATAGCGATGCGTCTCACGACCAGTATACAGCAGTACGGTAGCCAGGGTCCACTCTTTAGGCAGCTTGACTTGCGGACGTGCCTTGAAGCTGTAGGACCAGGCGTTGTCTGACGACACTTTCTCGCCGTCATAGTCGAGATACTGGGCATGGAACCCCATCGTCATGGAAAAAGCCCCATAGTTCATCTCGCCCTCGGCGGCATAGCGCAGATAGCCATAGCGTGCATCGTTCACCCATGTCTTCACGGAACGCTGCGAGGCTTCGTCGAAGGCCGAGATTTGCGATATGTCGTCGCTGATGCGCTTATAGGCCAAACTGTGGGTGTGGGTGAAATGCCGGTTGGAACGGGTGTAGCTCAACTTCACCTGACTGCTCTTCGACGGTTCCAGCAACGGGTTGCCCACCACCATCACGCCGATGCTGCTGCCAATGTGGACGAAGGGATAGAGCTGGGTATAGTTGGGGCGCGAGATGTCGCGGTCGAAGCTCATCACCAGCTTGTTCTTGTTGCCTATCTTCGCAGTAGCTTTGGCCGAGAGCATCCAGTCGTTGTAGGTCCGGTCGTGGGACTCTGTTGACAGGTGGTCGTCGATATCGTTGATGAAGTGCTCGTAGCGGAATGTTGCATTGAGCGTCAGCCAGTCATGCGAGTAGTTGGCTGAAAGAGAGGTCAATGAGGAAAAGGTATTGAAGTTGAACTTCGTTGCCGTGTCGTTGATGCGCATGTCCTCGATAGTGTATTTCTCTTCTAATCCGAACTTGAAACCGCTGAACGCATCCGACTGGAACCTGATCATGGCGTAGGGGTCGAAGTTATAGAGCGTCTGGCGTTGCTCACGCAGTGATGTCTCTGAATGGGCAGCCCACGTGTCACTCTCCACATCGGTGGGTTTGTAGTTGTACTTGAGGTTCAGGCGTGTTGTCAGTCGCCCCACATGGTCGAAGTCACGGATATACTGCATGAGCGCACCCAACTTCAGGTCGGTGTTTGACCGGTGCTGCTCTTCATAGTTCGGCTCCTGACTTGTGCCGTCGGTCTTATACCCATTCTTGATGGTGCTCTCGTTCACCCGCTTGTTGTCCAGACTCTCTATGATGCCGAAGGTCAGGATATGTCCTTTAGAGGGCGCATAGTCGAGACGTGTGGAGAAGTCCTGCTTCTCGTATTTGGTCAGGATATTAGTACTGGTCAGTTGGTTGTCGCCATTTGTGAAGTTGGTTCTCACATCCTTGTCGGTATTCAGTTCACTGAAATCGACGGCAAGCTGGCTCGTAATCAGCAGATTGTTCTTCAGATAGGTGACATAGCCCGAAGGCATGGCACGCCCGTTGCTGCCTGCGCCCAGGTAGGCTCCACCGTAAAAGTGAGCCGAATCGGGGGCATGTGCTACCTCATCGCCAGCATCGTAAGCATCCATGATGCGCCTGGCAATGCGCTGAAACTCATCGGTGTCCTGAGCACTCGACAGTGTGGAAAAAGTGGTAAAGGCGAAAAGGAGGATGATGATTCTCTCAATCATTTTGTTGGGAATGTTCTAATGCGATGCAAATTTACATAAAAAACGCGAGATAGATGCCGATCGGATAAAGAAAATTCAATTTTCTTTAGAAGGGGATGAGAGAAAGACAGAGGAAGGCTGGGCTGCAGGGGCGGTGCCCTTGCCTACAACCAGCCACACTTGATAAAGACAGTCATGGCTATCTACGCTTGCTGCTGTTTTTCTTGATTGAAAAAAAACAGCATAGAACAAAAAAATTCCCAGCGTGGGAACAAATTATTCCCAGGCTGGGAATAAATTATTCCCACGCTGGGAACAAATTATTCCCACGCTGGGAATAAAACATTCCCACGCTGGGAATTTTTGTAGGGCTGCCGGTCGCGTGGTGCACGTATTCGTGCACACCTACCAACTGAAAAAACGGAAGGACTAAAAAAAGCCTCCCCAAAGCAAAAACTTTGGAGAGGCTATGAAAGGCTAAAAGTCGCTTGTTACATTCCTGCGGCGTTGGAGATCCACTGGTAGATGCAGGAGCAGATGCCGAAGAGGACAATGCCGACGGTGCAGATGGCCAGCGAGGCATTGATGGCCTTGCCATGAGCAAAAGCGGGTAGGGGATGATCCTCAGGCTTGATGTACATGGCCTTGACGATGAGCAGGTAGTAGTACAAGCTCACGACAGTGTTGACCAGTGCCACGAACACTACGAAGTAGGGCCAGAACGGATGAGCCTCCTGTCCGCTGACGCCAGCCATGAACACGAAGAACTTCGAGAACATACCTGCGAAGGGCGGGATGCCTGCCAGCGAGAACAGCGCGATGGTCATGATGAACGCCAGCTTCGGGTTGGTCTGGTACAGACCGTTGTAGGCACTCATCTTTGTGCCAGCCCCAGCGCGGTGCTCCACGGCGCTGATGACAGAGAAGACCGACATGTTGGCCACGACATAGACGAGGACGTAGAACGTCAGCGCCGTCTGAGAGGTGGCAGGGTCGGCACCGATGACAGCGAGCATGATGTAGCCTGCCTGCGAGATGGACGAGAAAGCCATGAATCGCTTCAGCTCCGTCTGACGGATGGCCATGAGGTTGCCAATGGTGATGGTAAGCATGATGACTATCCAGAGCATGGGCTGCCAGTAGTTGATCATCGAGCCGAAGACCTTCGTGAGGATGATGGCCAGCGTCAGTGTGGCGGCGCCCTTGGAGACAACGCTCAGATAGCCGGTGACGGGCGTCGGGGCTCCCTGATAGGTGTCGGCCGTCCAGAAGTGGAAGGGCACCAGCGAGATCTTGAAGCCCAGGCCGCTGAAGAAGAACACCATGCCGATGATGCTCAGGGGCTTGGCGGTGATGACCTCGGCGACATTGTCGAAGTAGAGGCTGCCCGTGGCAGCATAGATGAACGAGATGCCGAAGAGCATCACGCCGCTTGAGAACGTGGCGATGAGGATGTACTTCGCTGCAGCCTCAGCGCTCTCCTTCTTTTTCTTGTCAAGAGCCACCATACATGCCAAGGGCACGGAGGCCATCTCCAGGCCGAGGAAGAACATGAGGAAACTGCCGGAAGACAGCATCATGTACATGCCGAGCAAGGTGCTTAGCAGGAGCATGTAGTATTCGCCCTCATACCTTCTGTTGGTCTCTAACCATGCCTGCGACATAATCATTACTATGACCGTACCAACGGTGAGAATGACCTTCATCACGTTGGCTATCTGCGTGGCGACATAGATGCCGCCGAAAGCTTCAGAAGGCTCAGCCATCAGTGCTATGCGAACAGCCAGGACAGCGGTTAAGGCTATCGTGACAGCCGACAGAACGTCATGCTTCTTTTCGCTCTTGTGCATGATGAAGTCTACCACGAATACGACTATCAGAATCAGTACGAGGTAGAACTCAGGAATCATATTAAGAAATTGTCCGTAATTCATATCTTTATCCTCCTTTCTTTACATGACACCAATTGATTGCAGAATGCTTCCAGCCGACGGCGAGATGACGTTGCTCACCCAGAAGGGGAAGGTGCCGAGGCCTGCCACACAGAAGATGAGGCAGATGACGGCGACGCGCTCGTCCCAAGTGGCATCGGTCAGCTCAAGGAAGTGCTTGTTCTCCACCTCGCCGTAGAGAATCTTGCCGACGACGCGCAGGATATAGACGGCGGTGACGACAATCGACGTACAGGCGATGATGGTGGCCACCATGCGGAAACCGATGTTCGGGTCGCCGGCAACAGGGTCGGCGCCGAAGGCACCAACGAAGATGGTCATCTCAGCAATGAAGCCCGAGAAGCCGGGAAGGCCGAGGTTGGCCAGACCGGCAATGACATAGCCGACAGCCAGGAACGGCATGATCTTCATCAGACCGGCCAGCTGACGGATGTCGCGGGTGTGAGTGCGGCCGTAGATCATACCGATGAGGGCAAAGAAGAGGGCCGTCATCAGACCGTGTGACAACATCTGCAGGATGGCACCTGTACAGGCTGTCTGGTTCATCATCAGGATGGCGAAAAGCACGAGGCCGCAGTGCGACACCGACGAGTAGGCGTTGATGTACTTCAGGTCGGTCTGCACACAGGCGGACAGGGCACCGTAGACCACCGAGATGGTGGTGAGGATAATGAATATCCACGAGAGCTGCTGGGCAGCGTCAGGCAGCAGATACATGGCCACGCGGAAGCAGCCATAGCCTCCCAGCTTCATCAGCACGCCGGCGTGGAGCATCGACACGGCGGTAGGCGCAGAAGCGTGACCGTCGGGGCTCCATGTGTGGAACGGGAAGAGGGCGCCCAGCACACCGAAACCTATGAAGATGAAGGGGAAGAAGGCGTTCTGGATGCCTACGGGGATGGCATGCGACGTCTTCGCAATCTCGTTGACGTTCATCGTGAACTCGCCGCTGTAAACGCCGTTGAAGTAGTAGATGCCCAGGATGCCGAGGATGAGCAGGGCCGAGCCGCCCATCAGCATCAGCGTGAGCTTCATGGCCGAATACTCCTTGTGGCCCGAGCCCCAAACGCCAATGAGCAGATACATAGGTATGAGGGCTACCTCGTAGAACATGAACATGGTGAACATGTCGGTGCAGATGAAGAAACCGAACACACCCGTCGAGAGGAGGGTGAACCAGAGGAAGTATTCCTTGGTGAGGGGCTTCAGCTGCCATGAGGCGAAGGTGCCGGTGAAGACGATGATGCTCGACAGCAGCAGCATGACCACGCTGATGCCGTCAACACCTACGGCGTATTTGATGTTCAAAGGTTTGAACCAGTCAACGCTGGCCGTCAGCAGCATCTCGGCATCGTTGCCGCCAGAGCGCTGCTGGATGAACCAGATGGTGAGGCCAATGCTGAGCACCAGCAGACAGCTGGCTCCGGCCACCATCACGCCACGCACCTGATTGAGATTCTTGGCAAGCCACAATCCCAACAGCATCAGGGCGGGAATCAGAACGAATAGACTTAATATATTCATTGTCGTTTTTTCGTTATATCGTTATTACGTTATTTCGTTATCACGCTATCACGTTGTTACAAAGCGAGAAGAACAAGCGTCAGGGCTACAGCTCCGGTGATGAACCAGATGGCGTAGCGACGCACGTCACCACTCTGCCAGCAGCGGATGCTCTCGCCGGCTTCGTTGGCGCCCCAGGCCATGAAGTTGAACGTGCCGTCAACGATATGACGGTCGAACCAGGCAATGGGCGTGGAGACGCAACGGAAGATGATGCGATGGGTGACGTACTGCCAGATCTCGTCCTGATAGAAACGCTTGTAGGCAGCACGGTGCAGCTTCGGGAACGTCTTGTACAGACGGTCGGCAATGGGCTGCTGCTCACCTTTGTAGATATAGGTGGCAAGAGCGATGCTGATAACAGCGATGACCACGCTCGTGATGGCAATCTGCGTGTCGAGGTGGATGTCGTAGGACAAACCGCTGGCGCTGACGAAGTGGCCGAAGGGCAGGAATCCGCAGAGGATGGTGACTGCCGAGAGGAACATCAGCGGGAAGGTCATCGAGAGAGGAGCCTCGTGCGGCGTGTGATGCTCGTGGGCCTCCTTGTTCTCAGTACCCCAGAAGATGCCGTAGTACAGGCGGAACATGTAGAAGGCGGTCATAGCGGCCACACCCGTCATAATCCAACCGACCACAGGGCTGTACTGCATGGCAGCCGTCAGAATCTCGTCCTTCGAGAAGAAGCCCGAGAACGGCGGTATGCCTGCGATGGCCAGACACGAGATGAGGAACGTGATGTGCGTGATAGGCATGTACTTGCGCAGGCCGCCCATCATCGACATCTCGTTGCTGTGCACGGCGTGGATGATGCAGCCGGCGCCAAGGAACAGGCAAGCCTTGAACATGGCGTGGGTGAACAGATGGAACATGCCAGCCATGTAGCCCAGCTGGGCGTGGTTGTCGAGGATGGCCTCATGGCCGGGCAGGCTGACACCCAGGCCCACCATCATGAAGGCAATCTGCGAGATGGTGGAGAAGGCCAGCACACGCTTGATGTCGCTCTGGGCACAAGCCACGGCAGCAGCATAGAAAGCGGTGAATACACCCACCCAGACAATGATGCTCATGGTCTCGGGAGCATACTGTATCCACAAGGGGAACATACGGGCAATCTGGAACACACCTGCCACCACCATCGTGGCAGCATGGATGAGGGCCGACACAGGCGTGGGGCCTTCCATGGCGTCGGGCAGCCAGATGTGCAGCGGGAACATGGCGCTCTTACCGGCACCGCCGATGAACATCAGCGTCAAAGCGGTGGGGATGATGAATCCGCCGCAGGCAATGGCACGCATCGGGTCGACAGTCACCAGCTCCTGCATACCGTTCACCACCTGTACGTCGGCGGCAAACGAGAAGCTGAACGAGTCGGTGAAGAAACCGAACATCAGAATGCCGATGAGGAAGAACATATCGGCGAAGCGTGTCACGATGAAGGCCTTCTTAGAGGCGGCAATGGCAGGCTTCAACGGATAGTAGAAGCCGATGAGCAGATAGGAGCTCACACCCACCAACTCCCAGAACATGTACATCTGGAAGATGTTGGTGGCCACCACCAGTCCCAGCATTGACATGGTGAAGAGCGAGAGGAAAGCGTAGTAGCGCTGGAATCCTTTCTCGCCGTGCATGTAGCCGAAAGAATAGATGTGCACCATGAGCGACACCGTCGAGATGACGATGAGCATCATCACCGAGATGGGGTCGAGCAGGATGCCCAGGTCGAAGTGTAGCGTGTCGGTCAGAGGCAGCCACGTGAAGTTAAAGGGGATGATGGCCTGATGGATGTCGTTCACACGGTCGGCAGAGAAATACTGGAAGGCCGTGAGATAGGACAGAATCGTGACCACTCCGAGCGAGCAGGTGCCGATGAGACCGGCCACCTTGTGCTTCATCTTCATGCCTGCCAGTCCCAGAACGAGGAACGAGAGCAGAGGTAACAGAAGGATGAAAATGGTATATCCGTATTGCATAATCTTCTCTTAGTTTTTCAGGTTAGTAATACTGTCTACGCTGTCGCTACGGAAGTGGCGATACACATTAATAATAATAGCGATGGCCACGGCACTCTCAGCAGCAGCGACACCGATGACGAAGAGCGTCATGAACATGCCCTCCATGCCCTGCGGATAGAGCAGGCGGTTGATGGCGGCAAAGTTGATGTCGACGGCGTTCAGCACCAGCTCCACAGAGATGAGCATGGCGATGAGGTTGCGGCGAGTGACGAAGCCAAAGACGCCGATGAAGAACAGCAGTGCGCTCAGCACGAAGTAACATTCAACGGGTATAGTCATGCGTCCTTCTCCTCCTTTCTAGCCACTACGAGGCCACCGATGATACATGCCAGCAGGAACAACGAGATGAACTCGAAGGGCAGCACGTACTGATACTTCTCGCTGCCTACGAGGGCAGTACCTATCTCATTCATGGGCACCTCCACGTCGGCCACGCTCTGGTCGAGGACAAAGCCGGTCTTGAGGATGATGAAGCAGACAACGGCCAGTCCAGCCAGGGCTGCCAGTCCTCCACTGATGAGGCGGCTGCACTTGACGTGCTCCACCAGTCCCTGCAGCGTGCGCTTGCTGACCAGCTGGATGGCGAAGACATAGATCATCGTCACACCACCGGCATAGACGGCTATCTGGGCAGCACCAAGGAAGGTGTAGTCGAGCAGGAAATAGATGCCTGCCACACCGAAGAGCACAAACAACATGAATGTTGCGGCTCGCATGATTCGCGTTGTCGCCACGCACAGCAGGGCTGAGCCGATGATGACAAGAGCGAGTATGATAAACATAATTGTATTACCCATCGTTTACTTTGTTTTAGTGTTAAACGTTCCGGCTGTCCACTCTGCGCCACCGTCGATGAGGCCAGGCAGCGAGCCGCCCTTGTACTCCTCTTTGTCGAGGTGGAGCACCAGCTTGTCGCGGTCGAAGACGGCATTCTCGAAGTCGTTGGTGAACTCGATGGCGTCGAAGTTGCAGGCATTGGTGCAGAGCTGGCAGAACATGCAGTCGCCCAAGTCGTACTGATAGTCGTCCAGCACTTTCTTCTTCTTGCCCGTTTCGGGGTCTTCGGCCATGTGTGCCTTAATCTTGATGGTGCCGTTGGGGCAGGCCTTCTCACACAGTGTGCAGGCCGTGCACTTGTAGGCACCGTTCTCATCGCGCTTGAACACCAGGCGCCCGCGGTGGCGGGACGACACGTGCAGCGTGGTCTTGCGGTTTTCAGGGTACTGCTCCGTCGACTTGTTGGTGAAGAAGTCCTTGAAGTATTCCTTCCAGGTCACCTTCATGCCGGTAGCCAACGTCTTGATGCCGTGCCCTATCTCTCCGAAATATGATTGTTCTTTTTCCATTTCTTTCTTTTTCTTCTAGTTTTTCTAGATTTTCTAGATGATCCAGATATTCTAGAGATACAACTTAAAAGCCACGACCACGGTCATCAGCACGAGGTTGATGAGTGCCAGGGGCATGAGGTACTTCCATTCCAGCTTCAAGATCTGGTCGATACGCAGACGGGGGAACGTCCACTTGATCCACATCAGCAGCCACACCACACCGAGCGTCTTTCCGAAGAACCAGACGATGCCGGGGATGTAGTTCATCACCGTGTCGAAGCCGTCGACACCGATGTTGATGGGAGCCCAGCCCCCGAGGAACACCATGGTGGCGATGCCAGCAATGATAAAGAGGTTGAGGAACTCTGCGAGGTAGAAGAAGCCAAAGCCCATGCCGCTGTACTCCGTATGGTGTCCTGCGGTGAGCTCGCTCTCAGCCTCGGCCATGTCAAACGGGCCGCGGTTGGCCTCAGCGTTGCCTGCGATGAGGAACGTCACAAAGGCGATGATGGCGGGGATGTGTCCCTTGATGATAAGCCAGTTCCACGGGCCGGTCTGATACTCCACAATGCCGCTCACCTGCATCGTTCCTGTCAGGACGACGGCGGCGATGAGGCAGAGGCAAAGCGACATCTCGTAGGAAATAATCTGCACGGCGCCACGCATGGCACTGACCACAGAATACTTGTTGTTAGAGCCCCAGCCGGCAAGGAAGATGCCTACCACGCCAATTGACGAGATGGCAGTGATGAGGAACAGGCCCACGTTGAAGTCGAGGATGCCCATGCCGTTGTTCCAAGGCAGGAAGCAGAACGTGCCCACCGATGCCACAATCACCAGCACGGGTGCAATGGCATAGAGCAGCTTGTCGGCCTTGTCGACGAAGAAAATCTCCTTGATGAGCATCTTCAGCACGTCGGCAAAAATCTGCAACAAGCCCCAGTAGCCTACGCGCATCGGGCCTAAGCGGCACTGGAAGTAGGCGCAGACCTTACGCTCCATGAAAATCATCAAGCAGGCTATCAGTGCGTAGGCTGTCAGCACAATGGTGCCCACGAGCACGCACTCAATGAATATCGCCAACCAGTCAGGGCAACCAATAGTTACCTTCAGCAGTTGGTCGAACCAATTTGTTACTATACTAAAATCAAACATATTTCTATCGGTCTATATCAGGAATAACAACGTCAATAGCGGCACATGTGGCAATGAGGTCGGCAATCTTCTGACCACGCAGCATCGGGTCGAAGGCACCGACAAGCGAGAGACCCATCGGGCGCATCTTCATGCGATAAGGGCTCTTGTCGCCACGGGAGTCAAGATAGATGCCAAACTCACCGGCAACACCCTCTACAGCGTAGTACCACTGTCCCTCGGGCACCTTGATGATGGGCTTCTGCTTCACGTAGAAGTCGCCCTCGGGAATGTTGTCGATGAGCTGCTCGATGATGTTCAGGCTCTGGTACATCTCATTAATATGCACGATGTAGCGTCCCATCGAGTCGCAGGTGTCAGTGGTGCACTGCTCCCATTCCACCTTGTCGTACATGTCGTATGGATGGTTCTTGCGCACGTCGTTCTTCCAGCCCGAGGCACGTCCGGCAGGGCCGGTCACGGCGTAGCTGATGCAATCCTCCAGGCTCATCGGGCCGCAGTTCTCCAGGCGGTTGTGGGTAATGACATTGTCGCCAAACACATCCATATACTCCTGGATGGTGGGACGCAGATACTTCACCAAGTCCTTCACGTTCTTCACAAAGTTGGGGTCGATGTCGTCCTGCAGGCCACCGATGCGGTAGTAGTTCTGAATGAGGCGCCCACCGGTGGTCTCCTCCATGCAGTTGAGCACATGCTCACGGTCACGCATACCGTAGAGGAAAGCGGTGAGGGCACCCAGGTCCTGAGCCACGCACGAGGTGAACAGCAGGTGGGAGTCTAGACGCTGCAGCTCATCCATAATGGTACGGATGTACTTGATGCGGTCGGTCAGCTCTACGCCCATGGCCTCTTCGATGACACCTACCAGAGCATGACGGTGCTGCATGGCTCCCAGATAGTTAAGACGGTCGGTTAAAGCAAGCGTTTGGGGATAGGTCATGCTTTCCCACATCTTCTCGATGCCGCGGTGGATGTATCCAAAGTGAGGATAAATCTTCTTCACCACCTCGCCCTCAAGCACGGTCTGCAGACGGAGCACACCGTGGGTGGCAGGGTGCTGCGGGCCGATGTTGATGACGTAGTCGTCGGTGTTGAACAGCTTGTTTTGCTTTGACTGCAAGACGCCGTCCTTGTCGATGAAATACTCTAAGCCATAGTTCGGCTCGTCGTCATCTTCCAACGAGTAATCGTCATTGAACTTCCAGTCCTTGCGGAAGGGATAGCCCTTGAAGTCGGTGCGGAGGAACAGACGGCGCATGTCAGGATGGCCGAGGAACACGATGCCGTAGAAGTCATAGACCTCACGTTCCAGCAAATCGGCCACGCGCCAGATGTTGGAGACTGTGGGGATGAAGAACATCGTCTGTCCATCGGTGTCGCCCGTTCCGTTGCTCGACATGCCATCACCGCATACCTGCTTCTTGGCCAGCATTTTAACACTGCAGCGCTCGTGCTTTTTTGTATTCTCTAAGATGTAGATACAGCCAAGGCCTTCTTCAGCGCCGAAGTCTTCGCCCACGATGGTAATGAGGTAGTCGAAGCCTTTCTTCTCTTTCAAGTTCTGCATTTCCTTAGCGAACTTGTCAAACTCAAATGATAAGAACTCTAATTTCATGCTTTTTCTGTTTTAGTAGGATTAGTTGGTGTGGTAGGTGTGGTAGGTGTGGCGGATTTCATCTCGTCGATGAACTCCTTGGGAACATCCGTCACCACAATCGTCTCGCGGCGATGGTCGCCCAGCTGGCTGCGGAACGTCAGCTCTTCATTCGATACGCCCAGCTCCTTCTCTTCAGCAGTCTGCTTGTGGTTGGCGCCGCCGAAGAATTTCTCAATCTTCACCTTGCGTTGCAGTTGCATCATGCCGTAGAGAATGGCCTCCGGACGTGGAGGGCAGCCTGGAATGAACACATCGACAGGAACAATCTCCTCGATGCCCTTCACTACGTGATAGCTTGACTTGAAGGGACCGCCGCTGATGGCGCAGCCGCCGACAGCAACGACATACTTCGGCTCAGCCATCTGGTCGTAAAGACGCTTCAGGGCGGGAGCCATCTTGTGGGTGATGGTGCCGGCGCACATGATGAGGTCAGCCTGGCGGGGTGAGTTACGCGTCACCTCGAAGCCGAAGCGTGCAAAGTCATAACGTGAACAGCCGCAGGCCATAAACTCGATGCCGCAGCAGCTCGTAGCGAAAGTGAGTGACCAGAGGGAGTTGGAACGGCCCCAGTTGATGAGGCGGTCTAAGGAACCCGTGATGACGTTCACCCCACCTTCGTGCAGCTCGTCGACAATCTTCTCAAGCGACTCGTTGTCTTTCCATTCGTCGTATGGAATAGACTTGATTTTCGGTTTCTTTACTTCCATTCCAGCGCTCCTTTCCGCCAGGCATAGGCCAGGCCAAATACTAAAACCAACAAGAAGAATCCGATGCTGAGCAAGGCTGCCGCACCGAACTGCTTCACTACTACTGCCCATGGATACAGAAACACCGTTTCCACATCAAACATGAGGAACAAGATGGCGAACAGGTAGTAGCCCACATGAATAGGAATCCAGCTCGAGCCGCGCGTAGGAATACCGCTCTCATACGGCTCGCCTTTCACCTTTGCATACGAGCGCGGACCAATCAGCTTAGCAATAATGTAAGCCGCCGCCACCAGTGTAATTCCCGTCGCAATGACGGTAACTAACAAAGTGAAATTCATAAAATGACTAATGTGTTAACTAAAATTTCGAAATTTGCGTGCAAAGGTACAAAAATAATTGCAAACGATGCGAATAATTCTTAAAAATATTTCTCTGAAAATGCATTTATTTGGAAAAAAACACCTAATTTTGCACGCAATAACTAAATAATTAAAAATATGAGTATGAAAAAATGGGCAATAGCCGCAGCCCTTCTTTGCGGCTCAATGACAACGTCCGCACAGGAATCGGCCGAGCTGTTTACTATTGCAACGCTCAATGTGGACGGTCTGCCACAGAAGGTTCTGGTGGTGAAACTGAATCCTGACGGCCCAGGAGATGCCGGTACGGCGCGTATCGGTAAGTATCTGATGCAGAAGGATTATGACTTGGTCATGATGCAGGAAGACTTTAATTATCACGATGTGCTTTCTGTGTTTCTTGAGGACGACTACAACTTCGACGAGTGGAGCGGCACCATCGGCATTGAAGGCCATCACATCGACTTCCTTCATCTGCAGAACCACCGCTTTCCTTGCGACGGTCTGATGGCCTGCTGGAAGAAAGACCTCGCCGTCTCGCCTGCAGGACGCACGGCATGGAAGCAGTCGTTCGGCAAGTTCAGCCATGCCAACGACGACCTCATCACCAAAGGATTCCGTCGCTATGACGTGACGCTGCGCAACGGCACCCCTCTCATCGTCTACAACATGCACATGGATGCCACACTCGACGAGGACGAGGCTGAAGGCCTGGATGCCAAGGACACGGAGGCCCGTCAGGCTCAGTGGCTGCAGCTGAAGGACGAAGTGTTGGAGCAGCTGGGCACCACGCCCATCATCATCGTGGGCGACCTCAACAGCTTTTATACGCGCGATAACATCAAGCAGCTCTTCATTGATGCCATCAACGAGACTGGCAAGGGCACAGCTGCTGACGTATGGGTGGAGCTGGTGAACAACGGCGTCTATCCCGAATACTCAGAGACATCCGATCCTACTGAGATTCTCAACATCCGCAAAGGCGAGTCGCTCGATAAGGTCATCTACATCAATCCCACCAATGGCCACAGAATCATCCCCGTGGCCTTCAACATCGACCGTGACGGCTACCAGCATGACGGTAAGGCACTGGGCGACCACTATCCCGCAGTGGCCACGTTCAGGGTTGACCAGGCAGACAAAGTCACGGGCATCGATGATGTTAGCCGTGAAACGATGACCAATAACCATTATTACAACCTCAACGGACAGCGTGTCAGCCAGCCTCAGGGCGGCATCTACATTATTGACGGTAAGAAGAAAGTAATTCGCTAAAACAGATACAGCCATGAAAAAGATAACATTATTACTTCTCATTTCTATCTTGTCATTTGCCACTGCTCTGGCTCAGGATGCCTACACCATCTTGTCAGAGGAGAACATCACTGCCAAGGCAAAGATAGGCGGCGTTACGCTGGGTTCACGCGAGGTGAAGCAGATAGTCTATGAATATCCTTCGACCGATGCCGACGGCAAGGCAGTCACCATCAGCGGCGTTATCATGGCGCCTGCAGACGTGGTTGACGGCACTGTGCCCTGCGATGGTGTCATCATGTATAACCATCCCACCATTGGCTCGCCCAATGATGCCGTGTCGGTCTTCGGCGAAGCTTACGACGCACTCCCCATCTTCCTCGCCAGTCCGTTGAAGCCCAACTACATCGTCGTGGCCAGCGACTACATAGGCTATGGCTCGTCCATCGACCACGACGTCAGCTACATTGGCGGCGACACCAACGGACGCAACTGCCTCGACGGTCTCCTCGCTGCCTTCCAGCTCTTCAAGGACAAGGAGATGCCCACAGGCAGGTTCCTCTTCACCCTGGGCTATTCACAGGGAGGAACAGAGAGCATGTATGCTGCCAAGCTCACCGACACTGAGGAGAAATACAAGAACATCCGTTTCGACAAGGTGTTCTCGGGTGGCGGATGCCTTGACATTGAGAAAGCCTACAGAATCTATCTCGAGAATGACCACTGCGAAGACTTGAACGACGTGGTGATGATGATTACCTCCGTCAACGAGAACTATCACCTTGGCATCCCCTACGACGTTATCTTCAAAGAACCCGTGGCCTCCAAGGCGCTCGAATACTTCCATTCCAAGGACAAGAGCGTTATGTCCGAGATAGGTGTCAACTCGTTGGAGAAAGTCAGCGACATCATCACTCCTGAGTTCCTCGACTTCGAGAATGAATACGCCAAGCGCTTCATGGACAAGCTCAAGGACATCAGCATCACCAACGGATGGACGCCCGACGTCACTAAGAAATACTTCCTCACCCACAGCCGCCACGACAACTACGTGCCCATACAGGCCGGACGCGGCTTGCTCAACTGGATGAAGGAAAATGGCTTCACGCCCAGCATCGTGCCTGGCAAGACCTCGCTTCAGACCGACTACATCATCTTCAAGCTCAAGCACCAGCAGGCTGCCATCGTGTGGGCCATCCAGAGCCTCGCTGCCATACAGTTCTGGCCTGTGCTCTACTACGAGGGCGAGCAGAACCGCTACTACAACAACATCGTGAAGGATCTGAACCTGCTGAAGGTCGTCAAGTTCCTCGAGAGCATCGGCATCGACCTGCACAAGATTGTCAGTGGCGAAGGTCTCTCACGCAGCAACCTGCCCGACCGCTACACGCTGTTCGACTTCATCAGTGGCATCGACAAAATCCTGGCAAAGGTCGACCTCACCACCGATGACCTCGAAGAGATGTGTGAGGACTCAGGCATCACGCAGGTTGACATCTTGCAGGCCGTGGCCTACGTCCAGACAGGCGAGGATCCGCTGGCCACCGCTCCTGCCGCCAACCTTGAGGAGAACGTCGAGGCACCCCTCTTCCTCCTCCGCTACTACGAGCAGCAGCTGGCCAACTGGTTCATGCTTGCCGGCTACGATGTCAACTACAGCCTCTGGGGGATGTAGCATGATGTATGGCTATTTAGGCTAAAACGAAAGCACTGCTGCGGTCTGCCGCTGGCCCTTCTGAAAGGTAGGACGAGAGGAAAGTCCGGGCAGCACAGGGCGCTCCACTTCTGAAAGTAGAAGCAGTCGGCAACGGCTGGTCAGGGAAGAAGAAAACAACCGCCTCTCTTTTTGAGGGGTAAGGGTGAGAAGGTGTGTGTAAGAGACCACCAGGCGGCGGGTGATCGCCGTGCTGTTCCCACTGGAGGCTGCAAGTTCATGTATACCATCGACACCAAGGGTTGCCCGCCCGAGTGCTTCTTTCACCGTTGGCTACGTACCATGTACAACGGCCAGTGCAAGAAGCTGCGATGGAGGGTAGAACGCTAGAGGCGCATGGCGACGTGCGCAGTAGATAAATGGCAGACACTGGCTCCGGCCAGCACAGAACCCGGCTTATAGCGGCAATGCTTTCGTTTCTTGCAATAAAAAATCTTCAAAAATCTGGACGTCAGATTTTTGAAGATTTTTATTATGATTATCCGCATGTAGCCGATGGATGCAACCATTCCCCTCCTTTTCCAAAGGAGGGGTAGGGGTGGTTTGTCAACAATGACCCAACCTATTTTAAAAAGGAAGGGTCCTTGCCGTGCAAAATTCAAGCGTCCTACGGCCGAGCGAGAGGTTTGTCAATACTGTCACTGCCGTAAGAAGAAAAAAATAGGTTGGAACATCTCTGACAAACCACCCCTAACCCCTCCTTTGGAAAAGGAGGGGAAGGGCTGCGCCGTCATTTAGGTCCTTAACTCCTTTAACTCCTTTACTCCTTTACTCCTTTACTCCTTATAACTCCTTTACTCCTTATAACTCCTTTACTCCTTTACTCCTTGAACCCCTTTAACTCCTTGAATGCCTTAATCCGCTGCTTCAAACTCATGGAGGAAGCGGACATCGTTTTCTGAGAACATGCGCAGGTCGCTGACTCGGTACTTCAGGTTGGTGATGCGCTCCACACCCATGCCGAAAGCATAGCCGCTGTAAATCGTTGAGTCGATGCCGCACTGCTCCAGCACATTCGGGTCGACCATGCCGCAGCCCAGAATCTCTACCCAGCCGGTGTGCTTGCAGAATCCGCAGCCCTCGCCGCCGCAGATGAAGCACGATATGTCCATCTCGGCCGACGGCTCAGTGAAGGGGAAATAGGAGGGACGCAGGCGTATCTTCGTGTCGGCGCCGAACATCTCGCGGGCAAAGCTGAGCAGCACCTGCTTGAGGTCGGTGAACGAGACGTTCTTGTCGATGTAGAGTCCTTCCACCTGATGGAAGAAGCAGTGTGCGCGTGCCGTGATGGCCTCGTTGCGATAGACACGTCCCGGGCAGATGACGCGGATGGGGGCCGTGAGCTTGCCGTCCTCGGTGTGCATGTGCTCCATGACACGGGCCTGCACCGAGGAGGTGTGAGAGCGCAGGAGGATGTTTTTCGTCACATCGTTGGGATGTTGGCTGACGAAGAAGGTGTCTTGCATGTCGCGTGCCGGATGGTCGGCGGCGAAGTTCATCTTCGTAAACACGTGCAGGTCGTCTTCTACCTCGGGGCCGTCGGCGAGGACGAAGCCCATGCGGCTGAAGATGTCGATAATCTCGTTGGTGACGATGGTCAGCGGGTGGCGTGTGCCCAGTCCGATGGGATAAGGAGTGCGCGTCAGGTCGATGGCCTCTTCGCCCCCCTCCTGTGCCTGGCAGTTGTCGCGCAGCTGGTTGATGCGCTCCTGCGCCATCTGCTTCAGCTGGTTGATTTTCATGCCCACCTCTTTCTTCTGTTCGGCAGCCACGTTACGGAAATCGTTCATCAGGGCGGTTATCTCGCCCTTCTTGCTCAGGTATCTCAAACGCAGCTGTTCCACCTCGTCGGCGTTCTTCGCTGACAGCGTCTCTACTTCTTTCAGTAGCTGGTCAATCTTTTCAATGATCATTGTCGTATAATTGCTGTTTTTATGGATGCTTTTGTCATGTCTGTCTGTTGTCCTATCGCAGTGCCAGGTGATAGTTGTAGTAGTCTTTGTTGCCTGTCACTTCTTTGATGATGCGGAGGAAGGGCGGCAGCTTCAGAGGCTCTCCCTCGGCGATGCCCTTGGTCTCAAGAATGACGAGACCTTCCAAGCGGTCGTGGTAGGAGTCTACTTCAAAATACTGTCCTTGCCAGATGAAGCTCTTGCGCTGCTTGTGTATGGTGTGGCGTTGCGGGTCGGCTATGGGCAGCATAATCTCGTAGAGGTTCTGGTTGATTTGTCGCTCGGTCACCAGCTCCTCGTTCTCTGCCGTTTTCTTCTTCGTCGTGTGCACATACACCACCTTCTTGCCCCATGAACGCTTGCGCAGCCGCTCCTCGCAGTCAGGATAGCCTTTGAGGTAAGTCTGTGTGATCTCGCTGTCGATGCAGTCATCGGGAAAGGCCCCGATGATTTCCACCTCATACTTGCGCTCCTCCTCTATGGGCTGCGGCAGGCTGAGCACATTGCTGATTTCCTTGAGCACACGGTGCATCTTGGCCTCGAAGTCGTCGTGGTTGTTGATGACCCGCAGGTGCGGATGTCCTGTCCAGGCGTGGATGACCTTCTTGTCGAGCATGCGAGCGATGCGCAGCCCCTCGTCGTCGTTGCTTTCGTTGCGCGAGGCGTTGTTGGCCGTGGTGTAGTATTCCTCGGCACCGTCGGCGGCCGACACCAGGTGCAGCACGGCATCGTAGCGGTCGCGCAGCTCAGGCGTCGACGTGCCCACAGAGCGAGTGATCTGTTCCCACATCTCCGGTGTCATGTAGGCCGAGATGTCCAGTGCACCACGGTCGCAGACGATGATGCTGGGCTTCTGACACTCACGCGCCATGCGCAGGAACTTGTCCTCCAGCAGCAGCTGCACCTCGAGCGTGGCTTTCTCGCCTTCGTAGAAGAAGCCTTTGTTCTTCGTCAGGTAGTTCATTCCGGCCTGGGTGAACAGCGTGGGGACTTCCGGGATGGTAAAGACCTTGTATCCCAGACTCGAGAAATGTTCTATGACACGCACCAAAGCGGTGGTTTTTCCGGCGCAAGGGCCGCCGGTGAGCACTATTTTCTTTATGTCGTCCATGTAGAAAAGATTCGTCCTGCAGAAGGATTCACAGTTTCAAAGTGCAAAAGTACAGATATTTTTCCAATTGGCAAAAAAATCTTACAGAGATTTCTTCTTTTTTAGGTGATGTTGCCCCCGGAAGGGGCCCAAACAAGGAATCCGAGTGGTAAGATACAGAAACGAGTAGGTATATAGCAATATTCCAATGATAATGGGGTCAAACCCTATATAATTGCCCTAAAAATGCTGAAAACCAGCAAAAAGTTTTGCAGTCTTCGGGAAAATGCTTACATTTGCAGACGTTATGAGCAAGTACATCCGATTCGACTGGGCGATGAAACGCCTGTTGCGCAACAAGGCCAACCATGTTGTGCTGGAAGGCTTCTTGTCTGTCCTGCTTGAACAGGACATCAAGATTCATAAGTTCTTGGAGAGCGAGGGCAATCAGACCGATGCCAACGACAAGTACAACCGCGTGGATATCATGTGCGAGGACAAGGACGGTCGGAAGATGATTATTGAGGTGCAGAACGAGCGTGAGTACGGTTATTTCCACCGTATGCTCTATGGCACGTCAAAGGCCATCACGGAGTATATGGAGCTGGGTGACGGCTATGAGAAGGTGCAAAAGGTGTACTCCATCAATATCGTCTATTTTGACCTTGGCCAAGGCACTGACTATGTCTATCGCGGACGCACGGACTTCCACGGTCTGCATGGCGGTGAACTGCTGAAGCTCTCACCTAAGCAGCGCGAGCTGTTCGGCGGTAAGGAAGAGCCTGGCGACTTGATGCCTGAATACTACCTTCTAAAGGTGAACAACTTCAACAAGGTGGCCAAAGAGTCGCTCGACCAATGGATCAGTTTCCTGAAGACTGGCGATATTCCAGAAAGCTTTGATGCTCAGGGGCTTCCTGAGGCCCGTGAGAGGTTGCGTGTCGACAACCTCCCGGAAAAGGAGCGTCGTGAATATCAGCGCGAGCTGGAGCGGCGTATGGTGGAGGATGACGTGATGAACACCTATTTCATTGACGGCAAGGACGAGGGGCTGAGAGAAGGCAAAGAAGAAGGGCTGAAGGAAGGCGAGAAGAATGAGAAAATGAAAATAGCCCGCAACATGAAGGGCAAAAACTATCCCATTGAAGATATCATTGACATGACGGGCCTCTCCGCTGAGGAGATAGCCGAACTGTAACAAACAGCGAGACGCGCTTCCAAACATCAAGGAAGCGCGTCTCGCTGTTATGTGTCAAAAGATGGATACCCGTGTCATATCCTCGGCCTCTCCAGCCCCAGCATCTGCACCTGGAAAATGGAGTGTTTGGCCTCTATGGGCAATGCGGCGAAATGCTGTCCCCTCCTGCCATCAGTGAAGAACTGCAGGTAACCGTAGCCGCCTTCTTCCTGAACGAGTATGCTGTCAGGCAGGAACCCCTTAATCTGATAGGAGTGGTTGTGGTCTTTTTTTACTATAAGGTAGTCACGAGCCACTATGACATAACGGTTACAGAATATCTCGTCGTAATGGAACCGCGGACTCACCTTCCCTGTGTTGTATCTCAGCTTCAGGCACAGCGCGTCACGGCCGAAGTGTTCGCTTGCGTAAGCCACTTCCACGCCTGCCAGCATCCTGAACTTCGGGTCGTCGTCATAGTAGCAGTTGCCCTTTGGGTCCCAGTAGCTATACCAGAACCAGTCGCCCTTTTTGTAGTTGGGCAGTTTGTAGCTGCTGTAGAAATATCCGTTCACCCACTCCACGTCACGGAACAGCCGCAGGTTCAGGTCTGTCCCTTTCCTGTCGATAAGTGATGAGTATTCTATCACCCTTCCGGAGCACATGCCATTATATATTCCCGCAGCGAAATATCCGCTGTCATCCTTCAGCCGTTCTATTCGTTTGAAACGGGCCTTGCAGGTCACCTTCCCGCTGTTCATCACGCCGTAGCGGCCATCCTTCAGGAATATCTCCAGTCCGGCACGTTTCTTCCCCCCTTTCTTGATGCGCACCATTTCCAGATTGGCCAGCTCCTTCTCTTGTCCGTTATCATCCACCACCACATAGCGCTCGCCTGTGGCATCCCCCTTTCCCGAAGCCAGGCCATAGAACGTCTTCTTCCAGTCCCTTTCCTCCGTTGGCAGGCCAAAGGTCTGGTAAAGCCCCACATTGTCAAGAATCAGCACGTGCGGTTTCCCCTCACTGATGCGCATGCCACGTCCCACCTGCTGCAGGTACTTGCTTAGCGACAGTGTGGGCCGTGCCAGCTGTATGAACTCCACTTCCGGAGCATCGAAGCCCTCTGAGAAGCAGTCTATGGAGGTCAGGACGCTTATCTCTCCGCTGAGGTAGCCGTCAACCAGACGTTTCCTCTCCTGCGCTGGGGTCTTGCCGTCTATCATGCAGCAGCTCACGCCCTGTTGGCAGTAATACTC
>JAEEGF011028051.1_pt1 | contig 38418 bp, 31 predicted proteins | sample 9134171 | NCBI WGS metagenome assembly JAEEGF01 (sample SAMN16246542, study PRJNA631951) | gut metagenome | biome: gut microbiome; feature: rumen; material: AP-attached | host: Bos | place: Iran: Karaj | collected 2018-10 | reverse complement strand
TTTGAACCAGGGGGGGTCTCCTTATCTAAATGACATTGGGACGTATCAATTTGACTCATTGTACGCAATGAGTCAAATTGATACGTCCCCGGTGACTCATTGTGCACAATGAGTCAAACTGATACGTCCCCGGTGACTCCCCGGTGACTCATGACACAGTTTTGTCTATTACAAGTGCCAGCAGTGCTCCAAAGAGAGCCATGAAGATTGCGTCGAAATTAGTGATCAGGTATTGTAAAAAGCCCTGCATTACATCGATATCTTCAAGTCTGGCTGCAGTAGGTTTTCCGCTTACCATAAGGTCTGCCGAGTCTGCATTATAAATATATTCGGTCTTTAGCTTTTTTCCTGTAGCGTAGAGAGATTGGCTTCCGCAGAAAAAGCTGTTCTGTGAAGCGCCTGATGTGGTATATAGTTCAGCATTCTCGTTTTCTAGAGTGCCGGAAAGCTTATTGATATTTCCACTTAAATAGAAATCTTCACTGTTATCAGATAATGTAATATTAATTTCTGACACATTTTCAAAAGTAAAAGTGCAGTCATTGTGTAAAATGATTTGAGCACCATTGTCGATGATAGTTTCGTTCTTAAGTAAGATAACGGTATTACTGTCTGCTTCTAATGGACTCTCGCTCCAGATGTGTAATTGGTCAAAAGAGGAGAAGCCTGTCATTGTGATTTCTAAATTATCAACAACGGTTTTTTGTTCTGCTCCGTACTCATCAGTAAAACTTTCGGTTAAACGGTCCCCTTTTTTAATCTCAATATTGTCTGCAAATGTGGAAATCATGGTGGAATCAGTCGGCACAAAATGCATTTGCGGATTGCTAATGCTTCCAGAAATACTATCTGTAAATTCAATGACAAGCTCATGAGGCTCTGCATTGTAGGTTTCACCATCTATGTCAAAAGAGATGGTTTCTTCATTTGTCATAGAGCCATCTGTAGCATATATAGTAACTGCCACAAAGTCCAGATTTCCTTCAAAATTCTCAAGAGTAATATCCTTTGGATCACCCTGAATGATGATAGAAGTGTTATTTTTTCTGATAAGGTACAAGATACTTATAAACAGAAAAGCAATTACAAAGATTCCCAAAAGAACAAAATAGATTATATTTTTCTTGCTCATATTCTTCATTTTTTTACACGATAATACAGAAAGCTAATTGACAGTGACTGAGAATTAATTGCATAGAAATGCATTAATCCAGCAGGAGTTTTAGTTAAGTATGTGAATTTTCAAATTCTTTCTTTTCGTTTTTGATTTCCCAGTGGATAAGGAATGTGAGGACGCCTCTAAGGAGAATGATGGCGCCAAGGATACCGAGCTCTGCCCACTCGCGGACAACAACAGTTCTAAGAACCTCGCCGCCGAGCTTGAATTCAAGGGCAAGTGCTATGCCCTGAGCGAGATTGAGGCGGACTTTATTATCTTTTCTGACCCATCCGATGAAGCTCTTTACGGCAGTGTAGACCAATATGCTTACGCCAAACAGCTCCATGATGATAGTGCATAACTCAACTATGTAGCGAAGATAGGTGTTGCAGAAAAGGATAAATTCTTCCATGGCATTTCCTCCTTGAATTCTTTATCTAATTATAAACTAGACTTGCACGTAATAACAACAATAATACTATTATTACAATACCTTTTTCATGCAAAATAGAAATAATTAAAGCCCGCATCATATTTTAGCTTAAGCAAAATATGATACGAGCCTTGGGGAACAGTAAGTGTATGCTGAAATATGGTTATTTTATTTTCTTTAGCTGGCATATTCCCTGGGTCATGGTTCCCATAGGGCAGAAGGTGCACCAGGTCCTTGGTCGGTACAGCACCATCACGATCAGTCCTATCAGTGTGGATGTGAGCATCAGGCTATAGAAACCATAGCTAAACTGCGTAACCCATTCAGGAACTGAAGTTGCAGTGTAAGCCCATGCCCACGGTACTTTGAAAGTCCAGAACAGTTTTACAACTGTTTTTAGTGAAGCGCCTGCAAATACAAGATATGTCTGGTAGATCATATTTCCAAACATGGTCATGAAGAAGGTAAGAAAGCCATATCTAAACCACTTGGAATATAACCATTTAGGAGCAACTTTTTTAGCAGTATTATTCCCTTTTTTTCTGGTAAAAAAGGTTGGGATAACTGCAAACAACTTGCCTCGACCGCAGTATCTGTTGCAAAACGCTTTATTTCCTTTTACTACAGCAATGATGATAGGAACGATAAAATCGATCATTCCCAGCCACGCAAAAATAATATTAAAAAATCCTAACGAAAAATAGATGATTGGCCATATCCATAAATAGTCATACCAGTGCTTTGTTTTCATTTTAATTCTCCCATCCTGTTTAAAATGGTAATGCATCCTGTTGGGCAGACCTGACTGCACATACCGCAACCGACGCATTTGTCATAATCTACTGTTGCAAAACAGCCATTAGGTGTGCTGATTGCCTTAAGCCTGCATACTTCTGCACAGGCTCCGCACGAGACGCAAACCTTTTTATTTACATTTGCATAACGCTTTGATTTCATGTCTTCTCCTACTCCTGAATCATTTTCTTACGCAGTCAGCGGCGTAGCGCTTCCTGCTACCTCTGAACAGTAACGAATAGTCACTGTGTACCTGCCATTTCATAAAGGCATCTTGTTTTTTGGAACATGTAATGTTAGTATACCCAGTATAAAAAACGTATCAAGTACGCAGTTTATTCTAACTTGATAAGAAAAAACTGAGTAACGTGGAAGGGAGCATATTATGGCTACTAAAAAAAATAATGCAAAATCTAATGATCCGGAGAAAGTTGTTGAAAAAGAGCCTCTTTGTGATGACCTTGCCGGTGAAGGATGTGGTCTTAAAAAGGTATTGAATATAGTGGGTGGTAAATGGAAGATCATGATATTGTGCGTGATTGATAAGGAAGGTACTGTGAGATATGGTGACCTGCGCCGTTCTGTCTTTGGCATAACAAATACCATGCTGGCAACTTCACTTAAAGAAATGGAAAATGACGGTCTTGTGGAGCGCAAGCAGTACATGGAGATGCCGGTTCGAGTTGAATATTCTCTTACTGCAAAGGCTGAGAGTATCGTACCTATTCTTTTGCAGTTAAAAAAATGGGGCGAGGAAAATCTTTGATTTTTGTAGCTTATATAGCATTACTCAGTTTTTTCTTACCAGATAACATTTTTTTGCGTACTTGAAATATGATCCCATTGGATATATCGTTTTGTAGATGTAAATTTATAAATGCAATTTAGTTACGGATGAACTGTAACGTGACAGTATCAATATCAATATGCATTGGCAAGAGGCAGATCAGGAGGAAGAGGATCATGGATAAAAAAGAATTGGCAGTTGAATACAAACATAATGGTCATAATTGTTGTCAGGCAGTGCTTTGTGCATTTGCTGACGAGCTTGACTTACCCATGGAAGAACTGGATAAGATGGGTGCAGGATTCGGAGTCGGCATGGGCTGCATGGAGGCTACATGTGGCGCTCTTTGTGGAGCACAGATGGTTCTGGGACTTAAAACATTTAAGGGAATGCCTATCATAAGAAATGCAGCAGTTCTTCATAATGAATTTAAAGCTAAGTGTGGTGCAACAATCTGCAAAGAACTGAAGGGGCGCGATACAGGCGTGGTCCTGTGTGAGTGCGATGATTGTGTAAGACATGCAGTTGAAGTAGTACAATAAAAAAGCATTAAATGATTCAAAAGTATGTACCGGAGCATCTTGATGAGCCACCCGAGTTTGATATTTGAATACATTGATGGAAGAGCAGTTATCGCAAGATAGCTGCTCTTTTTACGTATACGCATAGTGGCGCGTGTTTTTGAGGAATGTTCAATAATGAACTAATAGCAAAAAGATAAAAATAAATAACTTTATGTAAAATATAGTTGACATTATGCCATAGCGGATTTATTATATAATCATCAGCTGAGAAAAAATATTTATAGTAAAAAACTTAATGAACATTACAAAAAATGATTTGAGGTTTAAGGAGGAATTGTTATGTTATCATCAATTATCACAGGGTTAGGATTATTAGTAGTATTCATAGTTATATTCTGCACTATAGTTGCAATAAGGAAAAAGATGAGAAGTGGAATCACTGAGCATTATGATGAAAGGCAGATAATCGTACGTGGTAAGGCTTTTAAACTTGGTTGCACGGTGACAATTGCACTGAATATGATTTATGGACTCTTCTTTTATGGACTGACAAAAGAATTCGTAGCTCCACAATTGGTTGTGATTGCAATCGCAATGATAGGTATTGTTGCTTATTCTGTATATTGCATATTTAAAGATGCTTATGTGCAGGTCGGAGCAAATATTAAGAGTTTTCTTATAATCGATATCATTGTTGTTTTATGCAATGCTTTTTCAGCTTTCATCAATCGTGGGCAGGGAATCACATATGAAGGCTTTGCAACTTCTTTTTCATTAAATCTTCTTCTGGCTATTACATTTGGAATAGTGTTAGTTGCACTTGTTGCTAAAACTGTAATGGATAAGAAGGAGGAGTGCTGATGAAGAATCTTAATATGAAATCTGCAAGGGCTGCTAAGGATCTGTCACAGCAACAGCTCGCGGATCTCTGTAATGTTTCCAGGCAGACAATCAATGCAATTGAAAAAGGTGATTATAATCCCACGATCAGTTTATGCATCACAATATGCAAGGTGCTGGATAAGACCTTAAATGATCTATTCTGGGAATAATTTCCTTGCAAAAGAAAATGAAATGCAGGCAAGCAATTCTATGAAATATTAGGATTGCTTGCCTTTTTATTGGTAAAATGATTATTTGTGTTATCATATTGATAGTTAGTGTATAGAATCATTCATAACCTAGTGTAGTGTCATAAGAAATTGATAAATGAAGGAAATGGTATGAAAGAATTAAATAAGGATACAAAAACTCTTTATAAGTACCTGGCATGGACATTTGGCCTGGCTTATATCATACAGATCATTGCAGCTTATATGAGCTACAGGGTGCAGGAAAACACGAATCTTGTTCTTGCGGTTTCAGCTCAATATCTTGTGGCAGGCATGATGTTTATCCCTCTTATCTCTGTAATGCTCGCAGGAGGCAGGATTAAAGAAATTGGCTGGAAGCCGAGAATTAAAGGTCTTATACCACAGTTTTTATTTGCCTGGTTTGTGCCTGCAATATTAACAGCTATCGGGGCTGCATTATATTTTTGCATTTTCAGGTCTCACTTTGATCTTACAGGATCTTATCTTGTGGCAGTTGCGGGACAGGAGGCCTTTGATGTGATCACATCTACTGGAATGTCCTATGGTACATACATTCTAATAAACTGCATTTCCTGCATTACCTATGCTCCGCTTATCAACATGTTCTTTGCAGTAGGCGAGGAAGCAGGCTGGAGAGGATATATGTATCCTGCGCTTAGAGAGAAGTTTGGACAGAAAAAAGCCTGGATCATTGGCGGTATCATTTGGGGAATGTGGCATTGGCCACTCATGATCTTTTCAGGATATGAATACGGCAAGGAGTATATTGGATTCCCGGTGGTCGGAATGGTTCTCTTTTGCGTAGTAACAGTTGCACTAGGTATTATGTGTGACTATGTATATCAAAAGAGTCAGTGTATCTGGTATCCTGCTATTTTTCACGGAGCCTTTAATGCAGCAGCTACAATTCCACAGACGATAACACTTACAGGGCTGGATAAATACAGACTTCTGGGAGCTTCACCTATCGGACTTATAGCTGGAATTCCGTTTTTTGCACTAGCACTATTTATTTATGTAAAGACCAAAAAAGATTGATAGTCTACTGACTCATCTATAATTAAAGATAATAAAGAAAATAAAAAAATAAAAAAGGGAAAAATGGTATGATAAGAAAGTTTAGGATAGGGAATCCAATACCCACCGAATCAGTAGTGGCACAATTGGAGATAACGGAAGGGGACATTCCTTTTTTTACAACTGATGAGGAAAAGAAATCTCTTTTCATAAAGCTGTCTGATAGCGACAGGATATGGGGACTTGGTGAGACCACAAGAGGTATGAATAAAAGGGGATGGATCTACATCAGTAATAATTCTGATGATCCTGTACATACTGAAGATAAAAGATCTCTCTACGCTTCCCAAAACTTCTTCATAGTTGATGGAGAAGGCAGAAGATTTGGAATATATGTGGATACTCCTGAGAGAGTGACCTTTGACATGGGCTACACAAGGTCTTCTGAACTTGTGATTTCTTTTGATGACTTTGATACTGATATTTATGTTGTAGAAGGCGATAGTTTAAAAGAGATAGTAAGACAGTTCAGGAAGATCATAGGAAAGAGCTATATTCCACCAAGATGGGCCTTTGGTTTTGGTCAGTGCAGGTGGAGCTACATGAGTGCTGACGAAGTAAGAGAAGTTGCTGACAAGTACGACGAAGCAGGCATCCCCATCGATATGATCTATCTTGATATTGATTACATGGAGAGATACAAGGACTTTACTGTTGATGAAAAGGCATTTCCTGATTTTCCTAAATTTGTGCAGGAAATGAAAAATAGGGGCATTCATCTTGTACCGATCATCGATGCAGGCGTCAAGATCGAAGAGGGCTATGATGTATACGAAGAGGGCCTTGCTGGAGATTATTTTTGCAAAAAAGAAAATGGCGAGAACCTTGTTGCAGCTGTATGGCCTGGTAAGGTGCATTTCCCTGATTTTCTTAATGAAAAGGCAAGAGAGTGGTTTGGTAACAAATATAAATTCTTGCTGGATCAGGGAATTGATGGCTTTTGGAATGATATGAATGAGCCGGCTATTTTCTATACTGAGGATCATTTGAAGGAAGTGTTTGAGCAGATAGAGGATTATAAGGGTAAGAATCTTGATATCAATTCATTCTTTGATTTCAAGGGACTTGTAGGCTCTATCAGTAATAACAGTGAAGATTATAAGCGTTTTTATCATAATTATAAGGGAAAAAAGATAAGACATGACAAGGTTCACAACCTCTATGGTTACAACATGACGAGGGCAGCAGGTGAAGCCTTTGAGAGGTTATGCCCTGACAAGCGCATCCTTATGTTCTCAAGATCATCCTTCGTTGGAATGCATAGATATGGCGGTGTCTGGTGCGGAGACAATATGTCCTGGTGGTCACATCTTCTTTTAAATATACAGCAGATGCCAGCTCTTAATATGTGCGGCTTCTTGTATAGCGGTGCGGATATTGGCGGCTTTGGAGCTGATACTACAGAAGATCTGCTTCTTAGATGGACTGCATTTGGCATATTTACGCCACTTTTCAGGAATCATTCTGCTATGGGCACCAGAAGACAGGAAGTATATAGGTTTGAGAATACTGATGCATTTAGAAGGCTTATAGAGCTTCGTTATGCTCTTTTGCCATATCTGTATTCTGAATTTATGAAGGCTGTACGCGATGATGATATGCTCTTTAAGCCACTTGGTTTTGAATATGACGATGATAGAAGTCTTGAAGTAGAGGACCAGCTTCTTCTTGGCGATAGCCTTATGCTGGCTCCTGTTTACAAGCAAAATACTACAGGCAGATATGTCTACCTTCCTGAAGATATGAAGATGATCCGATTCAGGTCGTATGACGACTTTGATGAAGAAGTTCTTTCAAAGGGCGATCACTATGTAAAGGTAGGTCTTTCAGAAGTTATTGTATTTGTAAGAAAAGGTCATGTATTGCCACTTGCAAAGCCATCAAATAGAACTACCGGTATTGATGATTCTAAAGACGGGCTAACCTACATAACATATTAATTATTAAGGCAGGAATTACAATGAAACGTAGAATAAGTATTACTTTTAATGCACCAGTTACACTTACATTTATTATGATATGCTTTGCAGTTCTTATATTGAGCTTTATAACAGGTGGAGCATCAACTGAATTGTTTTTTATGACATATCATTCATCACTTAAGTCTCCACTTACTTATATGAGATTTTTTACCCATGTATTTGGTCATGGTGGATGGGAACATTTTGTGGGAAATGCAACTTACATTCTGTTACTTGGACCTATGCTTGAGGAGAAATATGGATCAGGAATGCTTATAAAAGTTATGCTGATAACAGCTATAGTTACCAGTATATTCAATTATATTGTTTTCCCTGATATTGCACTGTGCGGTGCCAGTGGTATCGTATTTGCATTTATTATCCTTACTTCTTTTACAGGATTTAAGAGAGGCGAGATTCCTCTGACATTTATCCTTGTGGCTGTTGTGTTTATAGGCCAGCAGATTTTGCAGGGCATAGCTGTAGAGGATAATATTTCCAATATGTCACATATCCTTGGCGGCGTAGTTGGAGCTGTGTCAGGTTACTTCCTTAATAGAAGAGGTTGATCATTGATTTTGAAAGAAAAGGTGTGAAATGGGATTATTTGAATTATTACTTTTATCAGTAGGTCTTGCAATGGATGCGTTTGCAGTATCTATTTGTAAAGGTCTTGCAGTAAAAAAGCTTACTATAAAAGAAAGCCTGATCTGTGGAGTGTGGTTTGGAGCATTTCAGGGAATCATGCCATTTATTGGTTATATGGTAGGTTCAAGATTTGAAAAATGGATCAGTATAGTTGCTCCATGGGTGGCATTTATACTTCTGACTATGATAGGCGTGAACATGGTCAGAGAGGCTTTTTCTGATGAGGAAGAGGATGAAAAGGCTGACTTTGACGTAAAGACAATGTTTATGATGGCAGTTGCAACAAGTATCGATGCATTGGCTGTAGGCATCACTTTTGTTGCTGTTCCGGTAAGTGTTATTCCGGTTGGAAAATTTGAAAATATGCTGTTTGCTGTTGTAACTATTGCAGTTATTACTTTTATCATATCGGCAGCAGGCGTTAAGATAGGAAATCTCTTTGGAACACGCTATAAATCAGGTTCTGAGGTGATGGGCGGAGTTATTCTGATATTCATAGGACTAAAGACACTTATCGGATATCTTGATTCATCAAATGCGATGAGCGACTCAGATACTGTGTTTGGAATGCTCATTCCGCTCATAGGAACTGTGCTGGGCGCTGCTTCAGTATATGCCAAAAAATGGAAGCCATCTGACAAGCTCAGAGTGATAATGGCTGGAGCCAGCGGTGGTATCATGTTTTCAATATCTGTTTGGGGCATGATCGAACCGGCAGCAAAGGGTATGGATACAAGCAGGATACCTGCGATAGTGCCGCTGTTCTTAAGCTTTTGCCTGGGTGTTGCTATTCAGTTCATGCTTGATAGTATTGTTCCTCATACTCATGCATTTGTCGAGATCACAGAAGGCCCTGCAAGCGAGCTCAAGGCTGAGACTAAGATGATGCTGTCAGAAGTGATCCATCATATTCCTGAGGGAATTGCCCTTGGTGCGATCTATGCAGCTCATTTTATGAAAACAGAATGGATACCTGCGTCAACACCTCTATTTCTGGCGCTGGCAATTGCAATCCAGAACTTCCCTGAGGCTCTTTTTGTTTCATTCCCTGTATTTGACAAGGGAATCGGCAAAGGAAAGTCATTTTTCATGGGAGTAGTATCAGGAGCGCCGGTTCCACTGGCAGCTGTTTTTGTACTTGTAATGGTATTACTGGTTCCAAGTGCATTGCCATATATCATGGCGTTGGCTGGCGGAGCAATGATCTATACGACAGTTGAAGAGATGCCTATGATGTCCATGGGAAAAGAAAATGACAGGGGAGCTTTTGCCTTTGTAGCCGGATTTTCAATTATCATGCTACTGATATTTGCAAGTTGATCATTGTTGAGCCGAAGGATATAAGTTCCTTCGGCTCTATGTTTGTTGTGCAAGAATATATAATGTATAATAAAATATGTATTCTTGTGACTTCAAACAGAAAACCGCACTAGCTGCGGGTTTCGTGAGAAAATGATACAAGAGGAAAACAAGCCCTGCAGCGAAGCTGCCTTTCGATGGCTTGTTTTCAGGATTTTTGACATAAAATGGCAAAAATATATTCATATGATCAGAGGGGGTTATTATGGATAATATAGAGCGTAATAAATTATTTCGCGAGAAAAGCATTAAAAAGATAGATTCTCCAGAGAAACTGGATGATTATTTAAAAGTCACATCTCCAAAGGTGTGGATAATTCTGATTTCAATTATTGTTCTGATAATAGGATTTGTCGCATGGGCTATCCTTGGGGTAGTAGAGACATCTGGCGGACTGATCCATCCTATTGATTTCCTTATACATTAAAGCTGCGACTTAAAGATCTGAATGTGGAGTCTTATATGAAGAACAAAAAGATAAACGTAGGTCCGGTAAACGGCAAAGTGGCAAAAGTGCCTGTTGTAATGCAGTTGGAAGCCCTTGAATGCGGAGCAGCATGCCTTGATATGATACTAGCTTATTATGATAAGTGGATACCGCTTGCTCAGGTGAGGCAGGAATGTGGAGTATCAAGGGATGGCTCAAATGCCAGAAATATTCTCATGGCTGCAAGAAGTTATGGACTTGAAGCATCAGGATATAGATATGAACTAGACGCTATTAGGGAAGAGGGAGAGTTTCCCTGCATTATTCATTGGAATTTTAATCATTTTGTTGTTTTAGATGGATTCAAAAAAGATAAAGCTGTTATAAACGATCCTGCAAGGGGCATGGTTGAAGTATCCATGGAGGAGTTCGATACTTCTTTTACCGGAATATGCCTGCAAATGGCGCCGGGAAAAGATTTTATACCAAGCGGCAAAAAGCCAAGCGCCCTGGAATTTTCAAAGAATAAATTAAAGGGAGCAGGGACGGCAATAGCCTTTGTGGCGCTGACATCTGTAATTACATACTTTTTTAGCATAGTAAATCCTGTTATGTCACAGATATTTGTGGATGAGCTGATCACTAAAAAGAATGTATTGTGGGTAAGTCCATTTTTTACACTGCTCATTGCTTTTGCAATCATTCAGATAATATCTGCATGGATCAACGCTGTGTACTCTCTGAGAATCAATGGCAAAATGGCTGTAGTAGGCTCAACTTCCTATATGTGGAAAGTGTTGAGGCTTCCGATGTCATTTTTTTCCCAGAGAATGGCTGGTGATATTCAGGGAAGGCAGATAATAAATGAGACAATAGCCCAGAATCTCGTAAATACTATAGCTCCGCTATTTATGAATACTGTCATGATGCTGATATACCTGCTGTTGATGATGAGGTACAGCCTCTTGATAACAGCTATTGGCGTAGCTGTGTGCCTTATGAATGTGCGGGTGTCACGTATCCTTGCCAAAAAGCGTATAAACCTTACCAGAGTATCTATGCGTGACGCCGCAAATCTCACAGGAACTACCATGTCAGGAATACAGATGATCGAGACTATCAAGAGTAGCGGCTCTGAGAATGGTTTTTTTGAAAAATGGGCAGGAATCCAGGCCAGTGTTAATGATGTACTGGTAAAAGAGTATGAAGAAGAGTATACATTGGGTGCTTTGCCTGAGTTTCTGACTACTCTTGCCAATATCCTGGTAATGATCCTTGGCGTGTGGATGGCTATGGAGTCAGATTTTACAGTAGGTATGATCCTGACATTTCAGGGAATACTGTCGTCCTTTCTGACTCCTGCAAGAAGCCTTATATCTGCAAGTCAGACAATACAGGAGATGCGTACTTCTGTTGAGCGTATCAATGATGTTATGGATTATCCGATAGATCCTGTTCTTGAGGAAAAAGAACTGGTTGTAGATAGTTATGACAAGCTTAAAGGTAATATTGAGGTAAAAAATATAACATTTGGTTATTCAAGGCTGGGAGAGCCTGTTGTGGAAGATTTTTCCATGAGTCTGGATACAGGTAAGAGGATCGCCATCGTTGGAGGATCCGGTTGTGGAAAGTCAACAATTGCCAAGCTCCTGGCAGGTCTTTACAAGCCCTGGAGCGGAGAGATCCTCTATGATGGCAAAAAACTTGAGGATATCGACCATAATATTTTTACCGGATCCGTTGCTGTAGTAGATCAGGACATTACTCTTTTTGAGGGAACCATCTCAGATAATATCAAGATGTGGGATGATTCAATAGAAGATTTCGAGATGATAATGGCTGCAAGGGATGCCAAGATCTATGACGATGTTATGTCAAGAAGAATGGGTTTTAAATATAGCATGCTGGAAAATGGAAAGGATTTTTCCGGAGGACAGAAGCAAAGAATTGAAATTGCCAGAGTCCTTGCGGGAGATCCAAGCATTATAATATTGGATGAGGCCACCAGTGCCCTGGATGCCAAGACAGAATATGATGTGGTGAAGGCCATAAAGGATAGGGGTATTACCTGCATTGTGATAGCCCACAGGCTGTCTACCATAAGGGATTGCGATGAAATCGTGGTCCTGGATCAGGGACATGTGGTAGAGAGGGGAACTCATGAGGAACTCTATGCACGTGGCGGATATTACACAGAGCTTGTAACTAATGAATAAAGGATTACTATTAACGACATTTAGCAGGGGACTTTAGATAGTGAGTTGGTTTGACGAGCAGATAAAAATTCGAAAACAGAATGATGAGAAGGCTTTTGAGGGGGCCTTTCTGGACGTTGCATCTGCAATTCTGGGATCTGAGGAAAATCGCAGACTTGATGATAAGTACATTATAACCAAGCAGGCCATTGATGAGATATTAAAATTCTATCATTTCAAGATAGTTGAGATCCCGAAGTCCATAAAAGATGGCATGCAGCAGCTGGACTATGCTTTGCAGCCTCATGGGATCATGCACAGGAGAGTAACTCTGACCAAAGGATGGTTTGAAGATGCCTACGGCCCCATGATAGGTTATATGAAGGAAGGCCATACTCCGGTAGCGCTCATACCAACAGGGCTTAGCGGATACAGCTATCATGACCATGCTACAGGACGTAAGATCAAGATCAGCGTTTTTAATGAGAATCTTTTTGACAAAGATGCCATCTGTTTTTACAGACCTTTTCCACAGAGGCAGTTGAAAGTCCATGATCTGGTGGTTTATTTAAAAGACTGCCTGCATCCAAGAGACATAGGGCTCATGGCACTGAGCGTTTTTGCTGTGACTCTGGTTGGAATGTTTGAGCCTGTGCTGTCTGCATATCTGACGGGTATTGTATTAAATAGTGGAAGCAGATCGGCACTTGTTGGTACAGCAATATTTCTGATAGCTGCAGTATTGTCTTCGAAGCTTTTGACTATTGTTAACAACTTGTATACAGCCAGACTCTCTATTGAGACTGATCTGTCAGTTGAAGCGGCTATGATGATGCGTATATTATCGCTTCCGGCTTCTTTTTTCAGAAAATATAGTGCCGGTGAAATGGCATCGAGATCCAAAGCAGTTAATGAACTGTGTAACATGATAATAATCATGGCCATCAGAGGCGAGCTGTTCGCGCTGATGTCACTTATTTACGTTTTTGAAATCTTTCATTATGCAGCGTCACTGGTAGTACCATCAATGATCATACTGATGGTGAGCCTGATATGTTCTGTGGTCTCGACCTTGATGCGCATGAAGATAACCAGAGAGATAATGGAGCATGAGGCCAAAGAAACAGGTCTAGCTTTTGCACTTATTTCAGGTATCCAAAAGATCAGGCTCTCAGGCTCTGAAAAGAGAGCTTTTGCAAAATGGGCAAAGGGCTATGCGCAAAAAGCAAAGGCTGAGTACAATCCGCCGATTTTTGTTAAAGTTGACAGCGTAGTAAATGCAGGGATCGGACTGATTGGAACAATAATCATCTATTTAATTGCAGTAGAAAATAATGTTGATGTATCAGAATATATAGGCTTTTCTGTTGCCTATGGCATGACATACGGCGCTTTTGCGCAGCTGGCATCGGTGGTGAAGAGTATTGCCAAGATCAAGCCTATAGTTGAGATGGCTATGCCATTTCTTGAAGCTGAGCCTGAGATAAATGAGGAAAAAATAGAGGTAACAAGAGCTTCAGGTGCTATTGAACTAAGCCACGTGAGCTTTAGATACAACGACGCAATGCCATACGTATTTAGTGACTTGAGCCTGACGATACATTCGGGAGAATATGTGGGTATCGTAGGAGAGACCGGATGCGGCAAGACCACACTCATGAGGCTTTTACTGGGATTTGAAAAGCCTGATAATGGCGCGATCTACTACGATGGCAAAGATATGCAGACCTTGGATCTGAGGTCCCTCAGGAAAAATATTGGTACCGTGATGCAGAATAGCGGGCTTATACAGGGCGATTTGTATCAGAATATCGCTATATCAAATCCGATGATGACAGTAAGTGAGGCCTGGGAAGCTGCAGAAATTGCAGGTATTGCCGATGATATCAGAAAGATGCCTATGGGTATGAATACTTTTGTATCTGAGGGAGGTGGAGGCATATCCGGTGGCCAGCGCCAGCGAATAATGATAGCAAGGGCTATAGCCAATAAGCCAAAGATACTTATCCTTGATGAGGCTACGAGTGCATTGGATAATAAAACACAGAAACAGGTGTCTGATTCTCTGGATAAACTTGAATGTACAAGAATTGTTATTGCGCATAGATTATCGACAATAAAAAATTGTAATCGCATTATTGTTATAGATAGTGGTAAGATAGTAGAAGAGGGTACATTCGATTCTTTGATTAAAAAGGATGGTTTTTTCGCACAGCTTGTTAAGCGACAGTTGGCAGGATGAAAGGACAAAGGATGAAAGAGTTAAAAATCCAGGCATTAGTCGAGAAGCTTCCAGAGGTTTCAGAATTTGTTGATATTGAATTGGAAAAGCTGGATTGCAATATGAAAGTCCAGATGCAGATCGATGTTGCTGTTGAAGAAATCTTTGTTAATATAGCAAACTATGCATATCAGCCTGATGTAGGCGATGCCACGATCATTTTTGATACTGTGGACGATGGAAAAACCGTTAGCATTACCTTTAAAGATAGCGGTGTTCCTTACAATCCACTGGAAAAAGAAGATCCGGACATAACTCTTCCGGGTGAGCAGCGCCCTATCGGAGGGCTAGGGATTTTTATGGTAAAAAAGAGTATGGATAAGGTACTCTATGAACATAAAGACGGTCAGAATGTATTGACACTTTTAAAGTCTATTGAATAAGAGTTTTAATGAATCCCTGAAATAGGAAATAAAATGTTTTAATACTCTTTTAAAGCTGTTTCAATAAGGAAAAATCTGTGCTAAGATTGTTCCTAGTTGAACGAAATAATTGCATTATTTATACTTGGATTCAACAATTTTTTTTACTAGTTATTTGAGTGCATTTTTCGTTAGTTTTAGGAGGAAAAGTTTATGGGATTCATGGACAACGTATCAGCTTTCACTAAGGGAGTTAGTCAGAAAGCAAAAGGAAATTATGATGTATTTGCTATCAATAACCAGATTTCTAATGTAGAAAGAGAAATGCAGCAAGTATATCAGTATCTTGGACAGGCATATTTTAATCTTCACAAAGATAATGCTGAGCCAGATCTTCAGTCATATATTGAGACTATTATCCAGAAACAGAATCAGGTTGCTGAACTGAGAAGAACAGCAGAAGCTACAAAGGCACAGACAGATGCAGTTTCACTTGTACCACCTCAGCAGCCACAGCAGCCACAGTTTAACGGCCAGCAGTTCAATGGCCAGGCACCAATGGGTCAGCCACAGTTTAATGGCCAGGCACCAATGGGTCAGCCACAGTTTAATGGTCAGGCACCAATGGGCCAGCCACAGTTTAATGGTCAGGCACCAATGGGTCAGCCTCAGTTTGCCGGACAGGCTCCTCAGATGCAGCCAGTACAGAACGCAGGTCCTGTATGCCCTAACTGCGGAACACCATTAAGAGAAGGCGCAGCATTCTGCACAGGATGTGGTCAGCCAGTTGCAGCTCCTCAGGCTCCAGTTGCTGAAGCAGCTCCAGCTCAGGAAGCACCAGTAGTTGAAAATGCAGCTCCAGAAGCTCCAGCAGAAGAAGCTCCAGTTGAGACAACTGCAGAAGCAGAAGCTACAGAAGCTACAAGCGAGACTCAGGCTACAGAATAATAGATAATAGAAAGCTCAGCAATACGTTAGGTGTTGCTGAGTTTTTTTGACCCTAAAATGACCCTAGGGTCATTAATTGTTTCATTTTGTAAAGTTGTATGATATAATGAAAAAGTGTGATATTTATTTCACAATTACTGTTAGTAAACAAATTTTATTAAATAAAAGGAGGATTTCAAAATGTTAGTAAACGCAACTGACATGCTGAAAAAAGCAAAGGCTGGGCACTATGCAGTAGGTCACTTCAATATCAATAACCTGGAGTGGACAAAGTCAATCCTGCTTACAGCTAAAGAGTTAAGAAGCCCTGTTATCTTAGGCGTTTCTGAAGGCGCAGGAAAGTACATGGGTGGATATCATGTTGTTGTAAACATGGTTAACGGACTGCTCAAGGATCTCGATATCGATGTTCCTGTAGCTCTTCACCTTGATCATGGTACATACGAAGGATGCTACAAGTGCATAGAGGCTGGATTCTCCTCAATCATGTTCGATGGTTCACACTATCCAATAGCTGAGAACATTGAAAAGACTAAGGAACTTGTTAAGGCTGCTCATGACAGAGGTCTTTCTATCGAAGCTGAAGTTGGTGCTATCGGTGGTGAAGAAGATGGTGTAATCGGTAAGGGTGAGTGCGCTGATCCTAACGAGTGCAAACAGATTGCTGATCTTGGTGTTGATTTCCTTGCAGCTGGTATCGGTAACATCCACGGCAAATATCCAGAAAACTGGGAAGGACTTTCATTTGAGACTCTGGATTCTATCCAGAAGCTTACAGGTGAGCTTCCACTTGTTCTTCATGGTGGTACAGGTATCCCTGCAGAGATGGTTAAGAAAGCTATCAACCTTGGTGTATCTAAGGTTAACGTTAATACAGAGTGCCAGCTTGCATTCGCTGATGCTACAAGAAAGTACATCGAAGCAGGCAAGGATCTTGAAGGTAAGGGATTTGATCCTAGAAAACTTCTTGCTCCTGGTGCAGAAGCTATCAAGGCTACAGTTAAGGAAAAGATGGAAATGTTCGGATCAGTTGGAAAGGCTGATTGCTGATCGTTTTAGCTTTTATGCTTATAGCTGAATTAAACTGAATATGAAAGAACCTGTGAAAATTGATCACTTTTTTTCACAGGTTCTTTTTTATTCAATAGGAAAATGACCCCATAACCCCGTCCCCTAGGGTCACTTCGCAAATGCAATCGATAAATTTATTGAAATATGATATATTAAAAAATAGTTATTGCGAAAATGGAGGAAAAACATCATGTCAAATGAGTATGTGCTGAGCTGCTGTTCGACAGCAGATATGCCTAAAGAATATTTTGAAGAAAGAAACATCAAATATATCTGTTTCCATTATCAGCTTGATGGAGTTGATTATATGGATGACCTCGGCCAGTCAATGCCATTTGACAAGTTCTATCAGGCAATGGTGGATGGTGCCGATACCAAGACTTCACAGATAAGTGCCGGAGAGTATGAGGAATATTTTGAGAGCTTTTTGAAAGAGGGAAAAGATATCCTTCATCTAACACTTTCTTCTGGAATTTCAGGTACGATCAATTCTGCCAATGTTGCTAGAGAGATGTTAAAGGAAAAATATCCTGAGAGAAAGATATATGTGATCGATTCACTGGCTGCTTCATCTGGTTATGGTCTGTTGATGGACGTTCTGGCAGATCAGAGAGATGCAGGAATGGGAATTGATGATCTGGTAGAGCTTACCCTTAATATCAGAAATAAGGTTCAGCATTGGTTCTTCTCAACTGATCTGACATTTTATATAAAGGGTGGACGAGTATCTAAGACAGCTGGCTTTGTAGGAAGCATGCTGAATATCTGTCCTCTGCTCAATGTAAATATTGATGGTAAGCTGATCCCAAGAGAAAAGGTAAGGACCAAGAAGAAAGTCTCTGCAAGGATCGTAGATATCATGGAAAAAAGAGCTACTGATGGTCTGGATTATAGAGGAAAGTGTTTTATTTCCAATTCAGCCTGCCTGGAAGATGCTCAGTATGTAGCATCACTTATTGAGGCTCGTTTTCCACACTTGAATGGAAAAGTCATGATAAACACTATTGGAACAACTATTGGAAGCCACACAGGTCCTGGTACAATAGCAGTCTTTTACCTGGGTGATGAAAAAGACGTATAAAATATGTATTTTGTAAGATAGTGATTCAAGAGGAGGATCTAATGGTTCGCCTGGCAATAGTTGAAGATGATGATAATTATGCAGCTACCCTTGAAAAGTACATTCACAGGTATGAGGAAGAGTATGGTGAAAAATTCTCTGTGAAAAGGTTTCAGGATGGCGAGGACATCATTGAAGATTACAAGTGCAATTTTGATATCATTTTGATGGATATTGAAATGCAGTTCATGGATGGAATGACGGCTGCAAAAAAGGTCAGAAGCCTTGATGAGGAGGTTGTCATAATATTTATTACCAATATGCCGCAGTTTGCGATGCAGGGATATGAAGTTGAAGCTCTTGATTATGTGTTAAAGCCGATCAATTATTTTGCTTTTTCCCAGAGGATAGAGAGGGCTCTTGGACGTATGAAGAAGCGTACAGCCAAGTATCTGTCTCTGAATTACAAGGGCGGTGTACAAAAAATCAATGTTTCAGATATTTATTATATTGAGGTTCAGGATCATGACCTGATCTATCATACCAAGACCGGTTCCATCGTGGTCAGAGGTACTATGAGAGAGCTGGAAGAAAAGCTCTCTGATGAGCCTTTTTATCGTTGTAATAAAGCATTTCTTGCCAATCTTGAGTATGTGGATGGATTTGAAGATAATGACATACTAATTGGCGGAGACCGTATCCAGGTATCCCGTTCAAAGAAAAAAGAGTTCATGGATGCATTAAATGATTACATGAATGAGGTAAGTAAATGATCAATGATGTTGTAAATTCAATAAATACACCGGGTATATATTATGCGCTGGCCTATAACCTTGCCTGCTGGGTTGTCTATGCAGTCAATGAACGTAAGCGTCCATTGTGGGTCACTATAATATATCAGCTGGTGTATTTTTGTATATTGGGAAGTATCATGTATTTAACTTCCGATCAGATTGTATTGTTCATTCCGCTGACGCTAGTTTATGTTTCGTCCATATACGTTGCATTAAAGTTTAATTGCGGATTTGATAGAAAAATATGTCTATATGTAACCCTGAACGCTTTTATCATTGGAGAGTTCATGGCGTCGACCCATTGGATGATCTATTATTTTGCGGTTAATTCCTTTGGATATCCGGTGACCTTGTGGGCCAACATACTGATGCTTGTGGTTGTACACGCAATACAGATATTCATTTTTATAAATATTGAAAAAAAGATATATCGGGCTATCCTGGGCGTGCCGATCACCATTAAAGAAATAATAAATGCTATGATCACAGCAATCGCAGTATATACCATAAGCAATATTTACTATGTTGCCGGAAAGGCTTTGTTTGGTGGCATATATGCAAGTGAGATATTTGTTATAAGGACTCTGGTGGATCTGGGAGGCGTTGCTATACTTCATGCTTTTGCCCTGCAGCTGGGAGAGTTTTCTGCCAAGCTTGAAATGGCAAGACTGCAGGATATGCTGGCAATGCAGCAGGCCAGCTATGAGATGCTGGATAAGTCCATGGAAGTTGTAAATATCAAATATCATGACTTGAAACATCAGATAGCTCTTCTCAGAGAGGGTATTGATAGTGCAACATCCCTTGAATATCTGGATAAGATGGAGAAAGAGATCAAAATCTACGAGGCTCAGAATAAGACCGGTAACAAGGTGCTGGATACTATTCTGACAGCCAAGTCCATATATTGTCAGAACCACTGGATCGAAATGACTGTGGTTGCTGATGGAGAAGCTCTCGGCTTCATGGAACCTATGGATATCAATGCTCTTTTTGGAAATATGATAGATAATGCCATTGAGAGTGTGGAAAAAATAGACCACAAGGAGAAGCGTCTGATCCATCTTGCGGTTGCCCAGCAAAAGGGCTTTGTCAGGATCAGGATGGAGAACTGCTACAAGGACAAGCCTGTTATTGTGGATGGTCATATACAGACAACTAAGAGCGATACAAGATATCATGGATTTGGAATGAAGAGTATCGAGAACACAGTAAAAAAGTATGGCGGATCTGTAACCTACAGAGCCGAGGAAGGCTGGTTTGAACAGCGTATCCTTATTCCTGTAAAAAAATAAAAGATTGCGGATTGCGACAAAAGAAATGCAGTTTGCGACGAATAATTATTATTGAGAAAATCTATGATATATTTAACCTACCGGAACTTTTTTCGGTAGGTTTTTTCTTTTTGCGGAGGGAAAAATGCTTTTTATTGATAAGTTTTTATGTGAAGATTCTGATAAAAATATTGTGACTGATAACCCAAGGCCAAGGTTTTCTTTTTCCTTAAAGAGTGACAGAAACGGGACTAAGCTGAGCTCTGCTAAGCTGAGTATAGGCGACTGGAATATCACTACAAATGATCAGATTGGAATTGAATATACAGGTAAGGCCTTAGAGCCGTTTACTACTTATGAAGCTGAACTTGAAGTTATTGATGATCAGGGTGAGAAAGGGGTATCCCGCCTGACATTTGAAACCGGAAGGCTTGATCAGAGCTGGGAAGGCAGATGGATAACAGATGGTGATTATTCCTTTAGAGAGAAAAAAGTATCACCGGTTCCTATGGTGTTCAGAAAAGATATTGCCATAAACAAAAAGGTTAAGAGCGCCAAAATATATAGCACAGCTATGGGAATGTACACTGCCTACCTGAATGGAAAAAGGGTCGGAAAAGATCATTTTGCTCCGGGTTTTACATCATATAAGACTAATCTGCAGTATCAGGTGTATGATGTTACATCCATGTTAACTGATGGACAAAATCATGTAAGCGTCATAGTCAGTGGTGGATGGGCTGTAGGCTCTTTTGTTTTTAGTCGTGTGAACAGGGTGACTGCTGACAGACAGGCACTTTTGATGGAACTCAGGATAGAATATGCTAACGGAACCTTCGAGGTCATTGGTACAGACAATTCCTGGATGGTAAGTCTCAATGGTCCGGTGAAAGAAGCTGATATCTATGATGGAGAAGTCTATGATGCCACAGTCAAAGAGAGTGGCATGACCTGGAGATTTGCCAGTGATGAGAAGCTTAAGGTACATCCGCAGATAAGCGCTACTTATGGAAGTCTTGTATGTGAGCATGAAAGGTTCAAGCCGGTAAGTGTTACTCAGATAGGAGGTGATGGCAGCAAGAGCCATAAGCCGAAATACATTTATGACTTTGGACAGAACTTTGCAGGGATCATTGAGCTGAAGATAAAAAATGCTGTGAGAGGCCAAAAAATCACAGTGACTCATGCTGAGATCCTTAAGGAAGATGGAACTTTAAATACAGATTTTCTAAGAAGTGCAAAGGCAAGGATAGAGTTTATATGTGAAGAGGGTGAGCAGGTGTATGCTCCACAGTTTACATATATGGGATTTAGATATGCCTGTGTTGAAGGTATTGATGCAGGTGACGTAGAGGTTACGGCTATCGCCCTCTACTCCGATATTGAAACTAATGGAAGTTTTGAATGCTCAAATAAAGCACTGAATCAGTTACAGAGTAACATTGTGTGGGGAGCAAAGTCCAATTTTGTTGAGATACCAACAGATTGCCCTCAGAGAGATGAGAGGATGGGATGGACAGGAGACATTGCTGTATTTGCACCTACTGCTGTGTACAATTTCAGGCTGAAGCGTTTTTTGACCAAGTGGCTTAAGGATATGCGGGCAGAGCAGAAGAGAACCGGAGGAATACCGAATACTATTCCTTCACAGGGATTTGGTTTTCCAGCTACCATGCCGGTCATGGCGGTGGATTTCTGGGGGGATGCATCAGTATTGGTGCCATGGGCTCTGTATCAGGCAACCGGTGATATCAAGGTGCTTGAAGATAATTACGACATGATGTGCAAGTATGTGAAAGCTTGTATTAGATGGGCAGGACTTTTTTCATTGGGAAAAAACAGATACATCTGGAATACTCTCAGCGTGCTGCACTTCGGTGACTGGGTTGCGCCTGACGTACCACAGATGAGTCAGTGGCAGGGAAGGAGCAAATGGACAGCAACAGCTTCCCTGGCACATACAAGCGGTCTTTTGTCCAAGATAAGCGACCTGCTTGGTAAAGAGAATGAAAAGAGTTATTACGAGAAGATAAGCAAGGCAACTTCTGAGGCATACAGATCAAAACTTATGGATGAGCAGTGTCATCTTAAGGGCGAAGAGTTCCAGACAGGTTATGTGCTGCCAATAAGTTTTGACATGCTTGAAGGCGATGACAAAAAGAAGGCTGCCAAGGCTCTGGCAGACATGGTTGTAAAGAACAAGTACTGCATAGGAACAGGATTTCCGGGAACTCCATATATCCTTTTTGCTCTGGCAGATAACGGATATGTGGATGAGGCATACAAGATGCTGCTTAATGATAAATGTCCTTCCTGGCTCTATGAGGTAAAAGTGGGAGCCACTACTATCTGGGAGCGTTGGGACGGCCTGGATGAAAATGGCAATTGTCCTATTGGGGATGATGGTACAGATAAGATGATCTCATATAACCATTATGCATCAGGTGCAGTTGGTGATTTCTTATACAGGAGGGTACTTGGGATCGAGCCTACTGAGGCTGGTTACAAGAGCTTTAAGGTAGAGCCGGTGGTTGGAGATGAGATAAATCATGCCAAAGGCAGCGTGGGGACTCCTTATGGAGATATAGCAGTGAGTTGGGAAAAAACAAGTGATGGCTACAGAATGGAGATACAAGTACCAGTAGGTACTACAGCAACAGTTTATAAGCCTGATGGCAAAAAGGCTGTGCTGGAAAGTGGCACTCACGTTTTATAAGGAGTATCAGTAACAATGAATAAAAAGGCTTTTTTTGAAAACCCGGTACTAAGATCAAGGATCAAAACATCAGAGGTTGGACCTAAGGAGATGTTTGTGGGATATCTGGCAGCACCGTTCTGCGCTTTGATATCCAACGCGATATTTGCTTCATATCTGAACAGATATTATTCAGATGTAATAGGCTGGACTGATGGAGACAGCTTTGGCAATTTCTCAGCCCTGTTGCCTATGATATCAGTTATATTTGTAATAATAGGCAATCTCTTTGTGGGACATCTGATGGATAACACAAGAACTTCACAGGGAAAGGCAAGACCATACATGCTGTTGTCAGCACCTCTTGTCACACTTGCGATAGCTCTTTTGTTTATGACTCCTATCGATTTAAGTCCCAAGGTGCAGATGATATGGATAGCGCTGTCTTACAATATTTATTATTCGATCGCATATCCATTTTATTACACATCTCATAGTTCCATGGTGGCTTTATCAACCAGGGATTCCAATAAAAGAGGCCTTCTGGCTACTTTTTCCAATGCGTCCGGTGTAGCGTCAGTTGGATTTGGAGCAAGTATCATCATACCTATACTGCTCCAGAGTTATCTCTTTGTAGAGACTGACGGAGTGATCGATCAGGCTCTAAGCTATGACCACTGGAGAGTGATCATGGTTGTGTTGTGTGTTATCACTGCACTGGCAATTCTTCTGGAGTACTTTTTTACCAGAGAGAGGATCACGGAAGAGAATATAAAGCTGGGCATTGTAGAGAAGAAGCTTCCTATTAAGCAGCAGATCACTGCCTGTGTAAAAGAGAAATACTGGTGGATGATCATCTTGTATTTCCTGTTGTTCCAGTTTGGTGGTCTGGTAAAAAATGGTTCCATGAACTATTACAGCAGATGGATGTTTGACGGTATAACTACTGAGGCGGCAGCAGGTACAGCAATGGGACTTCTCGGAGCTATCGGAGGAATCCCTACAGCGATCGGTATGCTTGTGGCCTGGCCTATTGCCAATAAACTGGGTAAGCAGAGAGCCGTTACTTATGGCCTTGCATTGTCAGTATTGGGCGGTCTTGTAAGTTTTATAGATGTAAATAATTTTGTGATCGTATGTATTGGTGTTGTATTAAAGGGTGTGGGATCAATTCCTGCCATGTATGTTACACTGGCTCTTTTGTCTGACGTCCTTGACCATCTTGAAGCCAAGAACGGATTTAGAAGTGATGGTTTTACAATGTCAGTGTACGGAGCAATAATGGTGGGCATGACGGGACTTGGAAACGGTATTATCAATGCTCTTTTGTCTGCCAGCGGATATACAGCAACTGCAACAGTGCAGAATGCTTCTGTAAAAGCTATGCTTGTAGTATGTTACCTTGGAGTAGAGCTTGTGTGCTATGCTATATTAGTAGTGCTGACCAGCTTTTTGAAAGTTGAGAAGCATATCGAAGAGGATCACAAGATCATCAGGGAGAATCAGAAAAAAGCTGTGCTTGCAGAAGGCAGGGAATGGGTAGACCCTGATGAACAGTCTGGAAATGAGTAAGTAGGAGTAGGAAAAATGAAGAAAATAGATTTTAACAGAGGCTGGAGAGTAAGAGTCCTTGATAGTAATGATGATTGGAAAGAAGTTACCCTGCCACATGATGCGATGATTTCTGAAAAGAGAACGATCGAGAGTGCCGGAATCCATAATATTGGATGGTTTGAGGCTCTTGACTACGAGTATGAGAAGACTTTTTTTATTCCTAAGGAAGAAGAAAATCTGCATCACAGGATCATATTTGAAGGCGTATATCACAATTGTGATGTCTATATAAATGGAGAACATGCAGGCTTTCATGCATACGGATATACTGAGTATTCAATCTGCATGGACAGCTATGTCAGGATCGGCGAGGAAAACACAATCCGTGTGATCGCCAGAAATTCCGATCAGCCAAACAGCCGCTGGTACTCTGGAACAGGTATATATAGACCTGTCTGGTTATGCACACCTCCTAGTAAGTACATAATGTTAAATGGAGTAAAGGTAAGGACAGTTTCAATTGATCCGGTACAGCTGGAGGTTGCAGTTGAGACTAATGGTGTAGGTACTGTTAAAGTCGAGATATTGGATGGCGATAAGGTGATTGCCACAAATACTCAGGAAACAGGGGGAAAAGTCGTGATCCCTGTGGAAGTTCCTGATGCAAAGCTGTGGAGCCTTGAAAATCCATATATGTACCAGTGCCGAGTTACATATGGAGAAGATGAGACAGTAGTTCCTTGTGGAATAAGACTTTTGGAATATGGTCCTGAGCATGGAATTACTATAAATGGTCAGCATGTAATATTAAAGGGAGCCTGCATCCATCATGATAATGGAATCCTTGGAGCCTGTGCTTATAAAGAAGCAGAGGAAAGAAAGGTAAGGATATTAAAGGAGCAGGGCTATAATGCAATCCGTAGTGCCCACAATCCTTGCTCAAGAGCACTCCTTGATGCCTGCGACAGGCTTGGAATGCTGGTGATGGATGAGTATGTTGATTGCTGGTACATCCACAAGACCAAGTATGATTATGTAAATTATCTTGAAGAGAACTGGAAACAGGATCTTAAGGATATGGTAAATAAGGATTACAATCATCCATCAGTGATCATGTATTCAACTGGTAATGAGGTGGCTGAGACAGGAGAAGAGAAGGGAATCAAGCTGACAGGTGATTTTACAGAGTATCTCCATAAGCTGGATCCTACAAGACCTGTGAGCTGCGGTGTGAACATATTCTTCAATTTCCTGTATTCAGCAGGATTTGGAGTATATAGTGATGACAAGGCTGAGAAGGATGCCCAAAACGCCACAGATAAAAAGAAGAAAGAGTCAAAGCCTGTTGGTAGTGAGTTCTACAATACTCTTGCAGGAATATTTGGTGATACCAGTATGAAGGTGGGAGCTACATTTTTCATGTGTGATGTTAAGACAAGAGATGCTTATGCCAACATGGACGTTGCAGGATACAATTACGGAATCCTGAGATACAAGCATGATCTTAAGAAGTATCCTGAAAGACTGATACTTGGAAGCGAGACTTTCTGTAAGGATACCTGGAGATGGCTTGAGATTGCCGAGAAAAATGAGAGACTTATCGGCGACTTTGTATGGGCAGGTCAGGACTACATCGGTGAGGCCGGAATAGGTGCATGGGAATACGAGCAGTATGCTCCAAAGGATGCAGACAAGGCGGGATGGCTCACAGCAGGTAGCGGAAGAGTGGATATCCTTGGATTTACCAATGGTGAGGCTGCATATACAAGAGTAGTTTATGGAGCTCAGGACAAGCCTGCTATTGCAGTAAAGCCGTTGTGTGATATAGGTAAGCATTCACCATCAGCCTGGAAGCTGACAGAGGCCATAGAGAGCTGGTCTTACAGAGGCTATGAAGGTAAGATGGCTTCTATAGAAGTATTCACAAGAGATTACAGTGTTGAACTGTTCTTAAATGGCAGATCACTTGGTAAAAAGAAGGTGAACAGGACCTTCAGGACATATTACAAAGCTGCTTATGAAAATGGCGAGCTGAAGGCTGTTACCTATGATAAGAATGGTAATAAGCTTCATGAGAATAGTCTTTTTACCGCAGGAGAAGAAGTAAAGCTCAGCATCGAGCCTGAGAAAAAGAGTGCCGGCAAGGGCGAGATCATTTTTGTCCCTATCAGATATACAGATGGTGCTGGTATCAGAAAGCCTGCAGAGCAGCACAATGTTGAGCTGGAAATATCCGGAGGAGAGCTGCTGGGATTTGGTAATGCCTGTGCTTATAACAAGGACGGATATTGCAAGAATAAGACTTTCAGTTATTATGGACAGATGATGGCAGCAGTCAGAGCCGGAGAAGAGGGCTGTATCAAGATCACTGCCAAAGATGAGTCAAGGGTATCAAGTGTTGAGATCCCTGTTATGTGAACGTTATATAGGTAAATAGATGAAAAAAGGAGTTCTGTTGCTACATGGATCGTTGGTAGTAGCAGGACTCTTTTGCTCTATAAGAGTGGCATATTTGGCGGATAAGTCAGTAGTGTTTATATAATTTTTACAGATTGCGACATAAAAAATACATGTTGCGACAAAGACGGTAAAACGAATAATTTGAATGGTATAGTCATACTTGAAAGAAAAACTTCGCAAGCTGGAAGAGAAAAAATATCTCTGATGTAAAAAGTGTGGTGTGTTAAGGGAGAAGGTGTAGTGTCTTTCGAGAAAGGGGATTGCATATTATGAAGACAGGTAGCAAAAAAAGTCTTAAGTGGCGTGGATTGTCAGCCACATGTGCTTCTGTATTGGCAATATCTATTGGCGGATTATGTATCGTCAATGCCAATGCAGCATTTATTAATTCACGTCTAGGTACTACTAATCAGAAATATGTTAGTAGTGGAGAATCAGACACAGATTCAACTTATTTTGAATCAGATTACAGCAGCCTTGAAGAGGTGATCAATGCCAAGAATGAGTTGGCAGAAGAAATCCAGGAAGAGGGAACTGTTCTTTTGAAGAATGAGAATAATGCTCTTCCACTTAATATTTCTACAGAAAAGGTAACTTTGTGGGGACTTAATTCTCACAATCCAACACTTGGGGGTATGATCGGTTCTTCTGTATCTCTTGCTGAAGACCAGACATATTATGATATTGAGACAGCTTTTACTGAAAAAGGATTTAGTCTGAACCAGACTATGATAGATCTGTATTCAAGTGATGAGGTTCAGGCATATGCCCGTACTGCTACAGGACATGCACTGACACCTTCATTTGGTCCGATCTATGAAAATCCTTCTACATACAATATTGGTGAGGCACCAGCGAGTATCTATACAGATGAGGTATTGGCATCTGCAGATGATACAGTTGCCATTGTTGTGATATCTCGTGACAGCTCAGAGGCATCAGATTATGAGGTTGAAATGACAACAGGTACTGATGACAGTTATGAGAGACCTCTTGCACTGTCAGAATATGAGCAGGAAATGATAGAGCTTGCAAAAGAGCATTCTACAAAGGTTATTGTAATGATCAATGCAAGTAATGCTCTTGAGATCGAAGATCTGAAAAATGATGAAGAGATCGATTCTATCGTATGGGTTGGAGAACCAGGAGCAGTTGGATTCCTTGGTGTTGCTGATGTGTTAAGCGGTGAAGTGAATCCTTCAGGTCACATGGTTGATACCTATGCAGTTAACTCAGCTTCATCACCTGCTATGGTGAACTTTGGTGTATATACATATACCAATGCTTCTACATCAGATTCAGCAGATGCAATGGATTCCGATAACAAGGCTGACTGGTACGTAGTTGAGAGTGAAGATATCTACGTTGGATATAAATACTATGAGACTCGTTACGAAGACAGCATCCTGGGACAGGGCAATGCTGACAGCAGCGAGGGTTCATCTACAGGAAGCAGCTGGAATTATGAAGATGAAGTGACTTATCCATTTGGTTATGGTCTTTCATATACCACTTTTTCACAGACTCTTGATAATGTGGAAGTCAATGTGGGCGGAGACTCAACAGCAACAGTTACTGTAACTAATACAGGTGATGTTGCAGGTAAGTCAGTAGCACAGCTCTATGTACAGACTCCATATACAGAGGGTGGACTTGAAAAGTCATCTATCCAGTTAGTTGGTTATGCCAAGACTGATATCCTGCAGCCAGGTGAGAGCCAGACACTTACTATCGATTTTGACTGCGAATATTTTGCAAGTTATGACGAGACTGCTGTAAAGGCAGACGGTACAGTTGGTGCGTGGGTTCTTGAAAGCGGCGATTACTATTTTGCAATTGGTAATGGAGCACATGAGGCTCTTAACAATGTACTGGCAGTTAAGCTCGGTACTACAGATGGACTTGTTACTACAGCTGATACAGATGTAATAGATACAGCATGTGTAAGTGAATGGAACCTTGCAGAGACAGATATAGAGACATATTCAGTTGGTGTATCCAACCAGCTTGAAGATATGGATATCAACAACCTCATTGAGGATACAGTTGAGTATACAACAAGAAGTGACTGGACCAAGGGATGGGAGACAGTTACAGAGATTACTCCTACAGAAGAGATGATGGTTGGTCTGAGCAACAATCTCTATGAGCTTACTGAAAATGGAGACGGAACAGATTGGGATGTAGACAGTGGTCTGACAATATTTGACGCATTGATCCTTGATGAAGAAGGCAATGTAACAGGTGTTAAGGATCTTGATGATGAGTTCTGGGATCAGTTGATCGCTCAGATGACACTTGATGAAGCTATACAGTTCATTGAAAAGGGTGGAGATGATATCGAAAATGTTGATTCTATCCTCCTTACAAGAACATATGCTAATGATGGACCTCTTGGATTTACATATGATCAGGTAGGTGGATACTATATCCGCTGGCAGGAGTCCAATTCAGATGAGCCTACTTATGTAGCAGAAGATGATGACTATGCTGATTATTCAATGGCTACAATGCCTACAGATCCTGTTGTTGCAGCTACTATGAATGCAGAGCTTGAAGCAAGAGAAGGTGCTCTTTTTGCTGAAGACGGATTATGGTCCAACGAGAGTTCACTGTTTGCTCCTGGAGTAAACCTTCATAGAACACCTTATAACGCAAGAAATCATGAGTATTATTCAGAAGATTCAATGTTGACATCTCTTACAGCAGTAGCAGTTGTTGATGCTGCTGAGGAAAAAGGTCTTATGATGGAGCCTAAGCATTTTGCATTTAACCATCAGGAGTCTAACAGATCAGGTCTGTCAACATTTGTAAATGAGCAGGGCGCTCGTGAGAATGAGCTTAGATGCTTCCAGAAGCTGATGAGCGAGAATCATTGCTCAGGTATCATGACAGCATTTAACCGTGCAGGTACTAAGTTTGTTGGTGCATACGAGAATCTTCTTATCGGTATCGCCAGAAATGAATGGGGATATGAAGGCTGGTACAACACAGATATGATCAATGGTGCTGATTACATGAACTGGCGTGATATTACATTTGCCGGTGGTGGAAACTGCCTTACAACATCAGCTTATGATACATCCACTATTGGTACTATGGCAGCTTCAAAGTCCAAGATTGCCAAGGATACTGCTTTCCAGGAAATGATGAAGTACAACATCAAGTTCTTCCTGTATAAGATTGCAAGCTCTAATGCACTTAACGGAATCAGTGTTGATACCAAGATCGTGAATGTCCTTACATGGTACCAGATCCTCTGCATTGCGCTGATAGCTGCATCTGCTCTTGGAATGATCGGCACAGGATTTATGGGTTATAAGAAGTATAAAGAGGAAAAATGAGAAAGGGGTATATGACAATGAAAAATGTATCTAAAGGTGTAGCTATAAGCACAGCAGCATGTGTATTATCCCTTGCGGCAACTGTAATATATGCATTTGTAATGTATAAGCTTCCTGTAGTTTTTGTGTTTCTGATTGCAGCTGTGTTGTTGGGCTTGGCATATGCTTTTGCAGCAAAGAAGGGTGATATGAAGCCGGTATTTGGTATAGTTCCATGGTTTAACAGTATGCTTACAGCAGGAGCACTGGTGGCAGCAGTGTATCTGATGGTCAACCAGATTGGATATGTTGTATCTTCACTGGATACCATTGATACGATCATTGCTTTTATCATCTTCGAAGTTGTTGCTTTTGCAGCTATGATACTGAATATTGTTTCAAGTTTTATGTCAGCTGGGGTAGAGAAGGCTGAGTAAATATTATATCCATGCGGTCATGAGGTGTGACTGCATGGGTAGTTAACTAAGGGTAGTTTTAATAAATTATATATGCAAAGGAGAGGTTACAATGAAAAAGAGATTATTAAGTGTACTGATGGCAGGTGTTATGAGCGCAGCAATACTTACAGGATGCGGCTCAGGTAGTACATCACAGGAGACAGAAACAGCAGTAGAGGCAGTTTCAGTGGACACAAGCGTTCTTGATGCATTAAGAGAAAAGTATGGCAGTGATGTATTCGAAGCTGATGCAAGCTATGATGAGTACACAATTGTTGAGTATACTATCGAGTCAGCAGGAGCTACTTTTGCAGCAACTGTTTCAAGAAAATCAGATAAGTCTGAATATCAGGTACATTGCATGTTCTATGGTGATGAGCAGGTATCTGTATGGAACGGCAAAGATGTAACAGAGGATAAGACTGGATTTATGGGAACAGATACTCCTCTTATCGTTGAAGCTGCTGAAGCACAGGGAATCTGGGTTTCTGTTAACTGATAATACGATATCGATGCAAGCTTTAAATTGCGAGCAGGCATTAGGAAGTTAATGTTACTGTTCAGAGGTAGCAGGAAGCGCTACGCCGCTGACTGCGTAAGAAAATGATTCAGGGGTGAGCGCATTCCTCGCCGAAGGCGATTTGGAATGAATGCGCGAATTTGTTACTGGAGCGAGCTGATAGCGAGTGAACAGTAACAAAATAGCCGTACACAACGCTCAACAGAACCTGTGCACGGCTATTTCATAGTTTTTACACTATTCTATTTTTTGGTAAAAGAAAAACCAATCAGTCTACAGCTTTGAAATACCAGTGCTGATTTGATGCACCGCTGATAGTCCACTCTGAAACATTGGTTCCATTTGTAGTTCCATGACCTGTTATATCAAGACATGAAGCTGCATTGGAACAGCGTGTTGCAATTGTATAAGAGCCGTCACCATTGTCTATCAGTCTAAACAGCTGTGATGATGCACCTGTATAATGATAGATCTCCATATTGGTTCCATCAGTAGCTTTTTTACCTGTTGTATCAAGAAGATATGTAGAGCCATCTCCTACTGCTGAATAGATATAATACCAGCCATCTCCAGCATAAGAAAGTCTCCAGGTGTTGTAGCTTCCTGCGCCTGCTGCACCCCAGGTCTGAACATTCACACCATCTGCAGCAACGCCGTCTGTTACATCAAGATATAGACCGCTATATACGTTCTGGATCATGTAATTTCCTTCATCCAAAATAGCACAGCCATCCTCATAAACAGGTTCGATATACCAGCTCTGGTTAGTTTCGCCTGTTCTTGTCCACTCAACCACATTGCCACCACACTGGTTGGAACCATACGCTATTCCAAGGCAGCTACTGTCACCGGACACTGCTGTTGTTATCTGATAAGTACCATCATCATTTGGTACAAACTTAAACATCTGAGCACTGCAATTGGTGTTCTGATATATCTGGATATTAGTTCCATTATCAGTTTTTCCATAATCCACATCCAGATAATAGGTCTTGCTGCTATCTACATAAGAGCGAATATAATAATAGCCATTACCCGCATAATCAAGCTTCCATGTATTCCAATTGTAAGCTCCATCAGATGACCACTGCTGTACATTAGTGCCATTCGCTGCTGCACCACCAGCAACATCAAGGTACATATTGCTGTTTACATTTTTGATCTGATATTTGCAATTGGTATCAAATGCATGTGCTGCAGTTGAAGTTGTGCTGTAAACAGCATCAGTGCTTGTAGATGTACTTGCTGTTGTATTGGCTGTAGTTGTTCCTACACTTATTTCAGTCAAAAATGGTGCCGAATAGCTATAAGCAATCCATCCCTTCTGAGATGAGTCTGTGATGTAGTTCATATTAGAAGCAGAAGTCACACTGCCTGCATTGCAATTAACATATGTTCTTACATCATATCCGCTTGACTGATATGCAGATACTACCTCATAGCCATATACATCAGATGCGCTATGCCATTTTGTACCATAGCTGACTGTTCCAAGAGCAGAAGGTGTTCCGCCAACTGTAGAAGAAGTATATGAACCATAGTCGTATGCTGACAGAGCTGTTGTATCATATACAAATTCTTTTCCTGTATAAGCCTCAAATCTGTTAGCTTCTGAAAAGACAACTGATCCCTCTCCTGCAATGATCTCAGCAGATGCATTGGCATTGGAACTGCCAGTAACTGTATAAAGTGAACAGTAATTGTGAAGTGTACCATTTCCTATCTGAGGAGTTCGTCTTGAACACTGTTCCCAACGGTTAAACATCATGGTAGTACGAACTCTTGATGTATCAGTGTTCTGTGATCCAAAAGCTACTGTCCAGAATCTGTTCTTAAATGAACAATAAGAAATAGTGATGTAATCTGGATTTATGGCGTTATAAGTAGCATCAGCCCAGTTAAGAGCTGGTGTGTTGATCCACATGAACTTGCCTACTTCATTATCTTTATCCTGTGTAAAAATAGCACTGAAAGAACAATGATCAACCCAGATATTTCTGCCACCATAAATATAGAGACAGATAACACCACAGCCATTGCTATTAAGAGTCTTGGCAACAAAATTCATATTGCTGATGACAATGTTATTACTTGGAGCATCAGAGGTGCTTCCATAGAAATCATCATTCCTAAGCTGTGAATCATAGAGAGTCTTATTGCCATAAGAACCAATGATAGTCTTGTTATCTCTTATTCTCTGCTTAGTCTTGTCATAGCTGTACATCTCGAAATCGCCGTTAACAACAATAGTAAGTGGATCTGTGGAATCCAGATAAGAAATAAAAGTAGAAAGGTCGCTCGCCACTACTGTTTGTCCAAGAAGGCCACCAATTGTACCAGCTTTCTCTCCTCCTGAAACCACGCAATTGGCTGCATATCCTTCAAGACCATTTAAATTGAGCTTGAACTTCTGGTAAGTGCTTCCGGAATAAGTTGCAAGAGCAAAATTATTCTTGGTAGGTTCGAAGGTAACTGCCATTGATGAATCATCACAGCTGACAATCTTGTAATACAGGTAATTACCCTCAAAGTCTGTATCAGTACCAACAATGTTAAAACGCTGACTGCTACTGTCAGAGTCGGTAGCAAGTACAATGTTATATCCATTATTGGTCATGATCATACCTGTTGCAGAGTTTTTGATCTCATACACTCCTGAAGATACATAGGTAACAGACCACTTGTCGTTGTCCGTGCCGGATGAAACCTCAGAACACAAAAGAGATCCTGAAGATGTCCCTGCGATACTAACATTTCTGTTAGTGTTTGCAATTCCAATATGTACTTCCTGAAGAGGATAAGATACGCCTGATACACTTCCGCTCTGCTGCGCAAAAACTTTAATAGCACCAAAGTCGGAATTTCCCAGCGATGATATAAACAATAGTAACGTTGAAATTATAAAAACTATGCTACGTTTGAAAATATTTTTGAACTTTTTCATTAATTCATTCCCCTTTTTTACCAAAAATGCGTAACCTTAATAAGCTTATGCTTATCATAAGTTTCCCTAAAAACCGTTTAATTGTTACGATGGAAAAAATAGAGAAAAAGCCAGTCATCTCATAAGATATTTTGCGCGCCGAAACACTATTAAATTACTGACTATCAGATACATACGCCCGCAAGCGTATCCCCATAAGTATCTTGACATGTATAAACATAACACTATATTCAAAATACTTCATGACTAAAAATAAACAAATATTTGGTGTCACTTTTATTCAAAACCAACAATGGTTTTTCAGTTTCCTTGGTCTTGCGAAAAAAACGAAAATTCTTTTATTTAAGCATTTTTTAGTTTTTTGACGCGTTTAATTTTAGTTCATTTCGTATAATTGAGTCACTAGGAACGTATCCGCATACTAAATCATAGGAAAGCAATTTCCTATGATATAAAAAGAGCCCGACCCTCAAAGTCAGACTCTCATAATTTTTGACAAATTCTAAATATGTTTAATTATCCAATATTTTAATTACATTTCATTCAGCAAAAAGTTTATATTTCCTCTACGTAGCTTACAAATTCAAGCTCATTGAGCATTCTAAGAACTTCTTTGTGGGAACGATTCTTATCAAAGTCAATGTCGACGATGAGAGCTGCATCAGAAGACTGAAGTGTCTTTTCTTTACTCTTGGTCATACTGCTAACCTCAAAATGCTGAGCTGACAGCCACTTGGAAAGGTTGGAAGCTCCGCCTTCTTTTCTGACTTCGATATATACGCTCATGTACTTGCTGTTTTCCTCAACTGCCTTACCAAATCTCATAAGAATGATATTGGAGATCATGATAAGAAGGAAACATACGATACCTATAGTAAGGTATCCTCCGCCCAGAGCCATGCCCATGCAGGATGTAACCCAAAGGGATGCTGCTGTTGTAAGACCCTTGATCTGTTTTCTGCCTGTGACCAGGATCGTGCCGGCACCTACAAAACCGATACCGCTTACAACACCGGCCGGGATACGGCTGACATCAGCATTTAGATTTGGCAAAAGGGCCAGATATATATTCAGTGCTGTAGCCACTGCACTTCCAAGGCTTACAAGGGCGAAGGTCTTGATACCTGCGCTGTGCCTTTTGACAACTCTCTCCCATCCTACAAGGCTACCAAAAAGAGTTGCCAGGACAAGCCTTATGGCAACAGCCACATCATTAGTACTCTCTAAAAATTCATACACATTAACAACATTCATACATATAGCTCCTAAGAAAAATATTTCCATGCCATCGAAATGAAAAGAAAAATCCCTTTTTAAATCTTCGACATTTCATGGGTAGAAATACTATTATAACGCATATAGAGTGTTTTCTTCAAACTTTAAATATACCTCATCACCTACACTATATATCTTCTTATTCTTAGGATTGTATTCCTGAATCTTGAGTAAGGAATCTGCCACTCTGACATGGTAATCCTGATAAGCACCCATGAAGCAGGAGTATTCTACTTTACCCTTGATGGAGCCACTATCTGCAAGGGAAGCTCCCTCTGGTCTTAATACCACGCTGCAATCACTGCCAGTCTCTATATTGCCGGTAGCGCAAGCAAGCTCGGTTCCGTCAACCTCTACTACATTCTGCGATTTTACCCTGGCTGAAAGGAAGTTAGCCTCGCCAATAAAATCAGCAACAAACTTGCTATTAGGATAGTAATATGCTTCCTGCGGAGTTGATATCTGCTCCACAATTCCTTTATTCATGATGATGACCTTATCAGAGATAGCCATTGCTTCACTCTGATCATGTGTTACGTAGATAGCTGTAATTCCTGCTTTTTGCTGGATCTTTCTGATCTCAGTACGCATGGACACACGAAGCTTGGCATCAAGGTTGGACAGAGGCTCATCAAATAGGAGCACACCAGGCTCTATAACAAGAGCTCTTGCCAGAGCAACTCTCTGCTGCTGACCACCTGAAAGCTGGTTGGTCATTCTGTTTTCCATACCCTCAAGTCCCACGAGCTTGAGGATATCGGTTACTTTTTCCTTAATGACTGCCTTATCCAGCTTGCGCAGCTTAAGTCCATAAGCTACGTTGTCAAAAATATTATAGTGAGGAAGCAGCGCATAGCTCTGGAATACCATGGCTGTATCGCGCTTATTTGGTGTCAGAGCATTGATTGGCTCATTACCAAGATATATCTCGCCTTCATCAGGGCTTTCAAAACCAGCTATCATCCTAAGTGTAGTTGTTTTGCCGCATCCGGAAGGTCCAAGGAGTGTGACAAAACTGCCCGGCTCAATTTCGATATTGGCATCCTTAACTGCGTAGAAGTCTTTTCCGGTCTTTGGATCTTTATATATTTTTGATATGTGTTCAAGGCGAACACCTTTTTTCTCTTTTGCCATTTTTCCATCCTCCAAATACATTGAATTATTTTATCAGTCTTCAAGCTTGACCTTACGGCTGGTACCGAAATACTTGATAACAAGGTTCATGATAAGCACTGAGCCATAGGTGATCACGATCAGGATCGAAGCAAAGGCACAGGCTATACCGTAGGAACCCTTTTCCGCAAACTCATTGATCTGTACTGTGATCAGCAGGTACGAAGGTGTAACGAGAAGAATGATCGCGCTGATAGCTGTGATGCTACGTACAAATGATGTTACAAATCCGCTCAGGAAGCTATCCTTGATAAGCGGAAGTGTTACTGTCATAAATACCTTAAAACTGTCAGCACCCATATCGTAGGCTGATTCTTCAATACTCTTATCAATCTGCCTTAGGGCTGATATACCGCTTCTGGTACCTGTTGGAAGACTTCGAACTATGAATACGATCACAAGAATTGTTCCCGTTCCGTATAATCCCTGTAATATGCCGCTTCCAAAGAGTCCTCCTGAAAAGCCTCTGATATAACCTATACCAAGAACTGTTCCGGGAACTGCCATAGCCAGCATGGATACTGCTTCAATAAAGCCTTTGGATCTGAATTTTCTTTTTACAACAAGATAAGAAATGATCATGGACAAAAGTGCTGTGATAGGTGCAGAAATAAGTGACAGGATAAAGCTGTCCTTGAATGCTTTAAAGCCCTTGTATCTGCTAAATACCAGTCCAAACCATTTTAATGTAAGATGGAAATCATATCCCCAGGTTTTGAACATGGCTCCAAATGGAACACAGATGTACATGAGGATAACAAAGATTGCAAGAGCTGAGCAGAGAACTGTAAGAGGCACTGTCACGCTCTTATCAGTGATGAGCATTCTCTCTCTGGAGGCCTTTCCGGAAAGAGTTGCAGTACTCTTAGCTTCGAGATAATATTTTTGCACAATAAACATAACAAGGGTGATTGCAAGAAGAACTACAGCCATTGCCGCTGCACCCTCTTTATCATAAGCACCTGTTATCTGAAGATATATAGTTGTTGCCAGGGTATCATATGAACCACCGATGATCATTGGGTTGGCAAAATCTGCGATAGATTCTATAAATGTAACAAGGAATGCATTTCCAAGACCAGGCAGTATCAATGGAAGTGTCACAGTCATAAATACTTTAAATCTTGAAGCACCCATATCTCTGGCTGCCTCTTCAAGAGAAGGGTCGATATTTTTAAGAAGACCCTTGAGCATCATATAGCACACCGGGAAAAAGGTCAGCGTCTGAACTATAGCGATTCCCCAGAAGCCATATACGCTGTTATCATAGATATGCAAAAGAAAACGAGTGATAATACCTGCTTTTCCAAAGAGCATTATCATGGAAAGGGATAAAACAAAAGGCGGTGATACAACAGGAAGCATTGATACTACCTTGAAAAGTCCGCTCATAAAGCGTGTGCGGAGTTTAACATATACTTCAACATAAGCAAATAGCAGTCCTATAAGTGCTGAAGCTATACCAACTAAAAAGCCTACCTTTAAAGTATTGGTTATAGCTCTCCTGAAATTGCTAAGAGCCATGACTCTTTTAAAGGTATCCAAGGTAAAACCGTTATCGGATATAAAACTATCCACCAGAAGAATTGCCAATGGATAGAGAATGAACACTGTTAAAAAAACGATCAAAACAGCAATTGTCGTAACCATGATAGGATCACCCAAAAGCTTTTTTCTATCAAGACTGGCACTTTGACTTTTTGCCATCTGTACTCCCTCCTTGCCCAATATAAAAGTCATAAGTGAGTCACCGGGGACGTATCAGAT
>JAEEGF012075745.1_pt1 | contig 38421 bp, 35 predicted proteins | sample 9134171 | NCBI WGS metagenome assembly JAEEGF01 (sample SAMN16246542, study PRJNA631951) | gut metagenome | biome: gut microbiome; feature: rumen; material: AP-attached | host: Bos | place: Iran: Karaj | collected 2018-10 | reverse complement strand
CCGCACAGTCAAGATTCTCCAGCGCAGGGTTACGCGACACGTCCAGCTTCGTCAGAGCACACCCCCAGCAATCAAGGGTCTTCAGCTCCGGGTAGTAGGACATATCTAACTCCGTCAGCGCGCCGTTTCCGTTTTGTCTGAGCCGCAGGAACTCCAGCGCCGTGAAATATTCAAGCCCTTTCTGGTTGGATATTCCCCCGAAGCTGATGCTATCTATATCCTTCACGGCGACGATTTGCGCTTTCGTCAGGACATCCTTGCCCCCCGCCACGTTTTCCTTTACCCACTGGCGTAAGTTCTCGTCGGGGAAGTTCTCCTCGTTGATCTTAACATTAGCGTTGTTTCCGGATTTGGAGCTATCCTCAACGTCCTCCTCGACATTCTGCTCAACGTTCTCCTCGGCGATCCTCACGTCTGTATCTTTTCTGAACTTGACGGCGAGCTCTCTTGCCTCGAGGCCGTTCTTCCCCGTCCAGTACTTCCAGTGTTTCGCAGTAAACTTCTGGAACCATACCTGCTCTCCTTCAGGCAGTTCCTGGTCCGGATTGCACTCAAACTGCCCGGCTCGGTTGACCCAGAAGAGCTTGGAGCCGGTGCCCTCATCTGCGGAACCTCCCCAAATGTGTCCGCCACTCTCTGAGACGGCATAGAAATAGTAAGAACAATATTCAAGCCATTTGAAAGGGTAGATCCTTTTCGTCTCGCCAGGCTCAAGGCTCCACCATCCCTTTGAGATATCGAAAATTTTTCCGTAGACACTGTCGAATTGATCAGTATCGTCCCCATACATGGTATCAGCGAAAGAATCCCGCGCCACAGCGACGAGGATCTTCTCGTCAGTCTCGTTCACCAGCCTGATTTCCGTCGTCTCGCTTTCTTCATACTTCTGTACCAATTTTACCAGCAGTTGCGCACGTTTTCGCGCCGCGTGTGCGTAGGGGACAACCATACCAACGCCAGATACATCTTCCATGTATTTTTTTGCAACCTCGTCGCGGCCGTGTGCCAGCCAGGCGTTCTGATCCTTCTTGAGGATCTCGAAGGGAACCGCCGACAAGGACTTCTGCGCCTTGGCCCATGCCTGGTTAAGATCCTTGTCCGCCTCCACGAGTTCTCCCCCATCCTCGGGATCTTTCATCATCCGGCGGTACTCAGCGTCACTCAAAGTCAGCGCAGGCACGGCCGGCAGTCCGACCGCCAGGCAGCCCAGCAGTGCCGCGAAAAACATCCGCTTCATGTGCTTCATCATAAGATCCTCCTCATCAAGCATCTTTTGCCCGAGGTTACCAATGGCCGAGCTTCGGGGCCTGCCGCAAATAGGTGCCGCTAGTCAGACTCGTCAAGTTCCGAGGTATCTTTTTGGAATTTGAGGATGAATCCCTCTTCACTATTCTCCTTATTCTTCCAGTAAATCTGTGGGAAAAAGTGGAAACGGGCCTTTTTTCCGCCGCGGACTTTTTTGCCCGGAGGGCAATCAAAAGCCTTTGTGGAGTGGAGCCAGAATATTCTGGAGTCGTAATCGTCGCTGCCGCGCCAAATTCTTTCGCCGCTCTCAGTGACGGCATAAAAATAGTATTCTTCACCATCATTGTATTCAAAAGGCCGGATCGTCCTCGTCGCGCCGGGATCGACGCTCCACCAGCCCCTTGAGAACGAGCTGCCCTCGCGCCACTTCCCCATCGCCAGAAGGACCTTCTCGTCCAGCGAGTTCACCATCGTGACCTCAACCATTCTTTTTCCGGCAGCCCCGGCTCTGCTCGGCGAGATCGGCAGCCCGAGAGCCAGGCAGACCAGCAGCACCGCGAAAAACTTTATATTCAAGTGCTTCACCACAAGCACCTCCTCATATAAACAGTTTACCTTGGATCTGGTTCCACGATGAGTCATCCCTAAACTTCACTAACGTGCTGCAGGGACAGGGAGCGAGAGTTCCTTGTCGTCGATTTTGTCCTCGTCCTCCCAGTCCTTCGCGTTCTTCACGAAGCTCTCGGTGATGTCCAGCGCGCACTTCGCACGGTCGTAGCCGTTGAGAGCGTAGTTTTTGGTCGCAGTTGCTTCCCTGATGAGGGTCGTCTTACCCGTCTCGCAATCGTAGAGCTGAATGGAGCACCACCACAGGTCGAACATCCCCTCAACGCGGGGGCCCTTGTCAGAATCAACGGTACTGAATGCGAACCGATTAGGATCAATCCAGAAGGGCGGCTCTGCCGTTTCAAACGAGGCTTTTTCAACAAATCCCTTATTCCTGTCGATGAAGTATAGGGACAGGTGTTTGACAGGCAGCCCGCCCCAGCTCACCAGCATCTTGTCGCCCGAAGGGGAGAACGTCAGGCTGCAGAAGGAGGTTGCTCCCTCTTCCATGGGCAGGAACCCTGCCGGCTTCCCCTCCTTGCCGCGGAAGAACCTGAGACCGAGTTGTGTGCCCTTCATCCCGGGCGCCTCAGGGTCCGCCAAAAACCAGGCCCAGAAGCCCGCATCAGTCTCCATCCTCTCGATGCTGACGTCCTCCAGCAGCTTCGTCCTGCCCTTGACCGTCCGGTAGACCTGATCGCCCTTAAGGGTGTACTCGCCTGCAGCAGCCCGTGCTTTTGGCTGCGCCGGCGCCACGCCCGCGCAGATCACGAAGATCAGCAGCACAGAGAAAATCGTTCTCTTGAACTTCATCATCAGCACCTCCTAATCGGAAGCGGCATCCATAAAGACGGACTTCTGCCGCACGTAGGTCCCGTCAAAAATGATACCCTCGGCCATCCACTTTTTCTCCAGGCTGTCACGCTTGAACTTCTCTGTGGTGACGGCAGTGACGCCCGTATCGTCAAACTTCAGCGTCACGGCTGCGGAGTCCTTCTCAGAATCGTATTCCTCAACAAGCAGGTCTCCCGTCGCCTCTAACGTTTTCCCGTCGGGCTTGCCCGAGCCTTCAAAGAACCCCATCGGCTCACCGTCGACAGAGAGCATCAGCCGCACTGCATACTCGCCTTCCTCTGCAGAACTGACCTGCAGTTCACCCCTGAGAGTGCCTTTTTTCAAGAGGTACAGGCCGGACACCCCGTCGCTCTGGCGAATGATGTCCGCGTTGTCGAAAATCATTCCCGCTTCGTCCATATGCATCTCCAGCATCGAGGCGTAGGCGACGGGTTTGCTGTACCCGTCAGCTAAGGCCCCTTTCGCCGCCTCGTCGTAGGCGCCGCCGTAAAGCCACTCGTTCTCCCGTTTCTCAAAAATGATAAGATCCTCCGGGGTCAGCACAGTCTTAGCTCGTTCAAGGAATTCCTGATACCGTTCCCAGTTCTCGCGATAGTCCGCGCTCTGCAGCAGCTCATTTTTTTCCGCCTCTGTAAATGCGAACGCGCTCCCGGCAGCGCACAGGATGAGCGCTGCACAAGTCCCCAACATCCTCTTCAATAACATCGAGATCGCCTTCTTTCGTTATTTTAATACCACTAAAACCACCTGTTGCCGGCCATCATACAGCCTCGCCTCAGGAGTCCGGCCGGCATAACCGTTACCCCGCTGCCGGAATAGGGACAGTAAGTTCCTTGTATTTGATCTTGCTTTCGTTACCCCAGTCTTTGGGGTTCTTCACGGAACTTTCATTAATGTCGAGCGTGCCGCCCTCATCGTCATAGCCGCCGATGAAATAGTTCTTCGTCAACGTCGCTTTTATGATGACGGTCAACTCTTTCTCCAAGGTATCGTAGAGTGACGGAGAACACCACCAATCGTCTCCAGCTTTGGTGCGCGGACCTTTTTTCGTGTCAATCGCCGTAAAAACAAAACGGTGCGGATCTACCCAAAAGGCATGTCCCGCTGAAACGAACGATGCCTTCCTGACCCAACTTTTGCCAGCTTCGTCAAGGACGTAATAACCAAGGTCCTGTCTGGCCTCATCGCCGCAGCAGATCAACAGTTTCTCACCCGAAGGAGAGAATTCCATATTGCAGGCACCAGCGTTTTTCAAGGGTAAATAGCTCGCCGACGCGTCCTCCTCGCCGCGGAAGAAATAGACGCCGCTTTCGCTTCCATTCATCCCCTCGGACAACTCGGGATCGATCAGGACCCAGGCCCACTTCCCCGTGTCTGTTTCGGCCCGAAAGACAATTTCGTCTTCAAGCAGCTGTTCTTTGCCGTCCTGCACACGATAGACTTTATCGTCCCTGACGATATACTCTCTTTCGGCGGCCCAGACCGCCGACGCGCCGAACAGCATCATCAGCGCACACAGACATGCCAACTTTTTCATTGTGCTCACTCCTTTTTGTACGAGGAAACACCTTTCGCCGTATTTTACCTGACGGGTCTCACCACCGGAGGCGGACTGTCGGGCATCGCCGCCACCCGCCGGATCAACAGCCAGACGGCTCCGTAATAGATGATCGCAGCAGTCACGGCCATCAGGATTACCGCAAACACCAAACGCTTTGCCAAGCTCTGAACGTTCATCGTCTGACCTCCAGCACGGCTGATTTTTGAAGATAACTCCGATAGGCAGGCTTCGCCATGGCGAGTGCCGTTTCGTCGTCTCGCACGCAGGCCAGTTCAAATTGGTAAAGACTATTACGTTAGCTCTATCCGTATGGATAAGCACATGTTTATTAGCAAGGACAGTTCTTGCGCGGGCAGTGTAAGATCATCAGCTCATAGCAGGCACTACTATCTATTATTCTCCTGTTATCTTACTCCCTATCGTATTATTTTATATTTTACCACAAAGGTTAAATAGAATCTATTGTTTTTAATACTATGTTCAAGAACAAACACAGGACATCCAATATGTCATATACTTGGATACGAACAACAAGAATACCATTAAGGCCGTCATCTATTCTGATTAAGCTAACTCATATAGTTCGTATTCGGAGTACTGATCTGTAATTTTAAGAGGTAAAAATGGCATTATACGTTAAAACAAAATCGGCGCAAAGCCTGTAATTTCAGGGCTTTGCGCCGATTCAAAAATGGGTTTAATTATAAATTGGAGCGGGTGACGAGGCTCGAACCCGCGACCCTCAGCTTGGGAAGCTGATGCTCTACCAACTGAGCTACACCCGCAAAACGAACGTATTATACGCCCGACTGTTTTTTTGTGCAAGAGGCCGACAGGATGAACTTTCAATGCTTACCGTTGTCCCCAAAGAAATACGGCATTTTCTGACAACTGGCATATACTCTGCTTACTTGCACCACGAGAAACTCACCGCATCAGGAGTGCTACCGTCTCGACATGGCACGTCTGCGGGAACATGTCGAAGACTTTCAGGCTCTTCGTATCGAGCGTGAAACCTGCGTCGCGCAGAAAGGCTGCGTCGCGGGCAAGCGTAGCGGGATTACATGACACATACAGGACGCGCTTAACGGCGCTGGACGCAATCGCTTCGATCACGTTTTTTTCACAGCCGGTTCGCGGCGGATCAACAACGACGCAGTCGATACCATTCAGCAATTCATGCAGGTCAAGTTTTTCGGCTGCCCCCTCAAGGACTTCGAGATCTTCGATCTCGTTGAACTTACCGTTTTTGCCGGCCAGTTCAACTGCCGAAGGCCATATCTCGACTGCCTTGATATGCGCGGCTTTCCGCGCCAGAAAAACGGTCAGCGCGCCGACGCCGCAATAAAGTTCAAGTAAGTTCTGACCTTCAACGAGCGAAGCCGCATATTCAAACATCTCCGACGCCTGAGCCGCATTGGCCTGGAAGAATGATGTGCCGTCATAATCCAGCTCATAGCGGCCAAGACGTTCTGTCAGGAGATCCTCGCCTTTGACGAGCATTGTCTCCTTTCCGACGATCACATTGCCCTCGTCCGGATTGATGTTCAGGACCAATCCTCGCAGTTCGGGAAACGACGCTTTCAAATGGTCATAAAGGTCTTCAAGGGACGACAGAGCCTCTCCCTGCGGTTTTGCCGCAACGACAAGCACAAGCAGCAACTCTTCGCAATCCCGCGCACTGCGGATGATCACATGTCGCAACCAGCCGGTGTTTTTCTTTTCATCGTAGCAGCAGAACTGTCCGTGTTCAATCATGTACTTAATGGTAGCGTACAATTTATTCGCTCTGTCGCCGATGACAGGACAGCGGTCGATCGGGACAATTTCGTGCGAACCGTTTTTAAAAAAACCGATCGTCCCATTTGTCCCACGCGAACGAACAGGAAACGACGCTTTATTACGATAACGCCATTCGTTCTTCGACGGCACGCAAGGAATTTCACCGTCAAGATCAAATCCGCCGATCCGGCGCAGCGCATCCGAGGCGAGCATGGATTTGATCCTGCACTGCAATTCATAATCCGCATGCTGGAGCTGACAGCCGCCGCAAGAGCGATACCACTTGCAAGGAGGCTCACGCCGTTGGGAATTTGCCTCAATCACACGCTCGACACGAGCCTTAATATAATTCTTTTTCTCCTGCTGCACAGCAGCAATAACGTGTTCTCCGGGCAACGCGCCTTCAATAAAGATCGTACGTCCGTCATTCACCCTGCCGATCCCCTGTCCGGCGGAATTTACCCTGTCGACAAATACTTGTTCCATCACCATTCCTCCCGTACGTTCGATTCCTTTGTATTATATCATCACAGACTCCGTTTTCATAAAAAGAATCCCGCTCTCCACATAGAGAACGGGATTCTGTGTTAAATGCAATTATTAGATATGAGCAGGCGTATCCTTGAACATATTGTAACCTTCTTCAAAGGCCTTCTTGTTCAGCTCTTCCGTGCCCTTGGGAACGCGGTCAAGCATCGCCTTGCGCATTGCTTCGGGCTGCATGACGCCCTCAAGCTCAAGCACGCGCGCGACCATACCGAGAGCGACCATGTTGGTCACGATCTCGTTGCCGACCTTGTTGCGGGCCGTCTCAATCAGCGGCAGCTGGTAGATGTTGGCCTCGACGTTCGGCACTTCCTGGACGGAGAAACTGTCAAGAACCAAGCGGCCGCCGGCCTTAACATCGCGAGCGTACTTCGCTGCGGCGTCGCCGGTAAGGCAAATCATCAGATCCGGAGCGACCGGCTTGGGATAGTCGATCGGCTCGTCGGAGATGACAACTTCGGCCTTGGCCGAGCCGCCACGGGCAGCGGGGCCGTAACTCTGGGTCTGGACGGCATAAAGATTATCGCAGAAAATAGAAGCGGCTTCACCTGCCATAACGGCAGCGGTGATGACGCCCTGACCGCCGGAACCGGCAAGGCAGATTTCAAAACGTTTCGACATGACGATTCCCTCCTACTTGACGCAGACGCGCTCAAGGAGCGCCTTGTACTGATCGGTGTACTCAGCGCGCTCCGTATCGACGAACACGCCTGTCACGATCTTGCCCTGAAGCTCTTCGGGCGTCTTGGTGTCAGCAACCGCCTTCGGCAGGATGTGCTGCTTCAGGAAGTCGATGTTGACGGTGGGCGTCTTCAGTTTGTTGTAACGGCCATACTGAGTGTGGCAGTAGCCGGCTACTTCGACAACCGAGAAACCGTGATGCTTGATGGCCTTCGTGATGGTCATTTCAACATCGCGGGGGTTGGCGACGCAGGTGCGGGCGACAAAGGTCGCGCCGGCGCCGGCAGCCAGCTTGCAGATGTCGAAGGAAGGATCAGTCACACCGTAGGGCGCCGTTTTGGCATAAGCGCCGATGGGCGTCGTCGGCGACATCTGACCGCCGGTCATGCCGTAGATGTTGTTGTTCATGACGATGGCGGTGATGTCAATATTGCGGCGGCAGGCATGGATAAAGTGGTTTCCGCCGATAGCCGAGCAGTCACCGTCGCCCATCACGTCGATGACTGTGAGCTGGGGCTTGGCCATCTTGATACCGGTGGCGTAGGCCAGCGAACGACCATGCGTGGTGTGCAGCGTGTTCGCGTTGACATAACCGGGAAGGCGGCTGGAGCAGCCGATACCGGATGCGAAGACGGTCTGCGTAGGATCAAGCTTAAGATCAACGACGGCGCGAAGCAAGGCGTTCAGAATGATGCCATGTCCGCAGCCGGGGCACCACATATGCGGGAAGAACTGGGGCCGCATCCACTCGAAAACTTCTTTGCTGGGCATCTTTACTTCGCCTCCTCAACGATCTTGTCAAAAATCTCGGTGGGCTGGAACAGCTCGCCGTCAACGCGGCTCAGCGGCACGACGCGGGCCTTGCCGTGAACGGCGCGCTCCACCTCAAGCACCATCTGTCCGCAGTTCAGTTCAGGAACGATGATCGTCTTGACGTTGCGGGCCAGCTTCTCAAGTTCCTTATCCGCAAAGGGCCACAGCGTGATGGGACGGAAATGCCCCACCTTGATGCCGCGGGCACGAGCGTCGCGAACGGCGCGGATGCTCGAACGGGAGACACTACCGTAGGAAACGACAAGGATCTCGGCGTCTTCGGCTTCGACCGTGTCGTACTTGACAATATCGTCGCGGAAGCGATCGACCTTGCGCATCAGGCGGCGCATCTTCTTGTCAATGGCTTCGGGATTGGTCGTGGGGAATCCCCAGTCGTTGTGGGTCAGGCCCGTCACGTGCCAGCGGTAGCCGTCGCCAAAACCGGCCATCGGCGGAACGTCGTCCTCGGGATCAGCCTGATAAGGCACGAAATCCTTAGGATCAACCGTCGGCTTCTTGCGGTTAACGATCTTCAGGTTAGCAGCATCCGGCACGACGAACTTCTCTCTCATGTGACCGATCTCAGCGTCGCTCATGATGAGGACGGGCTGACGGAAACGCTCAGCCAGGTTGAACGCCTCGACGGCCAACTCATAGCACTCCGTCACTGAAGCGGGAGCCAGAGCGATCGTGCCGTGGTCGCCGTGCGTACCCCAGCGGGCCTGCATGACGTCCTGCTGCGCGCCCTGCGTGGGAAGTCCCGTGGAAGGGCCGCCGCGCATGACATCGACGACGACAAGCGGGATCTCGGCCTCATAAGCCAGACCGAGATTTTCCTGCTTCAGCGTGAAACCGGGGCCGGAGCTGGCAGTCATCGACTTGACGCCGGCAATAGAAGCGCCGATCGCACAGCCGCATGCACCAAGCTCGTCTTCCATTTGCTGGAAGACGCCGCCCACCTTGGGAAGCTCAACAGCCATCGTCTCCATGATTTCGGTCGAAGGCGTGATGGGATAGCCGGCGTAGAAACGGCAGCCCGCCGCCAGCGCGCCGAACGCAAGCGCTTCATTGCCCTGCCAGAATTTGATCTCAGCCATTAGTTCGTCCCTTCCTCTCGCACAGTGATCGCAAGATCGGGGCAGATATTCTCGCACGATCTGCAACCGATGCAGTCCTCTTGGCGCACAGCCTCACACTTCACTCGTTCGTTCAGCTCGAGCACTTTCTTGGGGCAGACATGCACGCACAGGCTGCATCCCTTGCACCAAGGCTTGTTGATTGACACCTCAAACTTCTTGGCCAACACCTTCACCTCCACAAAAGATAGAAACAACTTCCCCCATACTGCAAATCTATAAAGAACGTCCAAGTCCTGGTTCGCGCAGATAGCGCGCTCTCAGGCTGTCCGGCTTTATACTGTTTTCGACGCGTTCTGCTGCCAACTCGGCGATTGCGGCTCCGCTCGGAGAACTCAGGAAATGTACTCCACCCCTGCTACCGGTCGCAAAAAGGCGCGCGTCATCCACGGCCCACAGTTCCGCCTGTTCCGCAGTGTCTCCGAGGTCACTCATAAGCTCCTCACGGGATCGTTCGCGCTCAGACAGAAAAGGAATTCCTTCCCGCCAAGCCGCTGAGAAAACCCGTTCGCGTGAAGCAGCTATCAGCGGGACCTTCACACCCGCGGCATATTCTGGCATGGCATATAAGACAGCTTCAAGACTGCTTAGAGGAATCACGTTTATGTCGAGCGCCATCGCCAGTGCGGAAGCATACGCCATACCAATACGAAGGCCGGTAAAATATCCGGGGCCGACCGTTACTCCGATGTGTGTCAGTTGACTGAGAGTAATACCTTCATGCAACAGCAGCTTTTCAACTTCGGCAGGAAGATCAGCAGCCTGTTTTCGACCAAGATCCAGATCGACTCCAGTCACTCTCCCCGACATAGAAAGTCCCAGGCTTGTCCAGCGGTTCGAGCAGTCTATCGCTAAGAGAATTATACCATTCATTTCAAAGAATTCTCCAGACGTTTCAACGCATCCACCGCTTTTTCCCCTTTCGCAGAAAACGAGATCAAACGGGACTCACCGTTGCCATGTGCGATCTGACAACGCCAAACATCCGGAAAATCCGAATTGTCCAGACGATCCGGCCATTCAATAAGAAGGATCCAGCCGTCGTCGAGATATTCGTCGAGTCCAAAATCGCGGGAATCGGCGTGCTCGATGCGATATAGGTCAGCATGCGCAACAGGAATCCGCGCCCGTGCGTATTCATTGACGAGCGCAAACGAAGGGCTGCACGTGCGTTTCCAGCCGAGCGCGCGGCAAATCTCACGCACCAGCGTCGTTTTTCCCGCGCCAAGCTCACCTTCCAGAAGGATTGTCATTCCCGGGGACAACACAGAGGCAATCTTCTGCCCTAACATGCCTGTATCGTTCAGATCGTCAAGAAGCAGGGTCAAAGCACTCAAGTTATGCTGTAATTGTATCATATCTGTCCCAGCTCTTTCAAAACCTTCGGGATCATGTCCGCAACTTCACTGGCCAGCACGCCGTCAAGACCTTTTTCACGGCCCAGACGCTCCCCGGCAGAACCATGGCACCATGCGCCGAGTGCGAGTGCATTACGGCGTGTTAAACCTGCGGCAAGAAACGCGCCGCACACGCCTGAGAGCACATCGCCGGAGCCGGGGATGGAAAGCGTACGATCGCCACGCGGAATGATCAAAGGCAATTGCCCGCATTCTGCGATGATCGAACGATACCCTTTCAGCAATACTGTTCTCCCGTTTTCGGCGATCTGCAAAGCGGATTCAAAACGATTGCATGTAAGCTTCTCGATGTGCAGTAGCCGTGCTGCCTCGCCTTCATGGGGCGTCAGACAGCAAGCCACAGGAGCAAGCGAATCCTGGGCCAGCCAATACAGCCCGTCGCCATCCCATAGAGACACGGCATTCCAAGCCGCGGCGATCCGGCAAAGCTCTCTCGCGCGCTCGTCGCGGTCAAGTCCCGGACCGATGACAAGAGCCTGGCAACGATTTTGCCAGCGGGCAATCACATCGCACAGCTTCTCAGTGTTGTCCAGAGGCTCTGCGATACATTCCGGCAGTACAACAGGCAATGCATCGCAAACTTTTGCAGTTGAAGCCAGAACAACAAGGCCAGCCCCAGCGCGCAAAGCACCGCGTGCAGCCAGCACGGCCGCTCCTTTATACCGTTCAGAGCCGGCAACGATGAGCACCCCGCCGCGGCTTCCTTTATGATCGTCAGTCTGATGTTTCGGCATAAATTCGCAAACATCACGCTTTTCCAACTCTAAAGCATAAGGCACGCCTAAAAGAGATTCTGCACGTTCATCAAGGATGATCGGAACAATCTCACCACTGACCGCAGAGCCATGCCCGGTTGCACACGGGATTTTGCGTGCAGCGGCAGTACATGTCCAGCTTGCCTCAACAGCCCGCGGGCTTTCAACACCACTCGGCACGTCGACAGCCAAAACGCTCTTTCCACTGCGAGCCTTGTTCAATGCTGAAATCAGACGCGCTGTTTCTCCGCGAGGTTCGCCGCAGATGCCAGTTCCGAGCAAAGCATCGACAACGAGTTCATAGGAAGAAAACAGCGAATCCAACTGCTCGTCCGTCAAAGAGATGCTTTCTATGACACGCACAGATTCGCTGAGACGTTGCAGATTGATCGCAGCATTGCCGGTCGAGCGGGACTGCGGATGACTGAGAACAACGCATACGGGCACGTTGTTCTCTGCAAGAAGGCGAGCTATGACGAATCCGTCGCCTCCATTGTTTCCGGCCCCCGCAAGGATGAGGACGCTTTTTGGAGAAAGACGATCGAGTACAAAAGAGGCGATACCGTTGCCAACGCGTTCCATAAGTTCGAGGCCATGAACGCCCAACTCTACAAGCTGTTCATCCAGAGAACGAACAGCAGCCGTCGAATACCACGGAACCATCGTCTATTCCCCTTCCGTTTCGATCACAACGACAGCTGCAGCGATGCCGGCATCGTGAGAAATCGAAAGAAAAAGGCGGGATTTTCGCAGATAATCGGGCAACGGACAGCCCTCCGCGATGAACAACGTAGGTTTGCCCTCAGGACCATGAACAACTTCGACACTCTTTAACCCAATGCGTGAAATACCCAGCCCCGTTGCTTTTGCAAAAGCTTCTTTAGCTGCAAACATTCCTGCGAGCGTCTCCGCACGTCGCGCACGTTCAGCAGCGTAGGCAAGTTCGCGTTCGGTATAAACTTTACGACAAAACGCTTCAGATTCGCAAGCGTGTTTCATCCGTTCGACGTTGCAGAGATCAAGCCCAACTCCCGCTATCATTTTTCTCACCGTCCGTAGTCTAACCCATTTTGCAAAAAATTACAACGGCTTTTTGCCATTCCTCATAATTTAGATTTATTTTATTATCATCAAAGAAGATATTCAATAGATTCTTCAAACTAATAAAAAAGAGCACTCAAAACGAGTGCTCAAATAATTCATGGTGGGTGATACAAGAATCGAACTTGTGACCTCTTCCGTGTCAGGGAAGCGCTCTTCCTCTGAGCTAATCACCCTTATTGAATTGTGGAAAATGGTGGGTGATACAAGAATCGAACTTGTGACCTCTTCCGTGTCAGGGAAGCGCTCTTCCTCTGAGCTAATCACCCATCGCGTGACCGCAACAAATGGAATTCTACCTTTTCATTCGCTTCCTGTCAAGTAGCAAATAGCGGAAGGGCTCGAAGGAGTGCCATAACAAATAAAGGGCTTAAAATTCGATTCCACTCGTTTTTAAATGTGCTTACGCCTTGCCGGCAGCTTTGTTAAATGCTTCAGTTCCCGCTTTCGTCTTTTCGGCCGTGGCAATCAGTGCTTCGATAAAAGCACTCTTGAAACCAAGCTTTTGCAACTCTCTGCACCCAGCGATCGTCGTCCCGCCAGGAGTGCAGACGGCATCTTTGAGCACCGCAGGGTGGTCTCCCCGCAAAGCCGCCAGCTCAGCCGCGCCTTTAAGCGTCGCGATCCCGGCGCGAAGCGAGACATCGCCTTTCATGCCAACTGCAAGCCCTCCTTGGATAAAGCCTTCAAGCAATTCAAAGACATAAGCAATGGCAGAACCGGAGAGACAGATCACGCCGTCGAGATCTTTTTCGCTCACGAGCATAGCGTCGCCGAATGTGCGGCACAATCCCACAACAGTTTCCGTCTCGTCATTATCAAGATCACCGCGCGCAACCCCGGTAAATCCTGCTCCGACGGCAGAGGCGATGTTGGTCATGATCCGCCCCCAATGAGCGAGAGGAGCCGCTTTTTTAAGCAATTCCAATTCGACGAGCGCCGCACAAGAAACGACCGTGCGTTCTGCAAGAGCTGCGCTGTGTTCAGAGCACCAGGGCTGCATGAGCCAGGGCTTGAGCGCGATGAAGATCGGTCCGCTTGCGAGCGGCAGCGCCTCTGCCAGCGTCTCATACGTTTCGATTCCATCGGCAACAAGCTTGTCAAAATTCGGCTCTCGAATCTGCACAACGATTGGGCGAACGCCGGCACGTTTCAGTCCTCGCGCGACAGAACCGCCAAGGTTGCCGCCGCCTACGATAATGGGGCGAAGCGATTTAACATCCATTTTAGAGACCTCCTCAAAGATTATTTGCTCATTTCTTTACCGCAGCCATTGATGCGCGCCCACTCGAACATGCCGAGGGCAGCAGCGACGCTGGCGTTGAGATTACCCGTTTTTCCGGCCATGGGGATCTTTACAAGTTTGTCACAGTTTTTAGCTGTAAGTGCGGATATGCCCTCCCCCTCCGAACCAACGACGAGGACAAGCCTTTCCGGCAGAGGCGCGCTCCATATCGTCTCTGTTGTCTTGTGGTCGAGACCGACGACCCAGAACCCCTTATCTTTCAGCGAGGCAAGCGCGCGGCTGACATTGACGACCTGCGCGACAGGAAGACGAAAAGCAGCGCCTGCACTGGTTTTAACGACAGTGCCGCTGACGGTTGCAGAGCGATCATTTTGCGTGACCACACAGAGGGCTCCTGCGATCTCGGCTGTACGGATGACAGCGCCGAGATTATGAGGATCCTGGCAATGATCGAGCAGGACGATCAGAGCGGGTGCATCCGACGGCACCGAATCCGCGATCTCATTAAGATCCGCCGACGGGACCGGCTTCATGCGAGCAACCACACCCTGATGGACCGCGCCTCCGCTCATTCGGTCGAGTTCGTCGCGCCGGACGAACGAGAGACTTACGTCACAGTCAGCGCACAGCTGCGCGACCATGCCGCGAAAATCGTCGGACGCACCCTCGGCGAGCAGAACGTTGCGACACAATTCAGGTCGGTTTTGCAAAAGCGTGAGGACAGGATTGCGTCCCCAGCAGACGTCGTTGTCAGGCAGTTTTTCAGTGCGACTCTGCATACGACTGACTGCCTGTCCTGTTTTGTCTTTTGCGACACGTACCGGCCGCGGTCGATCGTTAATTTGTCGCTGCTCTTTCTTATCAGGCGCGACAGAAGTAAAACGCTGTTCTTTGCTGTTATTTCTTCCGGCCCTTGGCATGTTTGCTCTCCTTGTGGAATTCTTTCAGATATTCGCGAATGGCCTGCGCGGTGTAGCCTTTTCCCTTCTCGGCAAGCTGTCTGGGCGTGCCAGCGTCAACAACAGTTCCGCCCGCAGCGCCACCTTCGGGGCCCAGGTCAATGACATAATCGCTTGAACAGATGATGTCCATATTATGCTCAATGAGCAACACCGAATTCCCCTGATCGACAAGATCATGAAGGATATGCAGAAGTCGGGCGACATCAGGATAAAACAGGCCTGTCGAAGGTTCGTCGAGCAGATACAGCGTATTACCGCCGAAACGTTTGCTCAGTTCCTTTGCGAGCTTGACGCGCTGAGCCTCGCCGCCGCTGAGCGTGAGCGCCGACTGGCCGAGATGGATGTAACCTAGTCCGGCTCGCTGTAAAAAACGCAGTTTATTGGCGATTCTGGGCAGATCCTGAAAAAGGTCGATCGCTTCGTCAACTGACAGATTGAGGACGTCCGCGATGCTGTGTCCTTTGAACTTGACCTCCAGCGTTTCGCGATTGTAGCGCGTTCCGTGGCAGACGTCACATTCGACATACACGTCAGGCATGAAGAGCATCGATACGCGGCGCTCCCCCGCTCCGCCGCAGGCTTCGCAACGTCCGCCCTTAACGTTGAAGCTGAAGCGACCGCTCGTATAACCGCGCAGTTTTGCCTCAGGCAACTGAGCATAAAGTTCGCGAATCGCAGAAAAGACGCCGGTGTAAGTAGCGGGGTTGGAACGCGGCGTACGGCCGATCGGACTTTGATCGACCATGGAGACGTTTTTCAGTTCCTCCCAGCCTAAAATATCGTCGTGTTTTCCGGGACGGTCGCGATAATCCGGATCAAGTTTCCGCCGCAGACCGCGATAAAGCACGTCGTACATCAACGAACTTTTTCCGGACCCGGAAACGCCCGTCAGGCACACAAGAGAATGAAGCGGAATGTTTACGTCGATGTTTTTCAGGTTATGCTCGGAAGCGCCAATCACCTTAAGGCGCTCTTTCGGCAGGGCGAGGCGCCCGGACGGGACCATACCGCAGGCATCTCCGCGCAGGTACGGGCCCGTGAGCGAATCAGTCAGGCGAAACGATTCGGCGTCGCCGCTCTGGACGAGCTGTCCGCCGCCGCTGCCAGCCGCCGGACCGATCTCGACCAGGTAATCGGCAGCCAGCATGGTATCGCGATCGTGTTCGACAACGATGACCGTATTGTCAATATCACGCACGGATTTAAGCGCACCGACGAGCTTGCCTGTATCACGGGAATGAAGTCCGATCGTCGGTTCGTCAAGCACGTACATGACACCTGACAGCTTCGAACCGAGCTGCGTGGCAAGTCGTATGCGCTGGCTCTCTCCTCCGCTCAGGGTATCGGCACGACGTTTGAGAGTAAGGTAGCCAACGCCGACTTCAACAAGAAAGCTGAGTCGTTTTTCAAGCTCGACGACGACCTGACTGACCACTTCGTTCTGGCCTTGATCGTTCTTGTGTTTCCGGACTAGTTCGTAAAAATCGACCACAGGCATAGAAGTAAGTTCGTCGATATTCTTATCCCAGAAGCGCACAGAAAGCGCTTCCGGGCGAAGTCTCGTTCCGTGGCATGAACGACACTCGTCTTCAATACGATAACGTTCCAGCTCTTCTGCCGTTGCCTCGGATTCCGTGCTGTTGTAATACCGTTCCAGCCATGGAAGCAACCCTTCGTAACGCCCCTGATAGGTAGAGATCTCTCCGCCTCGCTCGAACTGCAACGGCATCCGAACCTCAGAGCCGCCCATAAGAATCGCTTTCTGATCCTCAGGCAGATTCTTATAAGGCACGTCCAGGTCAAGATGGATTTTGTTTGCAAGCTGCTCAAGGCGGTACATCATGTACTGCTTGCCACGAAAAGGCAGCAGTGCCCCGTCACGGACAGACAATTCGGGATTGACGGAAAGTTCCTCAGAAAAATGACTGTGACTGCCCAGTCCCGAACAGTCGGGACATGCACCCTGGGGATTATTGAAGGAAAACAGCGCTGGCTGGATATCGGGAAGAGAAATCCCGCAATCGGGACAGACAAAGCGCTCAGTAAGCATGTCCTCCTTACCGTCCGCGGCAACAAGGACGAACCCCTCGCCAAGCTGCAGTGCAGTCTGCACAGCTTCGGCAACGCGCCCCTTGCGGTCGGGTTGAACGGAAAGACGATCAACGACGACCTCGATACTATGCTTTTTATTTTTTTCCAGAGGGATGTCCTCTTCCAGCCAAAGCACTTCGCCATCGACGCGCACGCGCATGAAGCCTTTCTTGCGCAATGCAGCGAAGACATTCTTGAATTCACCTTTTTTAGCGCGAACGACTGGAGCCATGATCTCGAGACGGGAACCGGAATGTTCGCTGTAAATGCGGTCGACGATCTCATCGACAGAATAACGATGGACCGGCTTGCCGCACTGCGGGCAATAGGGCGTCCCGGCCCGGGCAAAGAGAAGGCGCAGGAAGTCATAGATTTCCGTGACCGTTCCGACAGTCGAACGAGGATTGTGGGACGTACCCTTCTGCTCGATCGAGATGGCCGGCGAAAGGCCTTCGATGTCGTCCACGTCGGGTTTTTTCTGCACGCCTAAAAACTGCCGCGCATAAGACGACAGCGACTCGACATAACGGCGCTGACCTTCGGCGTAGAGCGTGTCAAAGGCAAGTGAGCTTTTTCCCGATCCCGACGGACCGGTAATGACGATCAGTTTATTCTTCGGCAAAGCCAGAGAGATATTTTTGAGATTATGCTCTCGGGCGTTTTTTACGACGATTTCCTGACGCGGCACGTAAATACTGTCCTCCTTCTTCTTCGTCGAGTTCACCCGACGGACTGAGCCCCTGCTCGATCTCCTGGATCATATCGCGGATTTTGGCAGCTTTCTCGAATTGCAGTTTTTCAACTGCCTCCCACATCATTTTCTCAAGGTCAAGATTATCGAGATGTTCGATAGACTGGCGAGTCTTCTTGCTCTGCGCTTCCGGAGCCTCTTCAAATTCAACTTCGGGCAGCATCCTCTCGATCGTCTTATGGATTGTTCTGGGTGTAATTCCGTGTTCTTTGTTGTAGGCCAGCTGCGCATCGCGCCGACGCTTCGATTCGCTTACAGCTTCGGAGATGCTGTCAGTCACTTCGTCAGCATAAAGGATGACGCGCGAATCGACGTTGCGAGCGGCGCGTCCCATGACCTGCACGAGCGAACGATAGGAGCGAAGAAAACCTTCGCGGTCAGCATCAAGAATCGCCACGAGCGTCACTTCGGGCATATCGATGCCCTCACGGAGCAGATTGATCCCGATGAGTACTTCGATGTCACCGCTACGGAGTTTGTTGATTTCCTCGGCGCGCTCAAAGGCATTCAATTCGGAATGGATATATTCAGCCCTGATCCGCAGCGTGCGCATGTACTCGGCCAGTTCCTCCGCGCCTTTTTTCGTCAGCGTGGTGACGAGCGCTCGTCCGCCTCGGGAACGAACCGACTGGATCTCACCAAGCAAATCGTCAATCTGCCCGGTGGCTTTGCGGACTTCTACAAGCGGATCAGGGATCCCCGTAGGACGTATCAATTGTTCGACAACGCGCTTGGAGTGTTCAGTCTCCCAGTCGCCGGGCGTGGCAGAGCAGCAGATCACACGCTGCATGTACTTCTCAAACTCGCCCCAGCGCAGCGGGCGGTTATCAAGACACGACGGCAGTCGGAAACCATGTTCAACGAGCACTTCCTTGCGCGCACGGTCGCCGTTGAACATGCCGCGCACCTGCGGCAGTGTGATGTGCGATTCGTCCACAACCATCAGGAAATCGGGAGGAAAGAAATCAAGCAGCGTTCCCGGCTGCTCCCCCTCCTCGCGGCCGTCAAGATAACGCGAATAATTCTCGATCCCCGAGCAGTATCCTGCTTCGGCCATCATTTCCATATCGTAGCGGGTGCGGCTTGTCAGACGTTCGGCCTCAAGGAACTTGCCCTGGGCTTTGAAGCGACCGGCCTGGATCTCCAGTTCCTTTTTGATCTTCTCCATCGACTCGGTGATCGCGCCGTCGCTGGTCACATAATGCTGCGCAGGGAAGACCGAAGCATGATCGACATGTTTCAGTCTGTGGCCGCTCACCGGATCGACCTCTTCGATCGTTTCCAGCTCTTCATCAAAGAACGAAAAGCGCAGCGTGCTGTTGCTGTACACTGGATAAACCTCCAGCACATCGCCGCGTACACGGTATTTCCCGGGCTGGAGATCAAAATCGTTGCGCTCGTAATAGGCTTTCATCAGGGCTTCTTGAAAGTTATGACGGTTCCAGTGTTCGCCCACAGAAAAGCTGACGATCGCGTCTTCATAATTCTCGCGTTTGCCCATACCGTAGATGCACGACACGGAAGCGACAACGATCACATCGCGGCGTTCGATCAGCGATTTTGTCGTCGCCAGACGCATACGCTCGATCTGAGTGTTGATTGAAGCGTCTTTTTCGATATAGGTGTCGGAACTGGGCACGTAAGCTTCGGGCTGATAGTAGTCATAATAGCTGACGTAATAATGTACAGCGTTTTCAGGGAAAAACTTGCGGAATTCACTGTACAGCTGCGCGGCAAGCGTTTTATTATGCGCCAGCACGAGCGTCGGACGATTATACTTGGCAATGACGTTGGCGACAGTGAACGTCTTACCGCTTCCGGTCACTCCCAGCAGCGTTGAGACACGCTCGTTGCATTTCAGCCCGTCGAGCAGCGCCGCTATAGCTTGCGGCTGATCGCCCGAGGGGGGCCAGGGCGCGTGCAGTTTAAAAGATTCAGTCTCCATGCTTAAAACCTCCATGAGACGATGCGTACAGAAAAGGACGGAGCGTAAAATGCTCCGTCCTTTTATTGTACCAGTTTATTCGTCTTTTGCGGGATTATCCTGCTCAACTTTTTGGCCGGCTGTTTCGGGTGTTATGTCTTCACCCAGCGGCCGGGCAGGAATAAAGCCGTCCGTCTCGCTTTTTTCCTCAGGCGATTCAACTGCTGCATCCGCTTCCGCAGGCTCGGCAGACGATATGTTATCAGCCGGGGGATTCTCGTCGGAAGCTTTATTCTCCGGTTTCGGCTCTTCCTCACCTAACAGCACGGCAAGATCGTGACCGTCGATCACTTCGCGCTGCAGCAGCGTTTCGGCGACGAGCTTGACTGTCTCGATCTTTTCCGTCATCAGTTTTTTTACGCGCTGATAACATTCTTCAACGATACGGCGGACTTCCTCGTCGATCGCGAACGCGATCTGCTCGCTGTAATTGCGGTCTTCGCCAAGATCGCGGCCAAGGAATACCTCATGACGCTGGCGGCCGAGGACGACAGGGCCAAGCGTGCTCATGCCATACTGCGTGACCATGCTGCGCGCCGTCTGCGTGGCGCGTTCAAGGTCGTTGCTCGCGCCTGTGGTGATGTCGCCGAAAACGATGTCCTCAACGACGCGACCGCCAAGCAGAACGCAAATATTATTGGTGAGCTGATTCTTTGAAGCCAGAAAACGGTCTTCTTTCGGGAGTTGAAGCGTATAGCCAAGGGCGGCGCTGCCTCTGGGAATGATCGAGATCTTGTGGACAGGATCACTGCCGGGAAGGAACTTCGCCACGAGCGCGTGTCCTGTTTCGTGGTAAGCGATGATCTTTTTCTCGCGGTCACCGATGAGACGGCTCTTGCGTTCCGGGCCTGCGATAGCGCGATCGATGCCCTCTTCCAACTCTGCCATACCGATCTCGGACTTTCCGGCACGGGCAGCCAGAAGCGCAGCCTCGTTGATGACGTTAGCCAGATCGGCGCCGACAAAACCGGGCGTGCGCTTGGCCAATACGGCAAAATCGACGTCGGCAGCAAACTTTTTCTCTTTGGCGTGAACTTTCAGGATCGCCTCGCGACCGTTCACGTCTGGCGCATCGACGACGACCTGACGATCGAAGCGTCCAGGACGGAGCAGAGCCGGATCGAGGATATCGGCGCGGTTTGTCGCGGCGATCAGGATGATGCCGCTCTGTTCATCAAATCCGTCCATCTCTACAAGGAGCTGATTGAGCGTCTGTTCGCGCTCGTCATGACCACCGCCCAGGCCTGCACCGCGATGGCGCCCCACCGCGTCGATCTCGTCGATAAAGACGAGGCAGGGCTTGTACTTTCGCGCCTGATCGAAAAGATCACGAACACGCGAAGCGCCGACACCGACGAACATCTCCACGAAATCCGAACCGCTGGTGCTGAAAAACGGCACGTCTGCCTCACCTGCGCAGGCGCGCGCCAGAAGCGTCTTACCGGTTCCCGGGGAACCGAGCAAAAGAACGCCCTTGGGAACTTTTGCGCCCAGTTTTGTAAAACGGTCAGGCGATTTGAGATATTCGACGACCTCTTTCAGTTCTTCCTTCGCTTCGTCACAGCCGGCCACGTCGTTGAACGTAACTTTCGGACGGTTGTCGAGGAACATTTTCGCCTTGCTTTTGCCAAAGCTCATCATACGTCCGCCGCCGCCCTGCATGTTGTGCATGAAGAAGATCCAGACACCGATCAGCAGCAGCGTCGGGAAAACGGACGAAGCCAACGTCATCCACCACGGGGTCTCCGGCGGTTCGGCGATCGTCACCTCGACACCCTGCGCCGTGGCTGTATCGGCAATGTCCTCAATACCAACGACGTTGCTGGAAAAAGACGAGCCGTCAACGTAATGCCCCTGGACTTTCGTGTCGCTGATCGTGAAATTTTTGATCTTTCCCGCTGCCATATCGGAGCGGAACTGACTGTAGGGAATCTCGGGGATCTGCGGTGTAGGCGACGGCGGCGTCAGGAACATGTTGACAACGCTGACGACGAGCACCACTAGGATCAGATACACGCCGAGGTTTTTCATCATTCGGTGCAAGTGAGAGCCTCCTTATAACTAATTATTCTTCCGAAACCTGGCATACTTTGTGGATCGACGGCAGATTGCGCATTTTTTCGTCGAAATCCATGCCGTACCCGACGACGAACTCATCAGGAATGACAAAGCCGGTATACTCAACGGGCACATCCACCACACGGCGGTCCTTTTTGTCAAGCAGAACGCAGACTTCGACTGATTTCGCGCCATGGGCCGCAAAGTACTCGCGCAGACGTTTCAACGTCAGTCCAGTATCAACAATGTCCTCGACAATGATGATCTGACGGTCTTTAATCTCCATTGTCGGCTGCTGCGTGATCGCGACCTTGCCGGAACTCTGGGTCGAAGCACCGTAGGATGAGGCTTTCATGAATTCCATCGTCAATCCGACCGACGGGTCGATCGCACGAGCCAGATCGGACATGAAAATCACGGCTCCGCGAAGGATACCGATCATCATGAGATCCTGCCCCGCGTATTTGTAGGAGATCTCCTGAGCGATCTCTTTAATGCGCTCCGCGATTTGTTCGTGTGAAATCAGAACGTCTGCTGGTTTCAGTTCCATTCGTTTTTCCTCCAGTTGCCCCTCAGCGGGGTAAAAACGATTTGACACACCTTCTCATATTTTACACGATGAGTGAAAATCGTCCACTGTGAATTTTCTCTGCGTGCAACGACCTGACCGCCCTGACGAATTTCCGGAAACAAACTGTCACTTGTTGAGACACCGTTTTTGCACTGAACGAAGACGATCTTTTCGTCAGGAGCAAGCGAAAGAGTGAGTTTTTCGCAGCCGCCATCGTTAGCAGTCCCCAGCGTAATTGCAATGTTCCAGCCGCCCCAGCGAATGGTCTGGCCGATTTCTGCCTCCAGGAAAGCACATTTCTTTTCTACTGCAGGACTCCATCTTAAAACGCCGTCTTGAGCCATGAGGTCAACTTCCGAACCCCACTGAAACACCCATCTCCCGGACGCGGAAGTCAACCGCGAAAGCTCTTCTGTTCTCTTTCGCGGCAAAGCTTCAAGGCCAAGCTCACGTCCGACAAAGCGAAGCAGTTCGGTTCTTTCGAAAGCGCGTAAACGCCGCAGACGATGCAGATCGAAACTTGGCCACTCGCAGTGTCTCAGCGCCGTTTCTTCATAAAGGCAACGACAGCGTACCTCGATTTCCTGCCGCCAGGCCAACGCCTCTTCGGCAAGCGCGGCGAGGTGTTCATCGATCCGAGGATTGACGATGGTCCGAAGACTTGGCAGAACGTCATTCCTGACGCGATTGCGCTGATACAGATCAAGGTCGTTCGTCTCGTCTTCGACCCATGAGAAGCCTTTTTCCGAAAGATACTCGCGCAACTCTTCACGATAAAAGAAAAGGAGCGGCCGGATGTAGGGGCCACGCTGCGGCGGGATGCCGACAAGACCGCGCAGACCGCTGCCCCTGGCGAGGTTCATCAAAACGCTTTCGGCAAGATCGGTCCGTGTGTGTCCCAAAGCGACGAGATCACAGTCAAGCGCAGATCGCGTTTGTTCATAAAAGTCATATCGAAGTCGGCGTCCGGCTGCTTCGATCGACTCTCCCCGGCGCACAAGCTGAGCAACGTCGCGTCTTTCAACGACACTGCGGATGCCCAAAGCGCCGCAAACAGAGATGACAAAATCACGATCCCGCGCCGCCGTTCGGCGGAGACCGTGATCCAAATGAGCGACAACTATTTGATCAGCAGGAAGCACCGAGCAGTACAGATGAAGAAGCGCCATCGAGTCACTGCCGCCGGAAACGCCAAGCAGGACACGGGAGTTTTTCAGCCAGCCGTATTCTTCAAGCACTCGGCGAAAACGCCTTTCAAGACTCTTATTCTTCATGCCGTTCTTTCACCTTCCCTACTCCAATCGTTCAAGATTCTAAATCGTCCCGAGAAGAATTGCAAGGATAAGGCAAGTGCTTTCGACATAAAGGAAAGTGTGTGAATCAACTAAGTCCCCGAGAGCTCCGGTAAAGGGCGTCGGGAACTGTGTACTCATTGGAAATACAGACCGCTATTTGGGCACGGCACGCCACCGGCCTCCGCCTGTAGGATAAATCAACGACTGAAGCTGCAGCTCGGCCGTGCATTGCATGAGCTGAACAACGGTAAGCCCCGTCCGCGCTGAAAGCTGGTCAAGCGTCAGGTCGCCCTGGTCTCTCAAACAATCCAGCACTTTTTTCTCATCCGGTGTTATATTCACGGGCGAAAAGAGTTCAAGCTGACCGAACGTACTGATATGATCGACAAAATCCTCAATGCTCACAAGCGGTGACGCGCCGTCAAGGATAAGACGGTTACTTCCTTCGCAGACGCGCTCGTCGATACGGCCGGGAACAGCCCAGACTTCGCGCCCCATTTCCATCGCCTTGCGCGCGGTGATCATCGCACCGCCTTTCATCGGCGATTCGACGACGACCAGTTTTCCCGAGATGCCTGCGATAATACGATTCCGACGCGGGAAGCGCCATGAACGTCCCGTCGTGCCGAACGGATATTCGCTTATGAGCGCGCCGTCCTTGACGATGTTGGCAAAAAGCTCGTCATGCTCCGGCGGCCATACAACATCAATTCCCGTTCCCAGGACAGCAACTGTGACACCGGAAACTGAAAGCGCGCCGCCGTGAGCTCCGCCGTCAATTCCGCGAGCGCTGCCGCTGACGACGATATTCTCGGCACGAGCCAGTCCCGCTCCCAGCATTTCTGAAACTTTCATGCCGTAAGCGGTGCAGCGGCGCGTGCCGACAACGGAACATGAACGTTCAAAATCGGGAAGCCGCCCCTTGACGTACAACAACAGAGGCGGCTCGTCGATGTCGCGCAATCGCGGCGGATAATCTTCATCGTACCATGTCGTCACAGACACGCCGCTTTCTTCGGCCAGTTCTAGCTGTCGTCTGCCCCAACCGTCGTTGGAGAGATTTTTCAGGCGCTCGGCACAGTGTTCGGTGATCTTGTCCTGCTCGCGCAGCGTTTCGATGATCTCCTTTTCATTCAGCCCTGGATCAAGTTCGCGGAGCAAATCAGCCGACAGGCCTTCAAAGCCGTTGAGCCATGCGCACAATTCACGGCCGTTCATTCCAGCACCCCCGCGTCACGATACGCGATCGCCTCTGCGACAGCGGAGGCCTCAATGCCCGGAGAGCCCGCAAGATCGGCGATCGTACGGGCGACGCGAAGCACACGGCTCATACCGCGGCCGGACAGGCGCAGCCGTTCTGCCATTGAAGCCAAATACTGACGCGCTTTAGCGCTGAGAGCGACATTGTTCTTCAACTGACGCTCCGAAAGTTCTGCATTACATTCTGCGCCGGTCAGTTTTTTACGTTCCCATTGAATCGCACGCGCCCGCACGACACGTTTCCGGATATCTGTGCTGCTCTCGCCCGTCGCATTGTTCAGCTCAAGCAGCTCCTGCGGTGTGAGACGCGGGACAGAAACGTAGAGATCGACACGGTCAAGCATGGGCCCTGAAAATTTGCGGCGATAGCGTTCCAGTTCGACGCTGCTGCACCGGCATTGTTCGACAGGATCGCCGCGCCAGCCACAGGCGCAGGGATTAGCGGCAAGGACCAGGAGCACACGGCTTGGATACGTCACGCTGCCCGAAGCGCGATTGACAGTAATGAAGCCGTCTTCCAGAGGCTGGCGCAACGCTTCGATCAGATCGCGGCGAAACTCCGTGAACTCATCCAGAAACAACACTCCGCGATGTGCTAGACTGACTTCGCCGGGACGGATATCGCTGCCGCCGCCGCAGATGGAAACCGTGCTTGCGGTATGATGCACCTGCCGGAACGGACGACGGCGATCACTTGGTGCCGGCAGTCCGACGGCGCTGCGGATCAGCAGCGTCTCAAGAAACTCGTCATCGGATAATGGCGGCAAGATTCCCTGCAGAGCGCGTGCCATCATTGTCTTGCCGCTTCCGGGCGAACCGACAAGGAGGATATTGTGATGCCCCGCTGCGGCGATCTCAAGCGCACGTTTGGCCTGAGACTGTCCGCGAACGTCGGCAAAATCAGGCTCCACAGCGCCAAGCACGTCCGGCGGCATGTTCTTGTCCACACGGGATAATGAAGATTCGCCGCGTAGATGAAGAAGAAGATCTTTCAACGTAGGTACGCCGTATGCTTCAACTCCGTCTACCAACGCCACCTCTGCAGAATTGCCAACAGGACAGAACAGCGGCAGTTTCAGTGCGCGCGCCAGCATAGCCGCGGGAACTGCGCCGCGCACAGGGCGCACGCGTCCGTCGAGCGCCAGTTCGCCCATATAAATCGCAGCTTGTTTCAGAGCAAAAAACTTTTTTTCCGCCGCCAGAGCAACCGCTATTGGCAAATCAAGCAGACTGCCCTCTTTAGGCAGATCCGCAGGTGCAAGATTAACGGCGATCCGTCCGTAGATCGACACATCCAACTCGCGAAGAGCCGCACGAACACGTTCACGCGACTCTCTCACAGCAGCGTCAGGCAGGCCGACGACGGAAAAAGAGAACATTCCGGAGGTGATTTCCGCTTCGACCTCAACAGACAAGGCCTCGACGCCCCGCAGCGTGATCCCCTGAATTTCAGCAGCCATAGCGGTCCACCTCCTCCATTTCAAGATAACGATACCATTTGAGCCGCCAATTTGTATTTTCTACATCCACAGCCACGAGATCGACACGCCAGTTTCCCTTCCAACAGACACGCTGAACGTAAAGCTCCGCGCCGCGCGCCAGCCGGCGCCACTTTTGCGGACCAAGCGTGTCAAGTGCAGTCATCACAGAGTTGGCACGACGGCAGCGAACTTCAGCAAAAATCAGTTCTCCCCCGTCGTTGCCGACGATGTCGATCTCTGAAAAACGTTCCCGCACATTGCGATCGATGATTCGCACGCCCTGGGCAACCAAAAAATCGGCCGCACGGTCTTCTGCCCAGCGGCCGATACGAGCGCGATCCCTAGCGCCGAACATATTACGCTCTTCAGGCAAGAGAACACCGCGCGCCTCCTCCCGCTGCCGACGTTCGGGGCGAACGGCTCTTGTCACAGCATCGGTAAAACGCAGCATCAGTTGTCTCAAAGCGTTCGCCTCGCTTTCATCCTTCAAGCTTTTATTTCCAGTTGAAACTTCGCCGATGGATCGGAGTCGGACCAAGCGCTGCGATCGCCTGCCTGTGCGCGACAGTGCCATATCCCTTGTGCTTGGCAAAACCGTATTCGGGGTAAATCACGTCATAAACGCACATCACACGGTCGCGCAAAACCTTTGCGACAACGGACGCGGCAGAGATCTCAGCATAAAGATCGTCGCCGCCGATGACAGCCTGCTGGTAGCAGTCCAGAGAAGGGATCTCCTGATTGCCATCGACGATGACGCCGTCGGGACGAAAAGGCAGCCGCTCAACAGCCCGCCGCATTGCCCAAAGCGTCGCGCGAAGAATGTTGTCTCTGTCGATCCGTTCTGCAACGGCAGCCTGTGCACGCCATACGACGCCAAGCTCGAGCATTTTGGCAAATGCTTTTTCACGCCTCAGCGGCGTCATTTTCTTCGAATCGCGCAGGCCAAGCATGCGCATTTCGTCCTTCTGGCTTTGCGTCAGGATGACCGCCGCGGCGACAACCGGGCCTGCCAGCGGCCCGCGTCCTGCTTCGTCAACGCCGGCAAGAATCATTCTTCGTCTTCCAGGCTTTCGTCATCTTCGGCAGCCAAAGCGTCGGCCGCGCGCGAAAGAGGCGTCTCCAAAGAAACCCGTCCGACCTTTCCGGTGCTGAACGACTCGAGGAAACGACGGCCGGCAAGCGTAAAATCAACATTTCCGCCGCTGACAAGACATCCAAGGCGACGCCCGATACCTTCAAGCACAGCGACCGTGTCACCAGGATCGGCGGGAACGCCCCATTTTTCCTCGACAAAATGCCAGAGGTTCTGACGCTGCAAATAGTCGATCAGAGAACAGGCAACCGTATCATAGCCGCCGATCACATCGGCCTTTGAGCAGCCAAGCCAGGCAAGCGCTTTCTGTACAGCCGCACCGGAACGGGGATCGAGTATACCGGGAGAATCAACGACGAGGTAATCGCCGCCTTTATACCACGAGACGCCGCGTGTGACGCCTGGGATGCCGCCGACGACGGCCGCCTTTTTGCCAACGAGCAGATTTAGCAGAGCCGACTTGCCTACGTTGGGAATACCGACCACGGCAACACGCAGTTCACGATAGGACGGCTTGCATCGCGAAAAAGCCTGGCGCAGCGGCCCGATCTGACGGGACAACAGGTCAAGCGCCCAGGCCTCGCGTCCTTTGCCCTTGTAAAAACTCAGCCATTGCGAAGTGACGTCCTGATCGGCAAGATCCTTCTTCGTCATGACGATCCACACCGGCTTACGCCCTGCCAGTCTTTTAATCACGGGCGAAGCAGTCAGTTCCGGTGCTCTGGCGTCACGGACCTCGACGATCACGTCCAGTTTTTTGGAAATATCTTCAAGCTGTCTGGTTCCCTTGGCCATATGCCCGGGGAACCAGGCGGTTCTGCCAGCCATTACTTCACCAACCCGATCCTGTTGAGTGGCCAGTAACGGAAGCTCACAGGACCGTAGACGTTCTTGGCCGGAACGAAGCCCCAGAAGCGACTGTCGGCTGAATTGGGACGGTTATCGCCGAGCGCGAGGTATGAATCGGCCGGTACGGTCGCCTTGTAGTTGTACGTGTCATGGAATGTGACATAGGGCTCGTCTGTCTGCGCACCGTTGATCCAGACGACACCGTTTTTGATCTCGACCTCGTCTCCGGGCAGCGCGATAAGGCGCTTGACGTAATCAAGGCTGGTGTCTTTGGGATATTTGAAAACGATCACGTCGCCGCGTTTGGGTTTACGTAAAAGATATTCAAATTTCCACACGATCACTCTGTCACCAACAAGCAACGTAGGAAGCATCGACTCGCTGGGGATCCAGAAATTGCCGACGACAAAAGCCTTCAGCAGAAAAGCCAGCGCGACTGCCCAGACAACAGTCTCGATCGCCTCGCGCAGCCAGCCCCAGGGAACGATTTTTTCCCAGTATCTGACAAGTGGAGCGGTGACATCGCTCCACCACTGTTTTATCGCCATAAAAAAGGCCTCCTCATATTTGCTGTTCTTAACGTGTCACATTATATTCCCGGCCGAACGCCGCGTGATCTGCCCCCGCAACGAAATCGTCAGAGAATCGCCGGTCAGTTTTCCGCGCGCGTTCAGCGCCAATAGCGTCAACGCCGGTGAGAGTGTGTGCGTGTTCCATTGCCAGGTCGAACTCGTAGCGTTTCCCTGCAAGCGCCAGCGCACGCCCTGCGCCGCATAGAACGTCTCGTTCTTCTGCGATGAAAGACTTCCGTCCAGCCACCTCAGCGTCACACGATGACGCGAAGACGCTGACTGCGGCATGACGAAGCTCAGGGTAAACGAACATTTCCATCGATCAGAGCGCAGCAGAGCCGAGGCCAGCCAGCGTTCCAGTTTTGCAATGTCGTGCCGAACGAGCGATGCTTCGTTTTCAAAAGGCAGCGCCGTATGCAGAAAAGCCGCAGCTGTGAGAAACAACGCAAGCACGATCAAGATCCCGACAAGCGAAAAACCCTGCCGTCTCTGTCGCATGACACAGTCTCACAAAGGCTGGTATTCAGGGACGACCGCAGAAATATCTTCCGGGGTGCAGTTTCCGTTCAGGAGCCCTTTGATCCTTGCGAACATATCGGCACTGGGAACTTCGCTGATATGAGCGCTGAAGATTTTTCTGTGTTCGGTACAGTCCACGTGTGAAGGATCGTAAAAGAGCTCTTCAAACAGCTTCTCTCCAGGACGAATCCCCGTAAAACGGATCTCGATATCTCGTCCCGGCTCATATCCGTTCAGGCGGATCAACGTTTCGGCTACGTGAAGGATGCTGACAGGCTCGCCCATATCAAGGACGTAAATCTTTCCGCTCGTCCCGATCGCTGCCGTTTGCAGCACAAGACCGGCTGCTTCAGGCACGAGCATGAAATATCGGAGCATTTTCGGATGCGTCACCGTCACCGGCCCGCCTGCGGCGATCTGCCGCTCGAACTTCGGTACGACGCTGCCACGGCTGCCAAGGACGTTGCCGAAGCGTACGGCCATATAAGCTGTAGAAGGATATTTACCGGCTAGTTCCATCACCGACATTTCCGCGATGCGCTTACTGGCCCCCATCACGCTGCTGGGATTGACAGCCTTGTCCGTCGAGATCATCACAAAGCGTTCGACGCCAAGCTCGCCAGCCAGATCGGCAATGTTCCACGTACCCAGACAATTGACGCGTATGGCTTCGTGAGCGTTGCTTTCCATCAGCGGAACGTGCTTGTGCGCCGCGGCGTGGAAAATCACGCTCGGACGCCATTTTTGCATCACTGCCGCCAGCGTTTCCCGATCAGCGACATCAGCTATGACGGGCACCAGTTCGCTCTCGATTTCCCGGCTCAAGAGCTCCTCCAGCAGCGAATAGATCGAAAACTCACCATGTCCCAGCAAAACAAGCCGTAAAGGCCTATAGTGCAGGATCTGACGGACGATCTCGCTGCCGATCGTTCCACCGGCACCGGTGATCAACACGACTTTACCGCCCAACAGTGCGCCGATCCGATCGGAATCAAGCGACACGGGGTCGCGCTGCAACAGATCTTCAAGTTTGACGGGACGCAGCGTGTTCGTCGTTACCAGTCCGCCGGCGAGCTCGCGCAGAGATGGCAGCATACGCAGGTTCACGCCCATCGGCACGGCTTGATTGAGGATATGCCGCACGCGCGCAGCGGGAGCCGACGGGAGAGCGACGAGTACGTCGCTGACACGTCGCTCGCGAACGATCTCGGCGATCTTTTCCAGTCCCCCGAGCACGGGGAAACCAGCGATCATTTTGCCATTTTTCGCCGCGTCGTCATCAAGAAACCCAACGATTTCCAGATCAGATTTATTACGTCTCAAATCACGTGCCAGCGTCACGCCGGCTTCGCCCGCCCCGACGATCAGTGCACGGCGTGGACGGGGTGCCGCAGCCGCAAGTGAAGTCAGCCGCCAGGAAACGCGCACCGAAGCCAGAAGTGCAAAACCGCCTAACAGCAACATACCGATGACACTGCGAGGCACGACAAACGGCACATCAAACAGACAGTACACCGCTGTGAAAAACGCACAGGGCAAAAGATACGCCTTTAACAGCAAAATAAGCTCTTCCAGACTCGTTTGCAGCCAGTACACGCGATAAACGCCGAAGAGCGCGAAGGACAGCAAAACACCCGTTATGTACACAAATAGGACAGGTGCGAAGCCGTAGTTCACGCTCTCGCCAAGAAAGATCGAAAAGCGCAGCGCGTAGCTGACATACACGGCAACGCACAACAGCACCGCATCGATCAGAGCCACTGAGCCGGCTTTTGAGCCGCAGCCGCGCCAAAAATTCACGAGACGAGCTGCATACTTTTTCAATCTCCCCGTTGGTTCATTGGGAGTGTTCAAGATCAGTCCCGTTTTCACGTTACATACGTTCCGGATGATTTAAGGAACGATCAGCCGGCTCCCCTGCGTTTTGCCGCTCATGCGGTCAAGACGCTGCAAGTCGGCGGCCGAAGCGACGTCAAGACGCGGCTTCTTTTCTTCCTCTTCGATCATCGCCTTGACTTTTGCCTCGTACTCCATCATGCTCTTTTTGATCGCTTCGGCGTCGTTTTTCACCCACTGCGTAACGTTGTCGGCGATCGACTTCAGTGTTGCTTCATCTGGCATCGATTTGACCGCACCGAGATCGACAAGCAGCTGATGCTCGTCTTTCACCGACTGGAGGATGTCGTCATCGTTCAGCAGTCCCTATTTATAGAGGGCACGGGCAAGGATGTTGAACTTGCTTTTCATGTTCTCGTTGGCCATTGTCATCGCGTCCACGCGCGACAAAAGCATCGAAAGAACTTCGTCAAGACTGATCTGCATTGGCATAGGCATGGTAAACACTGACCTTTCTGTAAATATAAATTTCGGGGAACGTTATACTACACGTTGAAGAGGAATTCAACAACGTCTCCGTCTTTCATCTCGTACTCCTTGCCCTCGGAGCGAAGCAGCCCCTTAGCCTTGACCTCGGCAAGCGAACCGCAGGCGATCAGGTCATCATAGCTGACGACTTTGGCACGGATGAAGCCGCGCTCGAAATCGCTGTGGATCGTTCCGGCCGCCTGAGGCGCAAGGGTACCGCGGCGGATCGTCCAGGCGCGCGATTCTTTCTCCCCAGCCGTCAAAAACGAAATCAGTCCGAGGAGACGGTAGCCAGCCGAGATCAGACGGTCAAGGCCGGCTTCTTTCAGTCCGAGCGCTTCGAGGTATTCCTGCTTTTCGGCTTCGTCCAGTTCAGCGATCTCGGCTTCGATCTTTGCGCTGATCGCGACGAACTCGGCGCCTTCTTTCGCGGCATGGTCACGAACGCGGCAGGCGTAGTCGTTCAGCTCGGTACTGCCGGCTTCGTCTTCGGCGATGTTGGCAACGTAGAGCATGGGTTTGTCGGAGAGCAGATTCAGACCGTGCAGATAATTCTTCTCTTCATCGGTCAAATCGATCGTCCGCACAAGCTTTCCAGCTTCCAGCACGTCCTTCACGCGGCGAAGGAGGTCAAGATTCGGCGCCAGCTTGCGGTCAGCCTTGGCAAGCTTTTCGACTTTGACAAGATTGCGCTCGATCATTTCCAGATCGGAGAGGATCAGCTCCAGTTCGATCGTTTCAATATCACGGAGCGGGTCTACAGAACCTTCCACATGGACGACATTCGGGTCATCGAAGCAGCGGACGACCTGAACGATCGCGCTGGCTTCGCGGATATTGGCGAGAAATTTGTTTCCAAGTCCCTCGCCCTTGCTTGCGCCTTTAACCAAGCCGGCAATGTCGTAAAACTCGACAACAGCAGGCGTAATCTTAGCGGAATGGAACATTTCGCCAAGCACTTTCAGCCGCGGATCGGGTACTTCGACGACGCCGACGTTCGGCTCGATCGTGCAGAAAGGATAATTCGAGGCCTCCGCCCCTGCGGCGGTGATCGCATTGAACAGCGTACTCTTGCCGACGTTCGGCAGGCCGACGATTCCAAGTTTCAAGAAGGATCCCTCATTTCTTTCTGTTTTATGTAAATCCTGCAAACTTATTATCCGGAAGTGCAAAATAAGCCAAACTCCCCGCTGGCTATTGTACATCGTGACGATGATATTTTCATCTGATAATTTTACCGAAATTTCGGGCTTGACAGGCGTATCACGCATGACTATAATACGCAGTGTTGTGAGCGGGACGTAGCGCAGTCTGGCTAGCGTACCTGAATGGGGTTCAGGTGGTCGGAGGTTCGAATCCTCTCGTCCCGACCAGTTCACTCAAGCGGATGCGTTTGCATCCGCTTTTTTTATACCTGTGAGGTTTCCATCATGCCTTCTTTTTTCGACCACAGAATAAGTCTTGGGCAAAATTTCCTGACCAATCCGGAAGTCCTGCGTCGCAGTCTCGAAGCCGGAGAACTCGGCCCGGACGATGTCGTTCTGGAGATCGGGCCGGGACAGGGCGCGCTCACGAAGCTGCTGATTGCCTCGCCATGCCGCTTTGTTCATGCCGTCGAAATCGACCGACGGCTTGAAGAATGGCTCGCCCCTCTTGAACAATCCCATTCGGACCGGTTTTGCCTGACCTGGAGGGACGCGCTTTCCTGTGACTTCGCTTCTTTATCCCCCAAGCCGATCAAAGTCCTCGCAAACATTCCTTATAATATCACCACTGATCTGATCTGGAAGATTCTCACCGAGCTTGCGCCGCTCGGACTGCAACGTCTGATCCTGCTGATCCAGAAAGAAGCGGCTGAGCGGCTGCGTGCGAAAGAACACACGAAAGACCGCGGACCGCTGGGAGTGACGATCGAGGTCATGGGGGCCATTTCGCCTCTCATGAACGTATCGCCGGGATCGTTCACGCCCCCGCCGAACGTCTGGTCGCAGCTCATTTCGATAGAAATCACACAAGAACGTAATCTCGCGGCCGATCCGAAGTGGCGCGGACTCCTCGCAGCCGCGTTCGCGCAACGCAGGAAAAAACTTGTCAACAATCTCCTGCGCGCCGGCTTTCAGCAGGCAGTTATCGAGAGTTCCTTCTCTTTTGCGCAAATCCCTGCAGGGACCCGCGCCGAAGAACTGACTTGCAGTCAATGGCTTGACCTCTACAAGTTTCTGTCACGGGGCAAATAAGGTATACAGACATGAAAAGGACGCCTGAACGAAATTGTTCAGACGTCCTTTGTTTTGCTGATCGCTTCATTCGTTTTCGGCGAGCCATTGCCGAATGGCCTCCAAAAAACGCTCCGAGTATTCCTGCGCTTTGCGCTCACCGATACCGGAAACTTGAAGGAATTCATCGCGATCGCGCGGCATTTTCACGCTCATGTCGGCAAGCGTGGCGTTAGTGAAAACCATAAACGCAGGCACGCCCTTTTCAGCCGCAATTTCCATACGCAGGACCTTCAGCCGCTCGTACAGAGCCGAGCGGGTCGTTCCGGCAAGCTGAGCGCGGCGCTGACGGGTCTGTTCCTTTTTTACCGAGCGCGTTTCCAGCGGAGGCAGCGAAGCTGTCAGAGGAATCCTGTCGCGCAGCACATCCCAAGCTTTCGCACCAAGAATCAGTTTGGGATATTCGATCCCTTCGGATGCGAGATAGCCTTCCCGGATCAGGTATTGAATGATGTCGCGCAGCCTCTGTTCGGACACATCGCGCATGATACCATAGGTCGTCAGCGTATCCAGGCCGTTTTCCCGCAGTTTCTTATCCTTGCTGCCCCGCAGTATCCCGATGATCACCTTCACGCCCCAACGCTCATGAGCGCGTTTGACGCAGGACAAAATCTTATGCGCGTCAATCGTGATATCGACCTGTTCCATTTCACGCGTACAGTTTGAACAGTAATCGCATTTTTCTGGCGCCGTTTCTCCGAAATAGCCGAGGATATACGCACGCAGACAGCCGCTTGTAAAGCAGTAGTCATACATTTGTTTGAGACGCGTGCGGGCCAGTTCTTGCTGCTCTCGGATCGTCTGCGCATCCTGTCCGCCCTCTTCGCCGAGGTGCTCGATGAAAAACAACTGCGTTCGCACATCCTGAGAGCCGAAAAGAAGGATGCAGCGAGCTGGGGTTCCGTCCCGTCCCGCCCTGCCGGCTTCCTGATAGTAGCTTTCCATGTCTCCAGGCATGTTGTAATGGATCACGTATGAGACATTTGATTTGTCAATGCCCATCCCGAACGCATTGGTGGCCACCATTACAGGCTTTCTGTCGTTGACGAAATCTTCCTGGTTGGCAGTTCGTTCCGGTTCGTCAAGCCCGGCATGGTAACGTGTGGCTGAAATACCGTGTTCAGTCAGCATCAGCTGGACCTCTTCAACCGATCTCCGTGTCGAACAGTAAATGATGCCGCTTTTCCCCTCCAAATCACGGACAATTCGAAGCGTCTCCGCCATTCGATCTGAAGGATGACGCACCTCATAAAAGAGATTCTTTCGATCAAAGCCTGTAACGATCGTAAACGGCTCATGAAGACCAAGAAGCGCGGACATATCCTCGCGCACGACTTGCGTAGCCGTCGCAGTGAAAGCCCCAACGACAGGACGGGACGAAAGAGACTCAATAAACGGGCGGATCTCCAGATAAGCAGGACGAAAATCCTGTCCCCATTTCGAAACACAGTGTGCTTCGTCAACGGCGACATAATCGATCGGAGCGTTTTGTGCGAAACGCAGGAAGTTAGGACTGTTCAGACGTTCGGGAGCGACATAAATGATCCTGTATAGTCCTTGAGCCGCTCGCGCCAGCACCGTTTTTATCTGAACGGGCGTGAGCGTACTGTTGACGTACGCACCGGCGACACCTGCCTGTTTCAGGTTCATCACCTGATCTTTCATCAGTGACACCAGCGGCGATACAACAAGCGTCACTCCCTGCCCCAGCAGAGCCGGGATCTGATAGCAGATCGACTTGCCGGCACCGGTCGGCATGACCGCAAGCGTGTCGCGACGGGCAATGAGCGCGTCGATCACCTTCTCTTGCCCTTCACGGAACGACGAATATCCAAAACAGCTTTTCAAAATCGAAAATTTATCCGGCATAATATCCTCTTATTTCGTTATTTCGTGATCGGGAAAAAGTCCCGTCAATACTTTTCCTAAAAATGAAAATCCATTTTGACAAGCATGAGAATTATACATCAGATCAAGGCGATTCGCGAGTCTGAAAATCGATAATTTAATAAATAGCATGTAAATTCCTCTAGTTACAAAGCAAAAAGATCGGCATAATATAGTTATTTTTCAGTAAAAATCAGCAAATGCTCGCAAATCTTGTCGCGACACGCCATCAGGCTATTTTTTCACGGATGTATACATGAAATCCACTGGACGATAAGAAAAAGAGTGTTAAAATAAAGATACGTTAAGTGCGTGATGTGTTTTGTAAAGGGCGATCATTTGATCGCAAAATTTCAGGAGGTGTGTTTGCTATGGCTTTAGTTAAACGCAAGACTGATAACGTGATTCTGAGCAACGCGCTTGAGAACTTCTATGGCGCCGCTGAGGAACTGAAACTTCCCGACGGCATCACGGACATGCTCGCCCATTCCGAGCGCAAGACCTGCGTCTCCATTCCGGTCGAGATGGACGACGGAACGATCAAGGTGTTCGAGGGCTATCGCGTCGCGCACAACAGCGCCGTCGGCCCCTCCAAGGGCGGAGTTCGTTTCCATCAGGACGTGTGCCTTGACGAGTGCGAAGGTCTTGCTTTCATGATGACGTGGAAGTGCTCGCTGGCCGGTATCCCCTACGGCGGCGGCAAGGGCGGCGTCTGCGTCGATCCTACCAAGCTCTCCAAGAAGGAACTTGAGCGTCTGAGCCGCACCTTTGCAGCTCGTATCGAGCCTGTTGTCGGCGCCTGGACCGATGTTCCCGCCCCTGATATGAACACCAACGGCCAGATCATGACCTGGTTCATGGACACGATCAGCCGTATGCGCGGTCGTCTTGAGCCCGCGATCTTCACCGGCAAGCCCATCCCGCTGTGGGGGTCCAAGGGCCGCAACGGCGCAACCGGACTTGGCGTCGCCACCTGCGCGATCGAGCTGATGAAGGTGCTCGGCAAGGACATCAAGGGCATGAAGTGCGCCATCCAGGGCTTCGGCAATGTCGGTTCGTTCACTGCCAAGACACTGGCCGACGCCGGCGCGAAGATCGTGGCTGTCAGCGACATTACCGGTACGTACTACTGCGCCGACGGTATCAACGTCGCCAAGTGCTTCGAGCTGACCGGCTCCAGTCCCAAGAGACTGCTTTCGGGCCTCGAAAAGGAACCCGGCGTGAAGATGATCGACGAAATCCAGTCCTGCGACTGCGACATCTTCCTGCCCTGCGCCATGGAAGGTTCGATCACAGCAGAAAATGCCGGCCGCATCAAGGCCAAGTACATCGTCGAAGGCGCCAACGGCCCGACGACGACCGAAGCTGACGCGATCCTTGATTCCAAGGGAATCCTTGTCGTTCCTGACTTCCTTGCCAACTCCGGCGGCGTTATCGGCTCCTACTTTGAGTGGTGCCAGGATCTTGGCGGCTTCTTCTGGTCCGAAGAAGAGTACAACAATCGCCTGCTCCACATCATGAAGGACAACTTCCTCAAGGTGTGGAACTTTGCCAAGGAGCGCAACGTAAAGATGCGTCGCGCCGCATTCCTCTTCGCAATCAAGCGCGTTGCCGATGCGGCAGAGATGCGCGGAGTTTATCTCTAGGTTCCGCCTCTGCGATCGATTCGCAGTGAGCTGTCGTCTGTACGGCTCGCACATGTAATCTAAAAAAGCGAAGCCGTCTCGTCAATTCAGTCGAGGCGGCTTCGTCACTTGTGACGTTCTTTATTTAAGAGATGACGATTTCACCTCTTGGAATCGTCGTGATATTAAGCTATAATAACGTCGTTCCAAGTTTTTCATCTTATCAAAAGAAAGGGTGTTCTCTGTAATGAAAAAGTTTCTGGCTCTGACGTGCGCTCTGGCGTTGATGGCTGCGCCCGCTCTGGCGGCTCGGGAGATCAACGCGTATTCGATCATGCCCGAAAAGTACGTTTCCAAGGTGACGCAAGCTTTCACCGAAGATACCGGCATCAAGGTCAACTTCATGCGCTTCTCGGCCGGCGAGGCACTGTCCCGCCTTGTCGCGGAAAAAGCCAATCCTCAGGTTGACGTTCTCATCGGCGGACCGGCCGATACCTACGAGGCCGGCGTCAAGGAAGGCATTTTTGAGAAGTACGTTCCCAAGGATGTCGAAATGGTGCCCGCCAAGTTCCGCAGCCCAGACGGCTACTGGACCGGACTGGGAATCATCCCCCTCTGCTTCATGACGAACGAGAATTTCCTGAAAAAGAACGGCATGAAAGCTCCCGAGACGTGGGCAGACCTGCTTGATCCACGCTACAAGAACGGTCTGCAGATGGCAGATACGCGCACGTCAGGAACGGCGACTGAACGTATTTTCTCGCTCGTGAAGATCATGGGCGAGGACGAGGCTTTCAAATATCAGAAGGCCCTGCATGCCAACATCCAGATGTACACCAAGAGCGGTGCTGGCGGCGCGATGCCGATCGCGACCGGCCAGTGCGCCTCGGGTATTTTCTATATCGTTGACGCTCTTGATATCCAGCAGCAGGGCTATCCCGTCGTCATCACCTACCCCAAGGACGGCGTCTCGTTCGGTATTGAAGCTGACGGCATCATCAAGGGCGCCAAACACCTTGAAGACGCCAAGATCTT
>JAEEGF012289638.1_pt1 | contig 38438 bp, 31 predicted proteins | sample 9134171 | NCBI WGS metagenome assembly JAEEGF01 (sample SAMN16246542, study PRJNA631951) | gut metagenome | biome: gut microbiome; feature: rumen; material: AP-attached | host: Bos | place: Iran: Karaj | collected 2018-10 | reverse complement strand
TATCGTTTTCCCTGGGGTATTCCAGTTTCTGAGGGTGGAACCAAAGAACTGGCTGAACCTTTTCTTTCAGTGGATGCCACCACTTCACTCTCCGCAAAGGAAATAGATTTAAATCAGATCCCTGATCCATCTGACTGGTATCGGACAAACAATTTCTCAAAAAATTTAGCCATTTCATATAATTTCATCACTTGCAGCAATCAATTAGGAGACTTCCGTCTTGTCAGCTGTCCCGCAGATTTATCCATAAATAAAAAAATCAAAAGCACTCAAGATATGCTCCAAGATCCAAACGGCGGGAGATATAACATTTCTTACTTCATCAATTTAGAGACAGTCAATGATACTGCTCATTCCAATACAATTATCTTTGGAGACCGTAGTTTACTCTGTTCCCGTTTTCCTGTGATGACAAACAGCGTCAACCCTATCCTTTTTCAGCGAGGCTCTGAACCCGATCCTGAAAACTTTTCAGATGTCCAATGGTGGCCTGCGAAACTTCATCTTCAACATGATATTGGTGGAAACGTCGCTTTTATAGATTATTCTGTACGGCAATTCACAAATACCAAACTCCAAAGTTATCTGACTCAATCCACTAACTCTTTCAACCGCATCGTGCTCCCCTTTGGTAAGAGACCTTAGCTTATGAAAACAACCGCACATTCCAAAAGAACCACAGCGTTTACACTCGTTGAATTGATTATCTGTATAGGTTGTATTGTTGGACTGTTGCTTGTAATACTCCCTCTAATCTCTCACCCTCACTCTTATGATAAAACTGTTGTTTGTTCTGGAAATCTAAAACAACTGGGATTATCTGTAAGAATGTATGCTATTGATAATGAGGAGCGTTTTCCCTGGACCATCCCCGTTTCAGAAGGTGGAACAAAAGAACTGGCAGAACCTTTTCTTTCAGATGATCTTACTCCTTCACTCTCCGCAAAAGAAATAGATTTGAATCAGATTCCGGATCCAACTGGTTGGTATCGAACAAACAATCTCTCGCAAAAATCAGCATTTTCATACCACTTCATAGTTATGAGCAATGAAATAATTAACTTTCGTCTGCTGATTTGTCCCTCAGATTTATCAATAAAGAAAAAAAATATAAACGCTCAAGATATGCTCCAAAGCCCAGATGGCGGGAGATATAACATCTCTTACTTTATCAATTTGGAAACAGTCAATGACTCTGATCCCAATAACCCTAATGCCTTTCTCTTTGGAGACCGAGGCTTATATTGCTCTCGCTTTCCCGTGATGACAAACAATACCAATCCAATTCTTTTCCAACGAGGTACTGATCCCGATCCGGAAAACTTCTCAGATGTCCATGGTTATATTCATGGCGATGGTATAAAAGCCGTTTTTGCGGATGCTCATGTAGAGCAACTACATGGCAGTAACAGATATAAGTTTCATAATTACATACAATCCTCTAACTCTTTCAACCGCATCGTGCTCCCCTTTGGCAAGAGACCTTAGTTTATGAAAACAGTTACCCATTCCAAAAGAATTACAGCATTTACACTCGTTGAACTGATCATTTGTATTGTCTGTATTGTTGCACTATTGCTTGTAATACTTCCTGCTTTAGTTCCCATCACCCCTATTCGTGCTAATAACGTTGCTTGTATGGGGAATTTAAAACAACTGGGATTAGCTGCAAGAGAGTATGCCCTTGACAATGAGGAGCGCTTCCCTTGGGGTGTCCCTGTTTCCGAAGGAGGAACAAAAGAACTGGCTGAACCTTTTCTTTCAGATGATCTTACTCCTTCAATCTCCGCAAAGGAAATAAACTTAAATCAAATCCCGGATCTCACTGGCTGGTATCGGACAAACAATTTCTCAAAAGATTTAGCTTTTTCATACCATTTCATTGTTTGCAGCAATGAAATAGTAGACTTTCGTTTGCTAAACTGTCCCTCAGATTTATCAATAAATAAAAAAATCAAAAACTCTCAAGATATGCTTAAAGATCCAAATGGTGGAAGGTATAACATTTCCTATTTCATCAATTTGGAAATAGTCAATGATGGCCAGACTCCCAAAGTCTTTCTCTTTGGTGACCGCAATCTGTTCTGTTCCCGTTTGCCCGTAATGACAAACAGCGTCAATCCTATTCTTTTCCAGAGAGGCACTGAACCCGATCCGGAAAGCCTTTCAGATATCCAATGGACCCCGGAACTTCATACTGACAGAGGAAATGTCACTTTCGCGGATGGTTCCGTGCAAAAAACAATCTTAAATACCAATCTCCAAAGTTATCTGGCTCAATCCAGCAACTCTTTTAACCGCATCGTACTCCCCTTTGGCAAGAGACCTTAGCGCCGTTTTTACAAAAAAGCCGGAAAATCCGAAAATAAAAAAAGCCGCGTTCTGCGGCTCTTTTGCTTATAGGGAGTGTGCCTGTTATGACTCGCAGCGCAGACTCAGATTGCGTGTCTGCAAGCTGACATCCAGCAGTCCCGGCACTTCCCAGCCCATATTCATCCCGGTCAGACGGATATCCTCCAGGCTTTTGGTCTTTTGCATAAAGCCCTTCTTTTGGGCGATCGAGAAGGCTTCCTTCATCTGGGGCAGCAGATCCGCCTCCAGCGTGATCCACTTGCCGCCGTGAGCGGAATCCGGGCAGACATCCTCATGCGCTAAAGTACAGATAAACATCCCCGAACCGGCAAAATCCGCCGCCTCATAGCGGTCGGTCATCCATTCGCGGTTGTCATAGACCGGAACACCAAACCAGATCATCTCTCCGTAGCCTTCCGACTTGCGGTTGGTATCCTGCAGGTAGAAGAAAACCTGATATTGAGCCGCGTGTTTGGTCTCATCGAATTGTTTGGGTTTGTACAGCTTGGCAAACAGCAGACGAGCCTCCAGATGGAAGTTCAGCGCGGTCAGATCCACCAAACGCGGCTTGGTCTCGATCGCCTGCTCCACCAGCAGATGCACCCAGGGTTCATCGCCGGCGCGGGGCGTTCCCTGATATTCCGTATTGCCAAGGACTTCCAGGATCAGATCCGATCTGGAATGTTCCGGTGTGGTCACGGTGACAGCCTTGCAGTCATTGGCGATCTGCGCCGAATCACGGCTGGCCGTCCGCTGCATCCCGTTAGGGGAAAGTTTCTGGATCGTGTGCCACTGAGCCAGTTTCCAGACCGGTGTCGTCTCAAAGAAAGGACACCAGATCCCGTAATTGGAAGTGCGAGCCTCAGGATCCACCAGCTGAAAGCCTTTCAAAAAATGCGGATCCGAGATCAGTTCCGCCTGATCCGGCGTATTAGAGTACTTCACCACACCCGGTTCGGGCTGAGGCTCGGTACTGACACAACCGGCGAGCAGCGCGCTGTAACCGCCGGCCGCTCCCAGAGCTAAATTTCTTAAAAAAGATCTTCTATTCATTTTAAAATCTCAGGAATTTATTTTTTCAATCTCATCTCGGCAGAACGTCCATGCGCGGTCAGACCCTCCATCGCTGCGAACTTCTGCACCGTCGGCAAAGCTTTTTTCAGACTGGTCTTGCTGTATTCCACCACGCTCGTCCTGCGCTGGAATTGATCCACCGTCAGACCCGCGAAAGAAACTCCCGCACCGCCTGTCGGCAGAGTATGACTGGGGCCGGCCACATAATCCCCCAGCACTGCCGGAGAATAGCTGCCCAGCATCAAAGCGCCCGCCGTGTGGATCTGATCCGCCACCGCGCGCGGATCCTTTGTCATCACCTCGCAGTGTTCCGGTGCCAGCCGGTTTGCCAGAGTGACCGCCTGTTTCATATCCTTGACCTGGATCAGGGCCGTTCCGTTCTCCAGGACACGACTTAACAGCTCCTTGCGGTCGGAGGTCTTCAACTGTTTCTCGATCTCCTTGCGCACCGCGGTCAGGATTCGTCCGGACGGAGTCACCATCCAGACCCGTTCCTTGCCGGAACCGTGTTCAGCCTGTGCCAGAATATCCGCCGCGATGAACGCCGGGTTCGCATCCGCGTCCGCGATCACCAGCACTTCACTGGGCCCCGGCAGCAGATCCAGCGCCACATGACCGAACAGCAGCCGTTTGGCCGCCACGACATAAGCGTTGCCTGGCCCAAAGATCTTTTGGACCTTGCCGATCGTCCGGGTACCGTAAGCCATCGCCGCGATGGCCTGAGCTCCTCCCACACGATAGATCTCGGTCGCACCGGCCAGCATCGCCGCATAAAGCAGTTCCGGCTGGATAGTGCCGTCTTTGCCGCATGGCGTGCAGACAACGATCTCCTTGCAGCCCGCCGCGGCCGCCAGCGTGATGGTCATCAGCGCGGTACTGGCCAAAGGCGCTTTCCCCGCAGGAACATAGATGCCCACCCGGTAGAAAGGATCGAATTTCTCGCCCACTTTGGCTCCATGGGAATTAGTGCTCTGCCAGTTCTTGCGCAAAGATTTCTTAGCAAAGGAAGCAATGTTCTTATGAGCCTCCTTCATCGCCTTTTCCACACCCGGCTGACAAACCGTCTTGAGCGCAGCGGCCACCTGTTCTTCCACGGTGACCTTGAGTCCGTCGGGACGAAGGGTGACTTTGTCGAATTTCGCGGCAAAATCAACCAGAGCTTTGTCGCCTTTTGTGCGCACGGCTTCCAGTATCTTGCGGACACTGGCTTCCACCTCCGCATCGAACAAACTGGAGGTAGCCAGCACGGCTTCAAATTCCGCCTCAAAAGCGGCATCGTTATATTTCAGGATCTTCATTGTCTATAAAGGGATATCGGGGTTCCTGTCATCATCAGTCCACCGGGACTTTTCTTCCTCTTCCGCCGGAGTCTCCGTTTCTACCATCTCATTTTCAACGGCATCCGAAGTCTCCGTTCCGGTCTCTGCCGGTTCCGGTTCCGAACCGGAGGACTGTGCCAGTGCCTCTGCGTAAGGCTGATAACCGGGATCCTCTTCCAGCGGCGGAACATAAGGCGGATTCGGCTCTCCTTCCGGCTGGAAGGGTTCTTTAGCCACCATCTCCGCTAAAGCCGGATCTATCTTTGCCTCAGCCTCTTCCCCGGTCTTTTCCTCTTCGTCCTCAGCCTCATTCTCCGATTCATCGGCATCTTCATCCGAAGTCTCTTCTGTTTCCGAAGTCGCTTCCGGATCTGTTTCCGAGGTTTCACCCGAAGCGGTTTCGGTCGTCTGAGTTTGATTCGATTCCAGGGCAAATTTCTCTTCCTGCTTCGCGCGGGCAGCTTCCGCCACACGGCGGTTGCGCTCCTGTCGGCGGGCCTCCAGCTCAGCGGCTTCGGCAGCCTCTTCCGCCTCTTTCAGCTTCTTCTCTTTCCGCTCCCAGAACCAGGCGATCATCGCCGTGATCTCAAAGAGGATATAGAGGGGAACAGCCATCGCGATCTGGGTAACCACATCCGGCGGCGTCAGGATAGCTGCTATTACCAAAATGATGATAAAGACCAGCTTGCGGTTCTTGGCCAGCGTGCTGTAGTTGATCAGACCGATCTTGACGAACAGCAGCAGGAAGATCGGCAGTTCAAAGCCGATGCCCATGGCCAGCATGAATTTCGTCACAAAACCGATATAAGTATCGGCTGTCCACTGAAACGCGCCAAAGCCCATCTGATTTGAGAACCAGACTGCCGCTCTCAAGGCGATCGGCAGCATCAGATAGTAACAAAGAGCAAGCCCCATCAGGAAGAGACCTACACCCAACAGGAAAGCTTTGCGGACATAGCGCAGCTCATTCACCTTCAAAGCCGGCAGAACAAATTGCGCGATAAAGAATAAAATAAAGGGCGAAGCGAATACCAGACCACCGTAAAACGCCACCTGCAGCGCTACCAGAAAACCTGAAGCCGGTGTCAGGTTCAACAGCTGGACAGGCGCTTTCTGTGGAAATTCGGCCTCATTGGTATTGATGGCAAAGGCCAGATAGTGATTCGTCCCGTGCGTCACGGGATAGAGATCCAGCGTGACATTTTGATTAGAAGGGACATTGAGAGCCGCCAGCCCTTGCATATACGCGGTGCCCGGTCTGAAAGTGCCGACCGTATTCGTGCCGACCCGTACCGCGATAGAAGCCCCCTTGGAACCGTAGAGACTTTCCAGTCTGCCCGATTCCTCAAGAGGTTTTTTCAGAATACTAATGATCGTCGGCGCGCCAAACAGACAGACCAGCAGCGCGATGAAAAGAGCCGTAAAACTCTTGAGGAACACCCAGCGGAGATCCTCCAGGTGTTCCAGAAAACCTTTTATCGGCCCGCCTTCCTCTTCTTCTGAATCCAGAATGGGATCTTCAGGCTCGTCAGCCATAGTGTTCTATGGATAAAAACTCCAGGAATACTAGGCCTTGGGTGCCTGATCCGACTGGGAATTCTTCGTGGAAGAAGCCGACTGCTGATTTGATTGTGAAGGAGTGCTTTTGGCAGGTTCATCTTCCATCGCACGCTGCACTTCACTGTTGATCTCATTGGTGGCCTTCTTGAACTCTTTGATACCCGTGCCCAAACCTTTAGCCAGTTCGGGGATCTTCTTTGCTCCGAAGAGCAGTAAAACCACGATCACGATCAGGACGAGTTCCCATCCACCCGGCACAACAAACGCTAATAAACCGTTCATATTCATCTATACTTTCTTTATTAAGTTAATGATTGCCAAGACGAAACCAATGCACCCGTTTCCTACCTACCACCACTTAAACAGCATGTACCAGAGCGAATTCAATCGCTAAGCCGCCATAGCGAAACCGATTGTACACAAAATAAACGTATTGTCCAGAAGGTTATTTTCAAAAGATGATCAGTTATTTCCAAAAATATCTGATTTACAAGCTCATTCTTTGCGAAGATGTTGAAACAAATCATCTGCGGTAAAAGATGATGAATAGCATTTGTCTCCATCTGATGAAAAATCAAGTTCAACATCTAGATACAATTCGGAACCTTTAAAGACCCTGGCCATATTGTTCGTAAACTCTATATGTCCGCCACTCAGCCAAGGCCAAGATTCATGCTCTACATAGTAGAAAACCCATTTTTCCTCCAAGTTCCTTACATACAGATTGATTCTATACGGTTCGCCATTCCATAGCTGCATCAGTACATATTCCCGGCCATCAGGTACCATTCCCGCATCGAGAATCTTTTCTCTGCTTGTGCTACACAAATCCACAAAAACTGCAACAAGAGCCAGAGAAACAAAAAGCCATACGGATCCAATAATAATACAACGACTGCCCTTACAGATAATGCCCCGTATGAGAACTCCGATGGGTAGCAAGAAAAGAAGTATCAATATGGTAATAAAAAACAATATTTTTTCGTAACTAACAATTAACTCCATAACAAGATACAATTTCTCACCTCTGGGCAAATTCTGTCTAATCAGTAAATGGAAAAAGAAAAAGAAATGGCGGAGAAGGGGGGATTCGAACCCCCGGTACGGTGTTACCCGTACAACGGTTTAGCAAACCGCCGCCTTCAGCCACTCGGCCACCTCTCCACCAGAGCTTCGGCTCTAAGTCAGGGAGCCGCACCCGTGACGCGCATCATCTCATATCCGGGGATTTCAAGTCAAGTAATAAGGAAGAAAAATCGGTTTTCTCCGCAAAATTCTTTGTTTCTCGCAATGTTCAGGCCGCGGAACAGCCTATAGATCACTGTAGCGGATGGGTGTGATGGAACTATTTTTGAGCTTGCGGATAACTTCGGGTGCGATCAATGCCTGGTATTCAGCCTGATATTTCGGTTCCGTGGAAGGATGGGAATAGACTTCAGAGTCACCCGACGGCAGATGATCCAGCAGTTTCAGCAGGTAGGGTTCCTCCACATGGGAAGTCTGCATCAGACCGAAAACCCGCCGCGTATGCCTGATTCCCAGACGTTCCAGACGTTTTTTGACTCTCAGACTCAGCAAGTTGAAGATAACAGCATGGCTGACCCTGTAGAACAGTGGTCCCCGTCCCAGCTTCCAGCTAAACCAGAAAAGATCCCGGCTCCAGCGGAATCCGTGGATCCCCCACTCCCTCGCATGCTCCAACAGGATATCCGCTACCACGGGATGCAGATGCAGATGCAGATGACCGTTCACATGATCCAGAGGCAGACCAGTCTCGCGAAAACGGCGGAATTGCTCGGCAATCTCAACCCGCAGTTCTTCGCGAGCCGCACGGTGAAAGAAATAGCGCATCCCTGCCGCAGGTGCGTTGTAAGAAAGTTTTCCCTGTTCATCCACCAGATGTGGAACTTGTGCATGAGACAAACCACCATGACCAAAAACAAGTGTCAGATGGATTCCCACTCCCAGACGGGGACGCTGGCGAGCCAGTTCCACAGCAGCGGCCGCGGAAGGTTCATTGACCATCAGGCTGGTCGTGGTCAGGATGCCACGGTCATGCGCGTCGGCAATAGCTTCGTTGGCACCGGGATCCCTGCCAAAATCATCAGCGTTAATGATCAATCGCATAAGACAGACGAAGAGGTCAGACTCCGTAATTGGGGGATTTGCTGCCTAGTTTGAACTTGATCCAGGTGAGCAGGATGCGGCAGATCTTCTCCCCTTTGCTCAGACGCACCGGTTTGTGGGCAAAAACGTTATAATCAGAATGGATCAGCTTGCGCAGCAGCTGCCAGTAAACGGCTCCCATCAATTCAGCCGCGATCATATTAGGACGATCCTCCGGCGGCAGGACTTGCAAAGCCTTCTGGTAATAGCCGACCGTGCGTTCTTTGTAGTGTTCGGCAAATTGGCGGTAATTCTCCGTGTAGCGACAGTCCAGAATATTCTGACGGGTAACTCCGAACTTTTGAAATTCCTCAGAGGGCAGATAGATGCGACCCTTTTCGCGATCCGTCTTCACATCACGCAGGATATTGGTGTACTGCAAAGCACGCCCCAAGGCCAGGGCGTATTCCTCTGTTTCCGACCGGGTATAGCCAAAGATCTTCAGACTCATCAATCCGACAACAGAAGCCACCCGGTAACAGTAAAGATCCAGCTCCTCCCAAGTGCGGTACTCAGCCTTGTCCAGATCCATTTCCACGCCCAGGATCAGTTCGTTCATCAGCTCATAAGGAATGCCGTACTGACGGATGACCGGTGCGAATTCTTCCAGCACAGGGATATCCGAAGATCCTCCATCGCAGATCTTCCGCAGACCTTCCCTCCAACGGCTCAGCTCCGCACGACGTGTTTCCACGGGAGAAGTCTCTTCATCGGCAATGTCATCCACCATGCGGCAGAACGCGTAAAGTGAAACCATCGCGTTCCGTTTCTCCTTGGGCAGCAATATGAAAGCCAGAGCGAGATTGGAGGCGCTCTTTTTAGTGATCTCTTGACTGGATGACTGGATCTGCACCGTTTTTACCTATACTCGTCATCACGTTTGATGACTGCCGGCGGTGGGACTCCCGGCGGACGCACCGGAGGCAGTCCACCACTTTCAGCTAAGGTCTTGCCACGCGGACGATGTTCCCTGCGGCGGCGGCGTTTGCGGTGATGTCCGCTGTGGTGCTTCTCTTTTTCCTCATCGTCTTCCTCATCATCAGAAGATTCTGATTTGGAGTCGGAATCATCGCTTTCCTCCTTTTCGGAGGAATCAGAAGAATCGGAAGAGTCCTCCTTCTTTTCAGACTCCTTCTTTTCAGAAGAGGAGGAATGATGGTGATGATGGTGGTGATGATGGCGCTTCTTCTTATGCTGGATATTCTTGAAAGCGATCCATATACCAAGTCCAATACCCAGTATCAGCAAAATCAGCACACCGCACAGCGTCTCCACATTGAATTTATACGAGGTGCTGACCGCATCCGATTCAACAGACGTTATCCCATCAAATTGGGCTAAAACAGAAACAATAAAAGCAAACATTTTTTAATTAATCCCTGCAGTCGAAAAACTAGCGTCCTGCCCTGCCGGGAACGGAACCTATAATTAAATTGAGCTTTTGGGCTTTCTTCTTGAGAAGTGCCTCTGTGATCTTCAAACGCTCTGCAGCGCGCGCAAGACTGTAATCACACAGCTCGAGGGTAGTTAATAGCATATTCCGTTCGCAATCTTCAAGTATTTCTTCATACGAATTGAAGGATTCGTAAGCATTGGAATCCTTGCGCAGACGGCTTTCGATCTGGAAACTGGGCAAATTCTCCGGGCTGATCTGGTCACCTCGTTCCAAAATGACCGCGCGTTCCACCGCGTTGCGCAGTTCACGCACATTCCCAGGCCAATGGTGACGGGTCAGCTTCTCTTCAGCGGCTTTGGTAAACCCCTTGATGGACTTGCCCAGATTGGATGAAAACTGTTTCAAGAAGAACTCAGCCAATAAGATAACATCACCTCCACGCTCTCTCAGCGGCGGCGGACGGAACTGTACCACATTCAGACGGTGGAACAGATCCTCGCGGAAACTGCCCTGATGTATCAACTCGATCACATCACGGTTTGTAGCAGCCACCAGACGCACATCCACTTTCAATTCCTCATTACCACCCACTCGTGTAAAACTTCCATCCTCCAGAAAACGAAGCAGTTTAGCCTGAAGAGGCCGGCTCATATCGCCAATTTCATCCAGAAAGATCGTACCGCCATCGGCTTCCTCCACACGACCTATCTTGCGCTTGAGCGCTCCGGTAAAGGATCCCTTTTCGTGGCCGAACAACTCGCTTTCCAGCAACGCCTCCGGAATTGCGGCGCAGTTGATGCGCACATAATTGGATGTCTGACGGCGGCTCAGATGATGAATCGCCCCGGCAATCAGCTCCTTACCTGTACCGCTTTCACCCAGGATCAGGACTGTAGCATCCGTAGGTGCCACAGTCTGGATCAGCTCCTTGAGCGACTGCATGGAAGGATCATTGCCGATAATGCCGTCCAACGAGAACTGCTCGGTAGCCGCCACTTTCAGAGTACGGTTCTCCTCCACCAACTGATAGAGATCGGCACAGCGCTTCACGCAGTGGATCAACTCCTCCGGTGCGAAGGGCTTGGCCAGATAGTCGATCGCACCGGACTTGATCGCATCCACAGCCAGCTTCGGTGTAGCATAACCCGTGATCATTACCACCGGGATATCCTTCCAGCGCTCTTTGACCTTCTTCAGGAACTCATATCCACTCATCCCGCCCAGCCGGGCATCCGTGATGATGATAAAGACCTCTTTCGATTCCAAAGTCTTATAAGCATTCTCAGCAGAATCCTCCGCGATGACTTCGTATCCCTCATCAGATAATACCGTCTGCAGAGAAAGCCGCATGTTTCTCTCATCATCAACGATCATTAAAGGTGGCAATGTCTTTTTCATCGTACACACTCCCCGCGCTATTTTAACTTAATTTCAAAAATGAACGAGCCGGAAGTTCAATGGTGAAACAAGTTCCCTTCCCCGGCTCTGAATAAACCTCGATATGGCCGCCGTACATCTCCACATTATGCTTGACGATAGCCAGTCCCAGACCTGTCCCTTTTTTCTTGGTCGTGAAATAGGGTGTCCATATCTGCGGCAGGATATCCGGTTCCATACCGGGACCGTTATCCGCCACTTCCACGATCACGGCATAATTCTGACCAAATCGGGTCCGTAAAGCGATCTGCCCCCGGTCCACCAGGATATCCCGCGCATTCGAGAGCAGATTCATCAGCACCTCGGACAGATGACTCCTTTGCATCAGGATGTTAGGCAGGCCCTGCGCATACTCGCGAATGATCTGGATGCCGAATTGCGAACCTTTGGGAAAGACCTGTGAGGCCGCCCAGTCCAGCTCATTATTAATGTCCAGCCGCTCCAGGTTGCCTTCGGCCAGTTTGGCATATCCCATCAAATCGGTGATAATACGGTCAGAACGGTCTATCTCCTCACGGATGATCTGGATTTGTCCCTGTATATCCGTCTTGCCTCGTTCCACTTTTCTCTGGATGATATAAACAACGTTATTGATGATGCCCAGTGGATTCTTGAGCTGGTGGGCGATCTCCGCCGCCAGCCGGCCATTGGCGCGGATCTGTTCCTGGCGCAGCAGGAACTCTTGAGCCTCTTCCCTGACCTGTTTCTGGCGCACAAGCACCAGATGCATCCCCATACTGCAGGCAGAAAGCATGATCAGGAAAAAGATACGCAGTACTACAGATTCCACAAAATCTTCCCGTTCAAAACCATCTGCTGAAACCGCCCAGTTCTCCAATATACCTGCCGCCACATACACGATGAAAATGATCGTGTTTGCACTCAGCTGATGAGCAAAGCTGGGCAAACAGGCCACGCTGTGGACGATCCACAAGGCAAACAGCCAGAAGATCGGACTGTCGAATCCTTTGGACGCGACCATCAATCCGGACAGAAAGAAAATATCCGTCACAATCCCCGCGAAAACCACTGTGGTCAGCTGCCACTGTTTCAGGTCATTCATGCCCCAGATCAATATCGCCCAGGCCACTGAGATCATGAAATAGGCCAGAAAGAACAGATAGATCGCGTGCATGGTGGCATCCCAGTGGGAAACCACCTCCGCTTTCCACAGGTGGGACAGAGCGGCCCACATCACGAATGGAGCGGCCAACAGTTTGATCGGCAAAAGAATATGACGTTCGACAACACGAACCCGCTGACGCATTTCCTCAAAATCCAGCGTCAGTGACTGAACACGTTCAAACAACTCTTTGAACTTTTGCACTTCTATTTCCAAGGCAAGCGAAGCCACTTGCCAATAGACTCTTATTCTGCGGACTGTGCAGGTGCGAGAGCTAAACGGAAGCCAACATGTCCGGCCTTCATACCTGGACCAGCATCATTTCTGTCGCCGGAACGGCAAAGTCCGGCATAGTGTCCCCAACTGCCACCGCGATCCACACGACCGGAACCGGAGGTCTTTCCTACGGGATCCGTCACAGGATCTTCGGGATAATCTCCGTACCAGTCCAGACACCATTCAAATACGTTCCCGCACATGTCATAAAGTCCCCAGGCATTCGGCAGCTTCTGTCCAACCTCATGGGTCTTGCCGCCGCTGTTGTATTTATACCACGCCAACTCATTCACATTAGGACAATTACCTGTAGAAGTCAGATCCTTTCCGCTGTACAAGGCTGTGGTCGTACCGGCGCGGCAGGCATATTCCCACTGGGCTTCGGTCGGCAGTGTGTATTCGTAACCGGCAGGCAGGCGGCCCGCGGTTTGTTCTTTCGCCGTCAATTTTTTGCAAAACTCCATCGCGTCCTCCCAGCTGACCGATTCCACCGGCAGATCGGCTCCCATGAACTCGGAAGGATTGGATGGCATGATGGCTCTGTACTGCGCCTGTGTGATCTCATACTGGCCCAGCCAGTAGCCTTTGCTCAGTGTTACTTTATGCTGAGTTTCATCCTTATTCCTGCCCGGTTCATCCTCCGGACTGCCCATCGTGAACGTACCCGGCTCGATCCAGATCAGGTCTAAATTGACATTGTTCGACAACGGGATGGTGATGTCTTTGGTAGATGTCAAGGCCACGCGGAAACCGAGGAAGTTGCCACTTGTGTCAGGATAGCTGTAGGCGCGGAATGCCGAACGGCAGCCCCATGCCAGAAAAGGATAGCCGCCTCCGCGGGCGATACGCTCCGAGCCTGTACCGGGACCTGTCGGATCCGTCACGGCTTTGATCGGATAATCTCCAAACCGATCCAGGCACCATTCAAATACATTTCCGTGCATGTCATACAAGCCCCAGGCGTTTGGCATCTTTTGTCCTGCCGGATGGGTGCTTTTTTCACTATTGAAAATATACCATCCCACTTCATCCAGATTGGGACAAAATTCATCTTCGGCTTGTTCTATCGTCGGGATATTGGTTCCATTATTAAATGCCGTAGTCGTTCCGGCACGGCAGGCATATTCCCACTGGGCTTCGGTCGGCAGAGTGTATTTATACCCTTCCGGCAGTCGGCCCGCCGCCTTTTCCTGGGCGTTCAGCTTGGCGCAGAACTCCTTTGCGTCATTCCAACTGACCGAATCCACCGGCAGATCGCCTCCTTTAAAAGAAGAAGGATTCGTTCCCGTCACCGCTTCGTACTGAGCCTGAGTGATCTCATACTTGCCCAGCCAGTAGCCCTGTGTCAGGGTCACTTTATGCTGGGTTTCGTTATTCAATCTGCCCAGTTCGTCTTCCGGACTGCCCATCAGGAACGTGCCCGGCTCGATCCAGATCAGGTCCAGATCGACCATATCCGACAACGGAATGGTGATGTCTTTGCTCGTGGCACCTTTTGTGCAGAAAAAGAGTTTTTTGTCGCTCAACGCGACCTTATACGGACTGGAGGCCGACGCGACCTCAGTCCAGTTCACCGCGTCACTGCTCCGGAGGAGCGTGCCGGTGTAGGTTATTATCAGATCGTTACCGCTCACCTCATAACTGAGACTGGGTGCCGCGGCGTGAACGGTCATTCCGGCCAGTGCCAACCCCAGCAGGCCAGATGTTAATTTCAAATTATGCATAGATCAAAATCCCATTTAATGGGTCATCACCAGAAAAATAGCACGTATTTTGCCAAACCGCAAGGACGTAAGATAAAAATCATCTGTGCGTATCTGTGTCCATCCGTGGTTCTTTTGAATTCGTTCTGCCACCCTTTCAGGGTGGAATGTTAGTGTTTGCGCTACCGGGGGTTACGCTTCGCTCACCTCCGGCTACCATCTGTGACCCGTTCCGGGTCAATAGAATGAATCCCTGGCAGGATCGGATAACGAAAGAGACGCGCGGGTCTCATGTATCTACATAATATATTTTTATTAAATAACTTATCTGTGTTTATCCGTGTGTATCTGTGGTTCTTTTTATTTCATATTCCTCTGGAGGTTTTACGCAAGAAGGCGTATGATTCGGCGCGTTGGATAAAAATATCTGTTATGTTTGTTCGACTGGATGAAGTGACCAAAAAATTCAACGATACCGTGGCGGTCAACCGGGTATCGCTGAGGATAGAAGACGGAGAACTCTTTTTCCTGCTGGGTCCCAGCGGCTGCGGCAAGACGACTCTGCTGCGTCTGCTGGCCGGATTCTATCAGCCCGACAGCGGTCATATCTATTTCGGGGACAAACTGATGGATACAGTTCCGGCAGAGCGGCGGAACACGGGGATGGTTTTCCAGAATTACGCCTTGTGGCCGCATCTGACCGTGGAGCAAAACGTGGCCTACGGTCTGGACGTGCGCAAAGTCCCTGCCGCCGAGAAAAAAGCGCGTGTCCGGGAAGCACTGGAGACCGTCCGCATGGGCGACTTTGCCCAGCGTCATCCCAATCAGCTTTCCGGCGGACAGCAGCAGCGGGTGGCACTGGCGCGCGCTATCATCATCCGGCCCGACCTGCTTCTGCTGGATGAACCGCTGTCCAATCTGGACGCGCGGCTGCGTCTGACCATGCGGGATGAGATACGGCGGATCCACGCGGAAACCAAGATCACTACGATCTATGTGACGCATGATCAATCCGAAGCGCTCAGCCTGGCCACTCATATCGCGGTGCTGCATGACGGTCATCTGGAACAGAAAGGAACACCCCTGGAACTCTATCGCCGGCCCGGCAGTGCTTTCAGCGCCAACTTTATGGGCGAGATCAACTGGTTCGAGGGAAATGTGGAAAGCGTGAATGACGGTCTTATCCTGGTGCGTGTGAATGATTTCCTCTGGAAAGTCCGGACAACCGGATCTTATCCGCCGGGCACCCCGGTCCAGATCGGGTTCCGTCCCGAAGCCGTCTCGCTGACACCCCTGGAGGACGCGAACCGGCTGGAAGCGTCCGTCGTGGATACCCTTTATCTGGGAGCCATGCGGGAGACACTGTTCCGCTCAAAAATCTTTCCGGATAAAATTTTAAAATCGCTGGACCTCAATCCGAATACATCTCTTTCCTTACAAAACAGTTATAATCTTTATATATCCTCCAGAGATATTTTTATCTTCCCCGTGAACAAGTAAAAAACAAAAAAAATAAAAATTTTTTCAAAACTTTACTTCATGGATGGTGTTTACAAGTGTACAGATTCGTTGTAATCTGTGTTGCCTTTTGGTGTTCACCAGGTTGGATTTTTTGTTCTTAACCTGTTCCCGGTGAACGGCGGGCGTATTCCGCATTTAGATACTCCCGTGTGAAAGTCAAACTATTGAATGCACATAGTTAGTGATTTATATATCCGCGCGATGAATAAAAATCTGCTTTCGGTAACTGCTTTGCTCTGTGCTCTGGCGATGGCCTCGGCTCAAGAGAATGGTAAAACTGATCCTACCCAGCAAGGGACAACAACGGCAACGACAGAGAACATCCGGTCTCTCAGCCTGACCGACTGCGTCCAAATCGGTTTGGAACATAATCTGGACATCAAAATCAACCGCTTTCAGCCCATGCTGTCCAAGTACGATTACTCCATGGCCTATGGAGCATACGATCCGACCCTGACAGTGGGCTATACGCACAGCGATTCTAAGAACCCCAGTTCTACCGAAACAGGAACAACTTACATCACAACCAACAGTGAAATCTACAATGACAATGCTACTGCCGGGCTCAATTTTCTGACTCCGCTGGGCAGCACTGTAGGAGTTCAAGGCACTTACTCCAGAAGTGGTTACTCTCCTGGTGTTTATAACCGTGATGAATCTCAGTTCAACGGCAGCGGCAGGATTACTATCACTCAGCCGCTCTTGAAAAATATGTGGATTGACTCCAGCCGTATGAACATCAGAGTGGCACGCAATACGATGCACTCCTCTGAGTTGACCTATCAGTACAACCTGATGACCACTATCAACCAGATCGAGCTTGCTTACTTTAACCTGATCGGAGCCCGGGAAGATGTCGTTGCAGCTGAACAGAATCTGAATCAATCCGAGGAATTTCTGAAGGAAACTCTTAAAAAAGTAGAGCTGGGTTCCCTGATCGAGTTGGACTCTAAAGACGCGGAATCCCAGGTCGCCTCCTCCAAATCCGCCCTCATCGGTATGAAACAAGCCTATAAGACCGCGGCCAACAACCTCCGCCGGGTACTGAGCGATGATTTCTCGCAATGGCAGGATGTCGATTTCAACCTGACCGACGAGCTGACCACCATCGCCTCACTTCCCAGCCGCGCGGACAGCTGGTACAAAGGCTTGACACTCCGTCCGGATCTGCTCCAGATGAAAGTGGATCTGGAAAACAAGGATATCAATATCAAATACTCTTTCAATCAACTCTTTCCGCAGCTGGACGTGATCGGTTCTTACGGCCACGCCGGCGCGGGCTGGGCGGATGGAGAAAGTCCTCTGACGCAGGTCGCTCAGGGCACCTATCCGAATTATAGCATCGGCGGTCAGCTTTCAGTCCCCATCGGCACGATCGCTGCCCGTAATACCTACAAGAGAAGAAAAGCGGAACGGGAACAAAGCATCTTGCTGTTGAAGCAGAAAGAGCAGAATGTGATGGTGGAGATCGACAATGCCATCAACAGCGTCAACAGCAGTCTGGAGGCGATCACCTCCACCCGCGAAGCCAGACAATATGCCGAACAGGCTTATGAAGCCGGCAAGGTTCGTCTGGAACACGGCAAGGCGACATCCTTTGAAGTGCTGCAGCTGCAGACAACACTCTTTCAAAACAAACTGGCAGAGATCAAGGCCCTGGTCAATTACAACATCAACCTGGCCAATCTCCGTTATACAGAAGGGATCACACTGGAGAACTACAATATCGAAGTGATCTACGAATAAAACAATTTTGGGTGCAATAAATAAAACAGTGTAATAAAGTGGAATCAGTGAACGAAATAAAACCTGCTCATTACCTGTTGCGGACCCATTAAAAAAGAATAAGTATATGAGATGGAATAGAAAACCGACAAAGAAGCTTCCTCCTGCAGAAAGAGGAAGAAAAAGCAAAAAAAGCGAAAAAACGAGAGCTCAGATATTGAGTGCCGCTCTGAAATGCTTCACCAGCATGGGCTACTCCGCGACCTCCATTCAGGATGTCGTAGATGCCGCGGACTTCACCAAGCCGACGCTTTACTACTACTTCAACAGTAAAGCCGACCTGTTCGCCGCGCTCATTGACTCTGCTCTGAAAGAATCGCATGAGTTCCTTAAAAAACAAATGGAAAAAGGCGGTACGTTCAAGGAAGTTTTGACAAGAATCCTTCTGACTACCTCCCAGAGGATCCATGACAAGGTCTCCCTGTCCCGACTGATCCACTATTCATTCTTCGCGGCAGAAAAAGAGATCCCCTATCGCCAAAAATGCTTTGAGGAAGCCTGCAAACTCTATGAAGTTTTAGGGAAATTCTTTGATGAAAAGAAGAAAGAGGGGGCTCTCAAGTCTGACTATGATTCCGTTGATCTGGCAAAAGCCTTCATGGGCTATTCCAACAGTTTCACGATCGGACAGATCGTCAACAAAGCGCCTGTCCTGACCCAGAAACAAGCGGAAATGATCGTGGATATGTTCCTTTCCGGCGTAGTTAAATAACATCTTATTGATTTTCAGTCCATTCTTTTACAAGAATACTTGACATTGCCTGAGTTTCAGGCATCAATAATCGGCGTTTGAAGGTGAAGTTCTTCACCTTCAATTTTATCGGGGCATTCTTTAGAATTCGCAGTGGAAGGTCTGCTTTCGATTAGTATAAAATTCCATTTGCGAGACAATATTATAATGAAAATATACGTAGGCAATATTGCCTTCAGCTCTACTGATGACGATTTGCGGAAAGCTTTTGAGCCGTTCGGTGCTGTCACCCTGGCCGAAGTTGTCGTTGATCGCCGTACCGCCCGTTCCAAGGGATTCGGTTTTGTAGAGATGCCCAACAATGAGGAAGCTCAAGCTGCCATCACTGCCCTGAATGAAACTGAATTGGGCGGCCGGCGCATCGTGGTGAGCGAATCCCGCCCCCGCGAAGAAAGACCTCCTCGTCCGCCTCGCCGTGAAAATCGCGGCTAAGACCGAGATAATCATCCCGCCGATAAGTAGAAACTACTAAACGCGTTATTTTTGGTCTGCAAGACCACAGAAGCCGGAGCCTCGCTCCGGTTTTTTGTTTTATGCAGCCCCTTTCCGAAAATTTCCTTCTAATCTTCACTGCCTTATGGTATTTTAACGAGTGCGATAGACTTTGTCTGGTATGTCGGAATTAACAATCAAGAAGCCCGTATGGGCCGGGCTGGAATACGCTACATTACAGCAATGTATGCATTGTGGTTTATGTCTTTCTGTTTGTCCAACTTATGTTGAAACAAAACGTGAACGGCACAGTCCGCGCGGTCGTATTGCCACCGCGCGAGCCATCGCTGACGGCAAGATCCCCATGACACGGGAATTCGCCAAAGAGGTGTATTTCTGCCTGGGCTGTCTGGCCTGTACCAGTGCCTGTCCCGCCGGAGTGGATTACGCCACGATCTTTGAACATCTTCGCGCAGAAGCTGAACGCTCCAAACTGCTGGACAATCCTGTCCGCAAAGTCATCCGTTACAGCACGATCTACTGGCTTTTCATGGATCTGCGCAAACTGCTGGCTTTGGGCTGGCTGATGCGCCTGTACGAGCGGCTGGGCATCCAATGGCTTGTCCGCCACAGCGGTGTGATGAAGCTCATGCCCAAACGGTTACAGGAACTGGAAGCCATGACGCCCGACATCCCGCGCAAGTTTTCCTCCGGAATGATCCGCGAAACGACTCCGGCTCGGAACGGCAAACGCCGCTACCGGGTCGCCTTCCTGACCGGCTGCGCTCAGGACTTGATCTTCAGCGAGATCAATCGGGACTGTGTGGAAGTACTGGCCTGGAACGGCTGCGAAGTCTATTCACCCAAACGGCAGTACTGCTGCGGCTCACTGCATGCACACAATGGTGAAACGGAACTGGCCAGAGAATTGGCCAAAAAGCAGATACAGCAATTCCCGCCGGAAAAATTCGATGCCATCATCAGCAACGCGGGCGGCTGCGGCTCGCACATGAAACATTACTACGCCTTTCTGAAAGACGATCCCACCTGGAGCGAACGAGCCAAACTCTGGGATTCCAAAGTCAAAGACATCCACGAATGGCTGGATCAAATCGGCATCGAGGCACCGCCGTCTGTTCCGGGAAGTCCTAAGATAAAAGTCACTTACCATGAAAGCTGCCACCTTTCCCATGGACAAAAAGTCATCCTCCAGCCGCGGGCCATCCTGAAGAAGATCCCCGATGTAGAACTGATCGAACTGCCGGAAAGCAACTGGTGCTGCGGCAGCGCCGGCATCTATAACATCGTCCAGCCGGAAATGGCAAACAAGCTGCTGGAAAGGAAGATAGCCAACATTTTGAAAACCGGTGCCGATGTGGTAGCCAACGGTAATTCCGGCTGTATGCTCCAGCTTATCAATGGAATGAAACAGAGACATCTGAATATCAGAGTCGTTCATCCCATGACACTTTTAGCCGAGGCTTACAAACGTGGTCAAAAGAAATAGCACATTCTTCTCAAAATGCCCCCTCTGCGGGTACGCGCTGCAGCCTCTCCACTCAGAGGAGTGCAAGGGTTGTTTCCATTGTTCCCGGAAAATCTGCGGCCATGTCCTTCTGAAGCAGCAAGAACAGGACAGAAACAGGGAATTATTTTCCGACTTTCCGGACTACCGCCAAAACTCCGTCTCTTTCTGGGAGAAAATCAAAGACTCCCTCTGGAATGATACGGAAGAATCCAAAATCAGAAAATTCTGGGAAGAACTCTTTCTGCCCGAAACTCCCGGCACCCTCCTGGAGATCGGTTATGGAGATCTCTCCTGGGTGCTGCAGGCCTATCAGCGCGGCTGGACCACAGAATCCATCCATCCTAACCCGGCCTCCGCTAAAGAATACGAGGCCAAAGGGATCAGAGTGCAGCAAGGCATCCCGGAATGGGAGAACTACATAGATGAATCTTTTGACGCTATTGTCATCCGCTGGGCACTGGAAGAGATCGAAAACCCTGTTTTTTACCTGAACCAGGCTTGGAAGAAACTCAAACAAGGCGGACGGCTGGTGCTGATCGCCTGGAATGAGAATTCCCTGGGACATGAACTCTACGGAAGCAAATGGCTGCCTCTGCACGTTCCCCAATACCGTCAAATATTCTCGATGGGTTCTCTGCACCGCTGTGTGGCCAACGCGGGCATCCGTGAAAAATTAACCCTTTTCAGCACATCTTCCGGACAGCTTCCCCAGGCTTTTCCCGTTGAACCATTTCATTCCCAAAGTGATATGGAAAAAACCGCTCAAAAACGTCTGAAAGAAGCACCTCTATCCGGCGAAGCACTGGTTCTGATTTGCCAAAAAACAAAAAAATGAACGTTATCCCTACAGATTTTGAAGGTCTCTTTGTCATTGAACCCAAAGTATTCGGCGATGCCCGCGGCTACTTTCTGGAAACCTGGAACCAGCAGCGATACCACGAAACAGGCATTGACGCAGAATTTGTTCAAGACAATATCTCTTTCAGCCGCAAAGATATCTTACGCGGTCTGCATTATCAGATCCCGCCCCAGGGGAAATTGGTTTCCGTGATCGAAGGCTGTGTGCAAGATGTCGTAGTGGATCTGCGCCGCAGCTCCAAAATGTTCGGCAAATGGTTTTCCGTAGAACTGGACGGCCAAAGCAAACGCCAACTTTTTGTTCCGGCCGGCTTTGCCCATGGATTCGCCGTATTGAGCGAAACAGCTCTCTTCCACTATAAATGCACGGAACTCTACCACCCGGAGGGCGAAGTGACCCTTCAATGGAACGATCCCGCGCTGGCAATTTCCTGGAAAGTAGGATCACCGCTCCTTTCCGACAAGGATAAAGCAGGCATCCCGCTGAAAGACCTGCCGGCATCCAAGCTGTTCGATTGATAAAAAAACAATTTTTTATGTTTTATTTTTTCAAACAGGTTGGATATTTCCTTCAAGGAAGGAATAATGATTTCATTTCACCCATATTTTTCAAGGTGTTTTCGCAAGCGGAAGGATATTTCCTCAGTTTGGAAAAAAAATTAAATAAATTTTACTTTTCCTCTTTACATCCCCTCGCTATGTGATAGAATTGACCTCGGTGTTGAGGCATGAGTGCCTCGTGGTGTATATTTCACCCAAGCACTTTGACCTCACGGTTGTATTGAGTTCGAGATTGAATATTTTGTTTATGAAGAAGACAACATTGTTACTGGCCGCGATCTTTGTGGCGGCTGCAGTTTCTGCAAATGCGCTGACACCTGCCCAGGTGAAAGCAATAGACGAAACCATCAGCGGTGCCAAGCTCCGCAATGTAAGCTCTGTTGCTACAGAACTGCTCACTAAGGCAAATGCTTCTGATCGTGAAGATGTCGTTGTCCAAGTGATCCGCGCAACCAAATCCAGTAAGGCTGGCGCCCTCATTCAAACGGTGAAAGCCATTTCTGAATCCAACCCTGAATTAGCTCCTCTGGCGGCCGCGACAGCTGCTGATCTCCAAAAGAGTCTGTCAGTCAAGCTCGCGAAAGTGGCCATCAAAGCCGCTCCAGCTTATGCAAGCGAAATCGTGGCAGAAGTTTCCTCTGTGGCTCCGAAATATGCCGCTGAAGTTGAAGCTGCTACTGGTCCGCTGGATCCGACCATACTTCCTCAGATGACTGTAAACTTCGGTGAAGATGCCTTTGGTAATCCGGCTCCTGGCGTGATCGTCTATCATGTTGCCCCGGTGACTCAGGGTACTGTTCCTATCACACCGGACAATCCGGATGGTCGTCGTTACCCGGTTAAGTTCTACACTGGAAAATAATTATCATTAGTTAGAAATTCACACACCCTGTTATTCTCTCGAATACAGGGTGTTTTTATTTAGCATTTCTTTGACACTGTCATGGAAAAAATGTTTTAATCGTTTGTCTTATAATGGCGGCACTGCCCCATTCCCCTATGGCTAAAATCTTAAAATATCTGCGCACTTTAGCAGATCCGACCCGACTGCGGATACTCTCCCTTTTAGAAAAAGAAGTCCTTTCCGTGCAGGAACTTCAGTCTATTACGCGAATGGGACAGTCCCGCATATCCACCCATTTGGCTGTACTTCAGGAAAGCGGTCTTTTGACCTCTCAGCGCAAGGGACGGAGTACCCTTTATAAACTTTCCGATCTGGCAACTCTCCCCCATTCGGAGCTGATCTCATCCGCTCTTCAAGGCGCGCAGGAACTGCCCGATTATAAGACGGATCAAGTCAATCTTAAGCGAATACTCTCTCTGCGGGAAGAACATACCCGTCTTTTTTTTAATCAGGTAGCCGGTCGTTTCGATCGAAAATACGGTCCGGGCAGATCCTGGCAGGCATTCGGTCAGCTCCTGCTTAAAATGCTGCCTCCCCTGGTGATCGCGGATCTTGGTTCCGGTGAAGGCTTGATGAGCGAACTCTTCGCCCAAAGCGCGAAACAGATCATCGCCGTGGATAACTCTCCTAAAATCATTAAATTCGGCCAGGCTCAAGCCAAAAAAGCAGGGATCAAAAATATCGAATTTCGTTTAGGCGACATCCAAAACCCGCCTATCCCGGATGCCAGTGTCGATGTGGTCATCATCAGTCAGGTCCTTCATCATCTGGATGCTCCGGATCAGGCACTCTCCAGTGCATACCGGATACTGGTCCCCGGAGGTAAAGTTTTTATCCTGGATCTGCTGAAACATAACTTCTCAGAAGCGCACAAACTTTACGGAGATACCAAGCTGGGCTTTTCCGAAGGTGAGATCCATCTTCTGCTGGAACACGCCTTGTTCAAAAATATAGATATCACCATTGCAGACCGCGAAGAAAATCCACCTCATTTGCAGACATTATTGGTCACCGCTGTCAAACCCAGAATCGCCATCAGCAAATAAAAAATTCCGGGATCATGTATTTGAATTTTTTTATTGATACGCTCTGTCACCCCTTCAGGGTGAGAAATTAGGGGGATCCATTACCAGGGGTTACGCTGCGCTTACCCCCGGCTACCATCTTTGACCCGTTCCGGGTCATTAAAATGGAGCCGCGCTAGCGCGGCTGTAACTCGAAAGCTCAAAGAGCTTAAAATAATGTGGACGCGCGTCTCAGCGTCTCTTTATTATTCGATGCTGACAGAGAAAATATCCAGCAAACGGTTCAGATCTCCCTTACTGTAAAACTGTATTTCCAGTGATCCTTTTTCTCCGTCACTGGATTTTACTTTCACTTGAGTTCCAAAATGTTCACGCAGCTTTTCTTCGACCTTGCGGAGATGGACATTCGGAGCTGGCGGTGTCTTCGGTTGTGAATGTGCTGTCTTGTCCAGTTTACGCGCGACCAGCGTTTCCACCTCGCGTACACTCAACTTGCCATTGACCACTCGCTCGGCCATGGCCTGCATATCCTCAACAAATTCCAAAGACAAGATCGCCTTCGCGTGCCCCACACTCAAACGACCATCCGCCACCATGATCTGTACAGATTGGGGCAGTTTCAGCAAACGAAGCGCGTTGGCCACCACAACACGGCCTTTGCCGACACGAGCCGCCGCCGCTTCCTGTGTCAATTTGAACTCCCGGATCAACTGTTCAAAACCAATAGCCTCATCAATGGGATTCAGATTCTCACGCTGAAGATTTTCCACCATCATCAGCTCCAATGCCTTACGGTCATCAGCCTCGATAATGATGACTGGAACTTCTTTGAGACCAGCCGCTTTTCCGGCCCGGAGGCGGCGTTCACCGGCAATCAGCTCATACCGGGCATCCGAGCTTTTGCGAACGATCAGCGGCTGCATGATCCCATGCTCACGGATAGACTGTGTGAGTTCCTCCAGAGATTCTTTAATAAAATGCTTGCGTGGCTGCAATCGGGACGCAAACACTCGTTCTATCGGCACATTAAGAACAGCATCACGAGAAGACGCGGGATCTGTTTTCGCTTCCGGTTTTCCGGGTGTCGTTTTCTGTACCGTTGTATTATTTGAGGACGTCTTGGGTTTCCTATCCCCCATCAGTGCCCCAAAGCCTCTGCCTAAAGCGGACTTCGCCATACAACTAGATTCATCAAAAAATGTTTTTTTGTCAATCCTGAGTAAGCGTTTCTGATAAAATAAATCATAAAAGAAATCATTTAAAATAATTTTAACACATTGAATATCAATAAGAAATAATAAGAATAAGAAAAAGAAATAAAATATTTAGGCGAAATTTTTTTAAAAAAGCTTGCACTTTCTTCTATTTTCTGCAAAAATTTCTGCGGTGTCGGGAAGATGTCTTTTCGAGATCACGTTTTAATGTGATAGAAAAGCGCTTCAGATAAATAATTAATGTGGCTGGCTTTCGGCTCCGACTAGTTAGCCTTTGTTGATGTTGAGAAAATTGAGTTATGAACATGATTAAAACAGTTACAGTTGCGTCCGTTCTGGCTGCAGCTTCTGTCGTGCAAGCAGATGTTCTGTTTGACAGTACAAGTGCGTTCGAACATTCGAAAGTGCAGAGTTCTCCTGCTGCTCGGATAATCGGCGGCAGCATTCTGACCGATCTTGGTAATGATCGTAATGGAATCTATCCCCAATACACCATTACTGGTGCCGGTAATTTGAGCTTTGTTGCTGGAACGAGCCCTGATGTCGCGACGTTTGCTCTGTATGCCAATGACGCTTACTATACAGTGGGTGATGCCACTTATGTGGGACCTGGTTATCGTTTCGATGAATCCGCTTTCACATTTACCACTTATGAAGCGGGTCAGGAAAGTGCAATTTCCACGACCGGTTTTGTGAACTATGATACACCGATCACATACAATGACTATAACAGAGGGGGTTTGACCTATCTCGTCACCACCGAAAATGCGAATGGTCTGAGACTGCCCTTCTCCCAGGCTGACAGCATCTATATTACTTCCTTTGAGGATGGTACAAGCCCTAGTTACGACAAAGATATGTGGTACGGCAACAATCTGGATCAGAGCACTTGGAAAGAAACCCTCCATCTGCAATATGCCGAGACTACACAGCCGTTTGCTCTGCGCGTTGACGGTACCGCTACCCTCGTTCCTGAGGCCGGTACATTCCAGCTCGCTATGATGGGCTTAGCCTCTCTGGTTGGTTTCGCTGGTCTGCGTCGTTTCAAACGCGACTAATTCTGATTAGTTGATTTTCAAAAAAGTGTGGAGTTTGCTCCACACTTTTTTTGTTTCTGTCACCCAACAAAAAAGACGCACTGTTCATGCGTCTTTTCTTTTTTGATTTTCTTTCTTTACGGCTAATCCGTCATCCAGTCCATGATCGCTTTCTGGGTATGGAGACGGTTTTCTGCCTGGTCAAAGATGTTCCCGGCAAACTGCTCGAATATCTCTTCCGTGATCTCCTTGCCCCGATAGGCAGGCAGGCAATGCAGCACCATCACATCCTTATTGGCCAGGGAAACCAGTTCTTTATTGATCTGATAGTTCTTCAGCAGACTGATCCTCTGAGCGCTTTCGCTCTCTTTGCCCATAGAGATCCAGGTATCCGTATAAAGCACATCCGCGCCTTTCGCGGCCTCCTTAGGATCACCCGTGCGATAGATCTTAGCACTGCTTCCGGCGCGTTCCAGCACTTCATCCGGGAGCTGATACTCTTTGGGCGCGGCAATGCGAAGCTCAAAACCCAGCTTAGCCGCCGCGAACGCCCAGGAAATGGGGATATTGCAGGCTCCATCGCCCACAAAGGTCACCACTTTCCCCTGGATAGAGCGCATCTTCTCTTCCACGGTGAATATATCCGTCAATATCTGGCAGGGATGCTCCCAGTCTGTCAGCGCGTTCACGGTAGGAATACCGGAATACTGCGCAAAATCTTCCACATCCTGCTGCTTGAAAGTGCGGATAACACAGCCGTGGGTCATGCGTCCCAGAACACGCGCCGTATCCTTGATCAGCTCTCCGCGTCCCAGCTGGATATCATTGGCACTCAGGAAAAGTGCGTTTCCTCCCAGCTCATGGATGCCCACCTCAAAGGAAACTCTGGTTCGTGTGGATGATTTAGCAAAAATCATTCCCCAGGTTTGTCCTTTCAGCGGGAGCAGGGTCCGGGAACCCCGTTCACGTTTGAACATGGCGGTGTTCTCCAGTATCTGCTTCATATCGCGAAGCGGGAGTTTTTCAATACTAAGTAAATGGTTCATATTTTTTCTTTATCCTTTATTAAATTCTTTAGCTGTTTTTTCAATAATTGTCAGAGCTTCCTCAGTCTCCTGAGCACTCAGATTCAACGGCGGCAACAGTCTCACTACGGACGCTCCGGCCGGAATAGCCAGCATGCCATTTTCTGTCAACGCATTCACAAATTGAACAGACGGTGTGGCCGAGGATCTCTTAAAAACGGATGACTCCATATTCAGAGAAAATCCCTGCATAAAACCCATGCCTCTGGATTTTTCGATCACATTCGGATACCGGACGGCCATTTCCGTAACGGCGTTCTTTATCACAGCTCCTACTTTGCGTACATTCTCCGCCAAGTGATCCCTCTCTATAACTTCCAGCACTTTTCGTGCCACGGCGCATGCCAAAGGCGTTCCGCCGAAAGTCGTGGCATGAGTACCGGGTCCCAGCAGATCCGCGTAGGGTTTCCTCACCCAGAACGCGCCCATCGGGAAACCGCCGGCGATCCCTTTGGCCATACTGAACGCGTCCGGCAGGAAACTCTTGCCGTCAGCGGTATCTTTCAAAATCTCCTGAAAACTGCAGAAACTGCCGGAGCGATAGTAACCGCACTGCACTTCATCCATCAAAAGCAGGATATTCCGTTCCGTGCAAAGCTTGCGCAATCCGGCCAGATATACCGGATCAGCCGGTGTGATCCCGCCTTCGCCCTGGATGCCCTCAATCAAAATAGCTGCGGTCTTGGGACCGATCGCCGCTTCCGCCGCCTTCAGATCGTTATAAGGAATGTATTTGAACCCTTCCACGACCGGATCAAAGCCTTTCTTGACCTTGTCCTGACCTGTAGCAGCGATGCCGGCCAGAGTGCGTCCGTGGAAAGAATGCAGCGCGGTAATGACCTCATAACGTCCGGTCTCATTGCCAAACTTGCGGGCCAGCTTATAAAGTCCCTCATTAGCCTCGCCACCGCTGTTGGCAAAAAAGCACTTGCCTTCTCCCACGCGGCTGACGATCTCCTGAGCTAAACGCCCCTGTCCCTCATGATAATAAAGGTTGGAAATATGGATCAGTTTACGGGCTTGCTGAGCCAGTGTTTCAGCCAATTCCGGATGTGCGTGTCCCAGGGAACAAACGGCGATCCCGGATCCCATATCTAAATAACGCTTTCCATCCGCGTCCCAAACATAACTTCCTTGAGCGTGATCCAACACTAAATCGAACCGGCCGTAGCTCGGTACGACATAATCATTGAACAACTGTTTGATTTTTTCTGCTTTTTCGCTCATAAATTCTCTATAAAATCAATTCTGTTCCCACTCCCGAGTGGGTAAAAATTTCCAGCATCACACTGTGCGGCATCCGTCCATCCACCAGAGACACCTTTTCCACACCGGCACGGATCGCTTCCACCGCGCTGTCTATCTTCGGGATCATGCCGGCATCGATCACACCGCATTTTTTCAATCCGTCCACTTCGGAAACCTGCAGCTGCGAGATCAGCGAAGTGGGGTCTTTCAAATCGCGCATCAGTCCCGGCACATCGCTCATAAAGACCAACCTTCTTGCTTTCAGCGCGATAGCAACCTGTGCCGCAGCGATATCGGCGTTGCAGTTATAAAAATTACCTTCCCCGTCTTGAGCCGTGGGGCTGATGACAGGAGTGATATTATTAGCGATGCAGTCCAAAATTTGTGCCGTATCCACTCCATTGACTTCACCTACAAAGCCGACATCCAACATCTCCCCGTTCTCGCCGGGAACCAGTTTCTTTCTGCATTTCAGGACCTTGCTGCCGGGAAAACCCTTTGCCTTGCCGCCAAAACGCTGGATCGTTTCCACGATGCGCGGATTGATCTCATAGGAAAGGACTTTTTCCACCACGTTCATGGTCTGCTGATCGGTCACGCGCATTCCCTGGATGAAGCGTGTCTCGATGCCGGAATCTTTCAGCGCACGGGTGATCGCCTTGCCTCCGCCGTGGACTACCACCGGATTGATCCCGACCGCTTCCAGAAACGTGATGTCACGGGCAACACTGTCCCGCTGATCAGGATCCTTCGCGTCCATGAAACTGCCGCCGTATTTGATGACGAATGTCTCACCGCGGTAACGCTGGATATAAGGCAGTGCCTCCAACAGGAAATCAGCCCGTATGATCAACTGATTCAACGTCATATCTATTCACCTTTGTTAAAATCCACGTATTCTTCCGTCAGATCCGCCGTATAGAACAGCGTACTGACCTTTCCCAGATTCAAGAAAATATGCAAATCGAACTCCTTCTGCTGAGTGATTTTCTGCACGGTTGCCAGAGGGATATCCGTCGGCTGACCGGCCTTCAGAACGTAAACGATATTGCTGTCACCAGGCAGACTGTAGGCCAGATCTACCTTGTTTTCATCCACATGTGCGGAGGAATAACCGATCGCGTCCAGCACGCGTCCCCAGTTCGGATCGCCGCCGCACCAGCTGGTCTTGACCAGAGCGCTGTTGGCCACCGCGCGAACCGCCGCATCAGCGTCCGCAAAAGTCTCGGCTCCTTCCAGGCGGATGGTGATAAAGCGGGAAACACCCTCCCCATCACGCACCATCTTATGCGCCAAAGCCAGACAGACATGGGCTAAAGCCTGGCTGAAATGTTTAAAATCATCCGATTCTATGCTGGTGATCCGGGGATTGCCGGCCAATCCGTTGGCCAGTGCCAGCACCGTATCATTCGTACTCATGTCACCATCCACAGAAATACGGTTGAAGCTATTGGCCACAGCGTCTTCCAATGCGATCTGGAGGATCTTCGGCTCGATCGCCGCGTCCGTTGTGATAAAGCCCAGCATCGTCGCGTGGAGCTGTCTCGGTGTCGCTGCCGGACGTTTGCCGGTCGCGCTCATGCCCGGCTGGATCATACCGGCACCTTTACACATGCCCGCCACACGGACTGTCTTGCCTCCCAGAACCAGTTCTACCGCTGTCTCCTTGGAAACATTGTCGCTGGTCATGATCGCTTCCGCAGCAAAATGAGCCGACTCCGCTGTATCCGAAGCCGTCTCCAAAGCCATCCGGATGCCCCGTTCCACATTCTCCATCGGCATCTGCACGCCGATACGTCCTGTAGAACAGACCAGCACCTTTTCGGCCTCGATCCCCAGCAGTTCCGCTGTCAGCTCAGTCATACGCCGCGCGTCCCGGATACCCTGTTCACCCGTGCAGGCATTCGCGTTGCCGGAATTGGCCACCACCGCGCGCGCCACACCGCCGGGCACACGCGACTCGGAAACCTTCACCGGAGCCGCGCAGACCTGATTCGTCGTGAACATCCCGGCCACACTGGCATCCACCGCAGAATACAGAACCGCCAAATCACGTTTCTGCCCCTTGCTGGAGCCTTTTCCCGTACCCAAACGCTTGATATCACAGAAAACGCCACCGGCACGAAAACCAGCCGGAGCGGTCACCCCTTCATTGGGCAATATCTTGAACAATGGTTCCATGAATAAAAAATAATCGTCTCAGTAAAAATAAAAGAAAAAAGGGAAAATAAAAAGCACCTCCCAATGAATCTTTTTATGAAGGGTCTCCCCGTTCGTCTAAAGAATCATCGGCAGTAAAAACAATACCTCTTGCAGGTCAATCTCTGACAACCGCACACCCCAATACATCAACATGATACGGACAAAAAGTCAACCCGATTCCGCGCTGAAAAATAAAAAATTTTATCCACAGCCGTTTTCGGGGACATAATTCTCTTCTTTTGAATGGAATAAGGGCGGAACTAATTCGTAACTCAAACGTTCCGCCCTAAAATCGTTAGAACGGTGTGATTATAACTGATTCCCACGAACAAAGTCAACACACCAGTTCATAAATATCTTCCTTGATATCCTTTATTCCCGCTTCTTGGGAGGTGATATTTTTTCAGCAAGTTTCTGGATATAAACGTACAATGCCGGAATGAAGAAAATTCCCAGCGCACTGGCCAGCGTCATGCCGAAAAAGACGGTCGTACCCAGAGACTGACGGCTGGCCGCGCAGGCACCGGAAGCGATCACCAGCGGCAGCACACCAAACAGAAAGGCGAATGAAGTCATCAGAATCGGACGCAAACGCAGTCCGGCCGCCTCAATGGCCGCTTTTTCAATATCCATTCCCTTGTCACGGCGCACCTTGGCATATTCCACGATCAGAATGGCGTTCTTGGCCGCCAGACCCAGGAGCATGACCAGACCAATCTGGAAATAGACATCGTTGGGCATCCCGCGCATAAATACTCCCAGGAACGCGCCCAGAACACCGATCGGCAGACCAAAAATCACCGAGAACGGAACCGCCCAGCTCTCGTACAGCGCGGACAGAACCAGGAACACGAAAACCAGCGCCAAAACGAACACAGCGATCTGCTGCGCGGTTGTCGTCTGTTTCTCTTGATATGCGATGCCTGTCCATTCATAGCCAAAACCTTCGGGCAGACTTTCCTGAGCCATCTGCTCAATGGTATTCATGGCCGTACCGGAGCTGACCCCTGGCATGGTCTGGATCTGGAGCTCCGCTGTACGATACATGTTATAGTGTCTCAAACTGTCCGCACCATTTGTCGCGACGATCGTGGCCAAAGTGTTGACCGGGACCATTTCACCTTTGTCGCTCTTGACATAGATGTTCCCAATATCCTTTTCGTTCATGCGATATTCGGGCTTGGCCTGTAAGTATATTTGGAAATTACGGGCGAACCGTGTGAACTGATTCACATAAGCACTGCCCAGATAGACCTGCAGCGAGGTATAAAGACGATCGAGCGGCACTTGAAGCTTTTTCATTTTATCTCTGTCCAGATCCACATAAACTTCAGGAACCTGTGTGCTGTAGAAAGTAATAGCCGAGGAAAACATATCTTCCCTGGCAGCGAGTTTCTCCAGAAAATCATTTGTCACCAATTCCAGATCCTGGGGCTCTACACCTCTGCGGTCCTGCAACTCGAACTGGACACCGTCTACCATTCCTAAACCGCTGATGGCCGGGGCACCACCCGCAGCAAATATCGCGTCAGGGAACTTGTTCAGCTCCATGGAAATCTTCTGGAGCAAATAATCAACCTTCTGTTCCGGCAGAGGTCTTTCCTCCCAATTCTTTAACGTCACAACAACAGAACCGTAATAAGTGCTGTACTCAGTCTGGAACAGATTCAGGCCGCTGATGCTGATCACATCCTGTACCTCTGGCAAGCTATAGAGATATTTCTCCACCTTTTCCATATAGGCCTGAGTCCTTTCCAGACTGGAACCCGGCGGCAGCATACCGACACCGAAAATAACGCCCTGATCCTCCGTAGGCACAAAAGATGTCGGAGTCGTCATTGCCAGCTTCAAAGCTCCAAAATAAAGCCCGCACAACAGCAGCAGACAAATCACTACTCTGCGGATCAGAAGTGCGGACAGCGCCTGATAACCATGGGTCGTCTTTTCAAATATCTTATCGAACCAGCGGGAAAAGATCGCGATGGGACTCTTGCTGTCCTTTTTGCGCGGACGCAGGATCATAACGCACAAGGCCGGAGTCAAGCTCAGTGCCACAAAAGCGGACAGCATCACCGAAACCGCCAGAGTGATAGCAAATTGTTTGTAAAGCATTCCCGTGATACCTCCCAAAAAGGCCACAGGGATGAACACCGAAACCAGCACCAGAGCAACACCTACTACCGCACCGGAAACGTCTTCCATCGCCGCGAGTGTAGCCTGCAAAGGTGTTTTCCCCTTGCTTAAATACAATTCTACCGCTTCCACAACGACAATAGCGTCATCTACCACGATACCAATAGCCAGCACCATAGCAAACATCGTCATAGTATTGATGCCGAATCCCAGCGGACCAAAGACCGCGAAGGTACCTATAATGGAGATCGGGACCGCAATGATGGGAACGATCGTTGCACGGAAATTCCCCAGGAAAACGAAAACAACGATGAAAACCAGTCCAAACGCCTCAAAAAGCGTTTCAATGGTTTCATGGACAGAAGCATTGATAAACACGGTGCTGTCATAAGGAAAATCAAAATGCAGACCATCCGGAAAATTCTTCTCGATTTCGGCCAATTTTTGGCGTACCAGCTTAGCAGTAGCCACACCATTGGCATCTGACAACTGATAAACAGCCATCAGGGCTGCATTCCTCTGCTTATAGTGACCGGAAGATTTATAAAGACGGCTGCCCAGTTCCACATCGCCCAGATCCTTTGCTCTCAGCATAGAACCATCCTTATCCGCACGAATGATGACATCCCCAAACTCCTGTTCTTCCACCAGACGCCCTTTCATTTTCACCGTCTTGGAAAAAGCCGTTCCCGGCACAGCCGGCGGGTAACCGACCTGACCACTGGCAGCTTCACGGTTCTGCTCGGAGACAGCACTATACACATCACTGGCATCCACACCCATCTGAGCCATTTTATCGGGATTGAGCCAATAGCGCATGGAATAATCCTGAGCCGTGAACAAGCTGACTTCACCCACACCTGTCACACGTTTCAGTTCTGTGACGATATTCAAATAGGCATAATTATTCAGAAAGACAGAATCATATAGGTCCGCCTTGTCCTCATCCGCATACAAAGCCCCCATCAAAAGGATGTTTGGGGACTGTTTGGTGATGGTGATACCCTGACTGACCACTTCGGAAGGCAGAGAAGCCTGAGCCTGGGAAACACGGTTCTGAACATCCACAGCCGCGATATCCAGATCATAACCCGTTTCAAAAACAACATTGATGGACGACTGGCCGTCGTCCGTGTTAGAGGAATACATATAGATCATTCCCTCCACACCATTCATCTGCTCTTCAATGGGACGGGCAACCGTATCTTCTACCACACGGGCATTAGCACCGGGATAACTAGCCGTCACACATACCGTAGGCGGCGCTACATTCGGAAACTGCGCCACCGGCAGTCTGGTTAAACTCACCAGGCCCATGATCAGGATCACAATGGACATTGCCATCGCGAAAACTGGGCGGTAAATGAAAAACTTTGCCATAGTGATGATTCTCTAGAAATTGAAATTAGAAATCAAGAGTTAGAAGCTTCCTTTTGAGGCACGCCCGACTTCACTTCAGCTGATTCTTCCGATGTGACCGGTGTTACTGTCATCCCGTTTCTCAGTTTCAAAAGACCTTTCACGACAATCTTTTCTCCATCTTTCAATCCATCGGAAATGATCATCTCATTGTTTGCCGTGTGTTCCACTTTCAAAGGTCTCATAGAAACCTTGTTATCCTCGCCCAAGGCGTAAGCCATCGTGATGCTCTGCACCTGCATCGTCGCTGCCTGGGGGATCACGAATACATTGGTATAGGTGGCCGCCGGTATCCGTACTCTCGCGAACTGATTCGGACGCAAATGTCCTTCCGGATTCGGAAATTTCGCTTTCACTTTCAGAGTTCCGGTCGCCGCGCTGAATTCACGATCCACGAAGAAAACCGATCCTTTGTGGGAATAAGTCGTTCCATCCACCATCACCAGCTCAATATCGGCAATATCAGCATCATTTTCTTTGAAAGACTCATGCCCGTTTTCATCCGTAGTGACTTTGAAAACCCCATTGGTGGTGCTCATGATATAAATCTGCTCACTCAGCGGGAAGCTCACCCACATCGGATCTGTTACATTCATCGATCCCAGCGTCGTAGAACCGGAATTGACCAGATTGCCCGGACGCACCTTGATCTCACCCAGCAGCCCCTGATACGGAGCCCGAATCTCTGTGTAGCTCAGATCCAGTTCAGCCGAATGCAGTTTGGCTTTGGATGACAAGACGGCGGCCGCACATTCCTTAGCAGCGGCATCATATTCGTCATACCGTGCCTGGGAAATGACTTCCTGATCCAAAAGTTCCTTTCCACGTCTCAGATCCGCGTCCGCGTGAGCCGATTTGGCCTCATCTATGGCCAGCTGGGCTTCCGCGGCCTTCCTGGCCGCCTCATAGAGAGAAGGATCGATCTCAAACAGCAGTTCATTCGATTTGACCGTAAAGCCTTCCTTGGGAGAAACACTCTTGAGATAGCCTGAAACCTGAGCCTGAAACTCTACTGTGGCCGGAGACTCTATATTTCCCACAACTTCTACATAGCCCAAGTAATTCGTTGGATGCAAGGTCATTATTTCCACATTAGGACCTTTTATCTCCATCGTTGTTTCATTTTTCTGTTTAGAGCAGCCCGCCCCTATAGACAAGGCCAGACTCACAGCGCAAAGAGCGCTCAATACAGTTTCAAATCTTTTCGTGTTCATTGATCATCCAATAAATTGGCTTTGACTCTTATTGTAACAATAAAGCCTCTCAAGTCTAAATATGTATGGCCTTTTTCTCAATAAAATTTCTCAATAAAAAAAGGGAGACCTTTGAGCGGTCTCCCCCGAAAATATCAAATCCGAAGATTAAAGTTCACAACCCTCTATTTTCCAGCCGTCACGATACGACTTATGGACGTACTCAGTGGCTTCCTTGGAATTTGTGAACTTGAACTGTTCCTGATCCCAATGCAGACGGATGCGGGTCAGATCCTCGCGCAGGCCCATTCTCAGAGCCACATTGCCCATCAGAACGACTTCCGCCAAAGGAGCGGCCTGGTCGAAATTCATGCGGGCCGGTGTCTTCGGATCTTTACAGGCAATGACGAATTCCTGATAGTGACCCGGAGAACGTTCCAATGTCTTGGGAATGTCCCCTACTTCTTTACGGCGTTTCTCATCAAAGATGGTCGAATCCAGGATCATACCTTCATCGCCAATGATCAGACGACCGTTTTCGGCCATCGCGACACCTTCGGGAACGATGTCGGGACGGAACGGACGCAGACCACCATCGTACCATACCATCTTCAGAGGCGGTTTGCCGTCATAGCTGTCGAACTGCCATTCCACCACGGAACCCAACGGGAATGTTTCCTCATTCACACGAGTGGAGACCGCATGGACAGTCTTGGGATAGTGACCCGTCAGACCGCAGGCACGGAAAATAGGCGCATAGAAGTGACATCCGATATCACCCAGAGCACCGGTTCCGAAATCCCACCAACCGCGCCATACAAACGGATGATAAGCAGGATTATACGGACGAGCAGGAGCGGTACCCAGCCAGAGATCCCAATCCAGATTCTTCGGAACTTCCGGTGTTCCCTGCGGGCGGTTCACACCCTGCGGCCAGTATTCACCAAAGAGGCCGTTGGAAGGACGGTCTGTCCAAACATGGAGCTCACGGACTTTGCCAATGGCTCCGGCCTGGATCATTTCACAAAGGCGATAGGTATCTTCCGAAGCCTGTCCCTGGTTGCCCATCTGTGTAGCGACACCGTACTTGCGGGCTTCCTTCATCACCCACATGGATTCATACATCGTGTGGGTCAAAGGTTTTTCGCAATAAACATGTTTCTTGCGGCGGATAGCGGAAATGCTGGCCGGAGCGTGAGTGTGATCGGGTGTTCCGACCACGACCGCGTCGATCTGATCTTCCATTTCATCCAGCATCTTGCGGTAGTCTTTGTAACGCTTGGCCTTAGGGAATTGATTGAAGATCCCTGCCGCTTTGTCCCAATCCACATCGCAAAGCGCCACGATATCCACATCCGGGATCGATGCCAGATTGCGGATATCATGTCCGCCCTGGCCGCCGATACCAATGCCGGCGATCCTGACACGTTCACTGGACGGAGAAGCTCCGTTCAAACCTATAACACTGCCGGGGACGATAGTAAATGCTGTCGCCGCCAGCGCAGACGCTCCCAGAAAATGTCTTCTGGAAATCCCATGTTTACATTCGATTTTTTTCATAATCTACAAGAATAAAATAATTTATCGTTAATTCTTTTTATACACTCTTACGGTGTGTTCCAGCATGACCTCGTTCCCCGGTTTGAGTTCTTCTCCTTCAGGAACGAATTGATAAGAAAGTGTATTATTGTTCTTCACCCAGTTCAGATAGCCGGTACCCTTCTTCAGCACCGTGGCGGAAGTAACTTCCTTGCCTTCAGCATCCTTCGTGGTGGTCTTTTCATTGCTGTACACCGTCACAGGGAAGACGACCAGGTGTCTATCCGGATTGACATCGGGATAGACTGTTCCCTTCATGTCTTCGATCGCACCGGTCTGATAGGTGACCGTTCCGTTGATCTCGGTCTGAGTCAGGATGATGCTTCCGGTAGTGACTGCATTGGCTTTAGTGGTAGTAATATCCAGGGCGATCTTAGCTCCGGACTTGTCACTGCCTGTCCAGTAACCGGCGCAGGTCGCGTCCTTCTGGGAAGCGTACTGCAGACCAAAGCTCAAAGCGAACATGATGACCACGATGCAGGCAATAACACCCCAGGCGCGCATCGGACGGCGGGCAGCCACTTCTTTCTCGTCTGTCTGGTCTTTGAACGCGAAAGCGAAGAGCAGGAAAATAACAACGGACAGGATCGCGGCAAAGTACCATATCCCGTTCCAGTCAAACTGGGTAATACTCTGGATCGTTCCGTCAGCCGCGATCTTCTCCACCACAGAGCTGTAGTGAGCGTTCACAGCGGCTACGACCAGACTGCCTACATAGAAACCGGCACCCAGTGTCATGAAGTAGAGGAATCCCTGAGCGTTGCTGCGGATAGCTTCCGGAGCGCGCTTGTCGATATAGATCTGCCCGGAGACAAAGAAGAAGTCATAAGCCATACCGTGCAGAGCGATACCCATGATGATCATCCACCAGAGGTTGCCCGTGGTTCCCGCGGCCTGGCCGAAGCAGCTCAGACGCAGCACCCAGCAGAGCATACCCAGAAGCAGCACCTTCTTGATGCCCAATTCCTTGAACATGATGGGCATGATCAGGAAGAAGCCGACCTCGATCCACTGACCGATGGTCATCGTCATGGCGATCTTCTCGATGCCGCTCTCGGCCAGATACAAACCTGTTTCGTTGAAGTAGAAAGTGATGGGGATACAGGTGAGGAACGAACCCAGCATGAATACCAGCACATTGCGGTCTTTGAGCAGAGCCAGCGCGTCCAGTCCCAAAATGTCGTGAACCGTGGGTTTCTTATCGCTCTGGACCGGAGGTGTATGAGGCAGAGTCAAGCAGTAGAGACCCATTGCCGCGCTGAAAGCCGCTGTCACATAGAACATTCCGGCAGATGTGTCATAATGCAGCGCGGAAATGATGAAACCGGCCGCGATCCATCCCAGACTGCCGAACACACGGATGTAGGGGAACTGTTCGCCCGGATTATCCAAATGTTTGAAAGAAAGAGAATTGGCCAAAGGAAGAGTCGGCATGTAGCAGATCGTATGCAGCAGCAGGAATGTAAAGAACAGAATAAAATCATTCTGCATCACCGCCAGGATCGCGAACCCTGCGCCGAGGAAACTCAGCACGGAC
>JAEEGF012103485.1_pt1 | contig 38454 bp, 29 predicted proteins | sample 9134171 | NCBI WGS metagenome assembly JAEEGF01 (sample SAMN16246542, study PRJNA631951) | gut metagenome | biome: gut microbiome; feature: rumen; material: AP-attached | host: Bos | place: Iran: Karaj | collected 2018-10 | reverse complement strand
CATAGGAGCTATCTCTTTAACAAGATTGCCGGCATGTGCACCCTTCTTAACAGCTGAGTCAGAAGCCATTGTCATGATGCTGACCTTGCCATCATTATCACTCATAAGAACTACAACGCAGTCTCCAAGCTTCTCTTTAAGAGAATCTCCAAGTTCACGAAGTCCGTTCATATCTACATCCTTAAGTGACTTAGCTACAAGCTTAAGACCCTTAACATCTACAGCATCATCAGCTGCATTACCAAGAGCTTCTTTGGCAGCGCTGCTCTTTAAGGACTCGTTCTCGCTCTTAACAGCTTTAAGTTCTTCCTGAAGTTTCTTGATGTGATCATACAAAGTATCAGGTGTAGCCTTGAGAAGAGCTGCTGCATCCTTGGCATTTTGCTCAAGCTCTTTGTAATACTCTGTTACATTGCTGCCTGTGATAGCTTCAATACGTCTAACGCCTGCAGCAACACCGGACTCAGAAAGGATCTTGAACTGGCCGATCTGTCTTGTATTTGATACATGTGTACCACCACAAAGCTCTATAGACCAGTCACCCATGTTAACAACTCTTACGCTGTCACCGTACTTTTCTCCGAACAGAGCCATAGCACCTGACTTCTTAGCTTCTTCAAGAGTCATAACCTGTGTATTAACATCAAGTTCAGCTGCAATCTTCTCATTTACAAGCTCTTCAACCTTCTGGATCTCAGCAGGTGTCATTGCCTTAAAGTGAGAGAAGTCAAATCTTGTACGATCTGCATCCTGATATGATCCAGCCTGCTCTACGTGTGTACCAAGCACCTCACGAAGTGCCTTCTGCATAAGGTGAGTTGCAGAATGATTACGGCATGTAGCCATACGACCATGCTTGCAAACCTTAAGTGTTACCTTATCTCCTGTCTTGAACATACCCTTAACAACGCGGCCTATCATAGCGATCTTAGATCCGGCAACATGCTCTGTACTCTCAACCTTGAATACAGCAACCGCCTTATCATTGCAGCTATCGCAGCCAAGTGCATCATGCTCAGCGCTGTCAACATCAGCAGGATACAGGAAAATCTTACCATGATCTCCTACCTGACCACCCATTGTTCCATAGAAAGGTGTCTGAGAAGTAATGATCGCACCTGTCATTCCATCTGTAAGAGCATCAGCAACAGCATTCTCTGCATCTTCATCAGCAGCATGCAGCTCAGCCATAGCTACGATAGTAGAATCAGCTACAAGCTTGTCATAGCCGATAAACTCAGAATTGATACTAGGATCAAGATCTTCGTATACAGTTGCATCAGCGCCCATGTAGTTACTTACTTTACGAGCAGCTCTAGCTGTATCACGCTGATTCTTCATAGCTTTTTCGAATCCTTCTGCATCTACTAAGAATCCGTTCTCAGCAAGGATTTCTTCTGTAGAATCAAGAGGGAATCCGTATGTATCATATAATTTGAATGCATCTTCACCTGACAATGTATTCTTGCCGGCAGCCTTAAGCTCTTCCTGCATATTTGCAAGGATCTCAAGACCCTGTTCAAAAGTCTTCTCGAATTTATCCTCTTCCTGACGGATAACATTAAGGATGAAGTCCTTCTTCTCCTCAAGCTCAGGATAACCATCCTTAGAACCTGCAATTACAGAAAGTGCAAGCTCAGGAAGGAATGAACCGCTTATTCCAAGCTTTCTTCCATGTCTTACAGCGCGGCGAATGATTCTTCTAAGAACATATCCTCTTCCTTCGTTGCTAGGCATGATACCGTCTGAGATCATGAAAGTAGTAGAACGGATATGGTCTGTTACGATACGAACAGATACATCGCTTTCTTCTGTTCCTTCTGCTTCATACTGTACACCGCCTGCCATCTCGCAGATCTTATCACGAAGAGCTTTAATTGTATCTACATCAAAGATTGATCCAACATCCTGAACTGCAACAGCAAGTCTTTCAAGACCCATACCTGTATCAATGTTCTTCTGTACAAGGTCTGTGTAGTTGCCATGTCCATCATTGTTGAACTGAGAGAATACAACGTTCCATACTTCCATGAAACGATCACCTTCTCCGCCCAGTACATCCTCAGGACCTGTACCGTATTTCTCACCGCGATCATAGTAGATCTCTGTACAAGGACCGCAAGGGCCTGAACCATGCTCCCAGAAGTTATCTTCCTTACCAAGCTTTATGATACGCTCAGCAGGAATATGCATCTTATCAGTCCAAATCTTGAAAGCCTCATCATCATCCACATATACAGAAGGATACAGACGCTCTGCATCAAGACCTACAACCTCTGTAAGGAATTCCCATGCCCACGGAATAGCTTCTTCTTTGAAGTAGTCTCCAAAAGAGAAGTTACCAAGCATTTCAAAGAATGTACCGTGACGAGCTGTCTTACCAACATTCTCAAGGTCACCTGTACGGATACACTTCTGACAAGTAGTAACTCTGCGCTTTGGCGGAACCTCCTGGCCTGTGAAGTAAGGCTTAAGTGGTGCCATACCTGAGTTAATGATAAGAAGTGAATTATCATTATGTGGTACAAGTGAAAAACTATTCATACGAAGATGCTCTTTGCTCTCAAAGAACCTAAGATACATCTCACGAAGTTCATTAACACTATATTTCTTCATGACTATTCCTTTCAAAAGGCTTTGTTTATACAAAGTCTCAATATATTATCTCAAAATAATATTTGCGTAAGGTCCGCATATATTGCAGATCTTACGTCAAATCTCTTCAAATCCTGCATTTATCAAAAAGAAAACTTCTCTTCAAAGAACTTATCAAGCTCTGCGATAGGCCATCTTACATTGCCTTCAGAGTACTCGATCTGCTTCATGGTATCACGCTCACGAATTGTTACGCAGTGATCTTCTTCAGAATCAAAGTCATAAGCTATGCAGAAAGGAGTTCCGATCTCATCCTGTCTTCTGTATCTCTTACCGATAGATCCGCGATCGTCATACTCGCAGTTCCACTTCTTGGAAAGCTGGTCAAATACCTTCTCAGCATTCTCTGAAAGCTTCTTGGAGATAGGAAGAACAGCGATCTTAACAGGAGCAAGAACAGGATGGAAGTGCATAACTGTTCTTACATCGCCGCCCTCAAGTTCCTCTTCATCATATGCTGCGCACAGGAATGCAAGAGCAACACGGTCTGCACCAAGTGAAGGCTCGATAACATAAGGGATATAACGCTCTTTTTTCTCTTCATCAAAATATGTAAGATCCTGAGCTGATGTTGTCTGGTGCTGACCAAGGTCATAATCAGTTCTGTCAGCGATACCCCAAAGTTCGCCCCAGCCAAATGGGAATTTGAACTCGATATCTGTTGTTCCCTTTGAATAGAATGCAAGCTCTTCAGGATCATGCTCACGAAGACGCATCTCATCTTCCTTCATGCCAAGGCTTACAAGGAAATCTCTACAGAAGTTCTTCCAATACTCATACCACTCAAGATCAGTTCCGGGCTCGCAGAAGAACTCAAGCTCCATCTGCTCGAACTCACGTGTTCTGAATGTGAAGTTACCAGGTGTGATCTCGTTACGGAAGCTCTTACCGATCTGTCCTATACCAAAAGGAAGCTTCTTACGAGTTGTACGCTGTACATTCTTGAAGTTTACGAATATACCCTGTGCTGTCTCAGGACGAAGGTATACAGTATTCTTAGCATCCTCAGTTACACCCTGGAATGTCTTGAACATAAGGTTGAACTGACGGATATCAGTAAAGTTGTGCTTGCCACATGAAGGGCAAGGAACATTATTATCGTTAATGAAATCCATCATCTGCTGCTGGCTCCAGCCATCAACTGATGACTCAAGTGTGATATTGTTCTCAGCAGCAAAATCCTCGATGATCTTATCTGCTCTAAAACGCTCATGGCACTCCTTACAGTCCATCAAAGGATCAGAGAAGCCGGCAAGATGTCCTGATGCAACCCAAGTCTGAGGGTTCATAAGAATCGCGCAATCAACACCTACATTGTATTTGTTCTCCTGAACGAATTTCTTCCACCATGCCTTCTTGACATTATTTTTGAATTCAACACCAAGTGGACCGTAATCCCAAGTATTTGCAAGACCTCCGTAAATCTCAGAACCGGGGAAAATAAATCCTCTGCCCTTAGCCAGTGCAATTACTTTGTCCATTGTCTTCTCTTCTGCTTTCATTTCCTTAATCTCCTGTATCTTTATTCGTTAATCTGCTTTCAGTACAATATAACACAAATCGTCCTTAGTTGCAGATAAATCTACATTTTTACTACCGTTGAAGGTGCTCCCTTCAGGAGCATAAGATATTTTGCCATAGGAATAGAATCCTATCTTCTCATTCATGACAATAACTGTCTGATCCTCTGAGATAAGCTTAACATCTATCTTCTGGCCCTTAGAATCAACCAGTGTAGACGGAAGGCTGTATCCAAGTGCCTTCATATCTTTATAAGAGCCACAGAAAAAAGTAACCTGATTAAAATCCGCATAAGAAGCCGTATCCTTATATGTCATTGTGACACGTACATTCTTATCTTCAGTTACGGCATCCTGAAAAGTAATAAGATCCTTACCTTTGGTTGAATTGTACTCATTGACTTGACTTTCAATATCAGTTTTCAATTCACCTAGATCATAGTAAGGTGCCGAGAAGTCCTCGACTATAGTACTTATTACCTGTCCGTCCTTGCCCACATATACGGCAGTGCTATCAGACTTAGTAACATCCATACTCTTACCGCATCCGGTCAGTGCAACTGCCATAAACACGGCTGCACAGATCATCTTACGTATATGAAGTTTATAACTATTATCCGCACAATTAACCATACTTAACCTCATGTCGCGAGCATAGCGAGTTACTATTGGCTGAAATTGGTGGAGCTCGCGGCACCAATTCGCTATGCCTGCTGTCTTTCCTAATGATGAATAAACTCTAAAAGTCCGTAATATGGCCCTTAGCTCTTCTTTTATATATTCACAGCGCCAAAAATGCGCGCAGAATGCGCACTTATGTAATATCTTCATGTGAATACATACATTACATGATTATAATAGAGCCATGACCTTTTTTCAACTTTTTTAAAGTTTAGTCATGGTCATATTAGTTCACGTTCCACGGTGCTTAATATTTCAAGGCTTTTGAGCTGCCTGTCAACAAAATGTTCCCGATACATCCTTGTTATATCTATCAGTTCTTTAAGTGCCTGATCGCTTAGTCTGAATGTAAAAAGACTTTTTAGATTAGAACCGCTTATATGCTGCATTGCAAGCTTTACTGCATCGCTATAGCCTCTGTTTTCAGGAAATCCCGGATATTGACCATCAATAACAAGTGCCCGAAGTTCAAATATACATCTTACAAGCCTTTTATCAAAAGCATCTTTGGTAAGGGCAGTAAGTGAAAGATATAAAAGCTTTAATAGCTCAGTCTCATCGCTGTTTTCCGTCGCATAATAATCCGCCAGTTCCAGAAGATAAGTTCCATAGCAGGTATCTTCCAGATTCCGGCGGAAAGGTTCGAAATAATTGATGATATCTGTTTCAATTATGTTGTAGGAACTTTTCCCTTCATATAGGGTGAAAGTTCCATAGCAAAAAGGTTCGACATTGCCGGAAAGCTTGCCTCCCGGCTTTCTTGCGCCTCTTGCAAAAGCACTGATCTTGCCACGCTCCATAGTAATGATCGTAACAGTAAAATCATATTCACCAACAGGCCTGTGCTTTATGACAATGCCGTTTACAGTAAGTCTGTTATCCTGATCAAATGTCTCTTTCATCATAGCCAAAATGCTTCATCTGTGAACTGTCATCTCTCCAGTTCTTACGAACTTTAACCCACAGTTTCAAATTAACCTTGCACTGAGTCATATCTTCAATATCAACTCTGGCCTGGCTTCCAATCTTCTTGAGCATAGCTCCGCCCTTACCTATGACTATTCCTTTATGAGAGTCCCTTTCACAGATAATGGTAGCGTCTATATCCAGAAGCGGCAGACCGTCATCAGACAGATAGCCTTCTCTTTCTCTCATTCTCTCAATAGTAACGGCGATTCCATGCGGAACTTCATCCTGAAGGAGTCTAAGAGCCTTTTCACGGATTATCTCAGCTGCAATATCACGCTCAGGTTCCTCTGTTACAGTATCCTCATCATAAAGAGCAGGACCATATGGAAGATATTTGCATATAACATCCATAAGGGTATCGAGATTCTCTTTTTTCCTAGCTGAAACAGGAACTATATCAGAAAAGTTCAGCTCACTTTTGTAAGCATCTATAAACTTTGGCAGCTGGTCTTTTTTGACTGTATCAATCTTATTGATAACAAGAACTACAGGCTGTTTGCATCTTTTGAGCTGCTTAATGATATATTTTTCACCTTGTCCTATGAAATCTGTCGGCTCTACAAGCCACAGGATCATATCAGCATCTTCCAGAGTCTTCTGAGCTATGTGAAGCATATAAGATCCAAGCTTATTCTTGGTCTCATGTATACCCGGCGTATCAACGAAGATCATCTGACAGCGATCATCCGTATATACTGTTTGAATACGTCCTCTGGTAGTCTGGGGCTTATTGGAGGTGATGGCTATCTTCTGGCCTATCATATTATTCATAAGAGTAGACTTACCCACATTAGGACGCCCAACCAGTGCTATAAATCCTGTTTTAAAACTATTACTATCCATAAACACACTTTCCTGTTATCAGAGTTCTTCGACTTTGTCAAAAAGATCTCTGTGCTGATTAATCTTTTCACTTGTACCAACTACGCAGATACTGTTATCTTCTTCAAAAGCATCTACATAATCTGCAAGCTTCCTGATATCCTCTACAGTTACATCAAGTATCTGGTTACGATGCTCCTGAAGCTTATCAATATCTACATGGCACATGTAAGCCATAAGGCCGTAAGAGCCTTTTGCACTAGGTGTCTTAGGTGTATCAAGCTCTCCTATCGCACCTATAACAAATCCTGTAAGTGTACGCTCATCTGCTTCATAATTTCTTACAAAATCAGAAACCTGACGGAACACATCAAGACTTCTCTTAAGATGAGGATCTCTATAAGTTACAAAATATGAGTCTCCGTTAGGAGAAGCTCCGCCCATAACGCCGTATGCTCCGCCTTTTACACGGATATTGTTCCACAAAAAGTCATATCCCATCATAACCTGAAGGACACGAAGCGCTCCTGTATACTCAAGTCCATTCTTTCTAAAGTTGCCCGCAAGCGCAGTATACTGAACCTGCCCCGGAGTCTTGAACGCATCATTACTCTTTACAGGCACAAATTCAAGTCGGCCCTTCTGACAATCCTGAGTATAAAGGTTATCAGCAAATTCAGCCACCTTCGCTTCTACCTGACCGTAGTTCTTCTTATCTGTAGTAAAGCTTACAAGAAGATTCTCTTTACGGAAAAGAGTCTTCATAAGCTCAGAAAGCTTTTCAACAAGCTCTTTGTGAGCAGCCTCATCATAATGCTTAGCATACTTTTGAACAAGGCGATATCCTGTTATACCGGACAGATTCTCAGAAACATTGCCTGCCTTAGAGAATCCCGCTGCAGCATGAAGAGCAGCAGCACGATGTCCTGCCGTCTGAAGATCTGCTTCCATATGTGACATCTTCTCATCAAGGATCTCCTTCATACGCTTCATATCATCGATTTTTGAAGTCCTTATGATCTCAGTTGCAAGATCAAATGCATGATCTATATTTGAAGGAAGGACCTTGACTGCAATCTCAAAAGTTGTAGCAAATTTTGACAGATCACGTCTGTCAGAGTAAGTACCGATACTTGCTGTGAATCCGCCTGTTTTCATGTTGATCTCATTATAAAGATCTCCATAAGAATAATTCTTGGTATCTACAAGTCCAAGTACAGACTTAAGGATTCCTGAATATTTAAATAGTTCATAAGGAACATCTTCCATTCGAAATACGAAGTTAAGATAATCTATACCATTTGTAAAAATATCATGGAATAAGAGTATATTATCCCCAACCTTCTTTTCCTCATAGATGAAAGGCTCTACGTTTCTTCTAAGATCCTTTCTTGTAAGCATAGGAATCTTCTTGAGATTCTCTTCCAAGTCAGGAGCTTCCTGATATTCCTTAAGCTCGGCAGTTTCGCGAACGATTCTGTCTATATCTTCCTTAGCAAGGCTTTCCTTATACTTTTGAAGCTCTGCAGATTTTGCAGCTTCTTTTTCTTCATTAAGGCCCTTTACAGGATCCATGATAAACATACTCGAATGAGTATTATCAAGAAGATATTTCTGTATAAGTCTTTCGAAGTAATCGCCTTCTATCTCATCTCTAAGTGCCTTATAGGTATCTCCTGCTTCGATATGAATAAAAGGCTTCATGTCGTCATAGAGCCAGCTGTCAAGGACCTGAAGTCCATATAAAAGTCCCTTAGGGAATCTTCCAAAGTCCGCTTCTCTGTACTTAAACTCATCTACGTTGATGGCAGCTTCAAGAGCCTTCTTATCAAGGCCTTCCTTAACTGTTTTTTCAAGGCACTCGATGATTGTCTGTTTGAAAAGATCTGCTTGATCAGCATTTGCATTCTTGGCAATTACAGAGAAAAATGGCTGAAGTACACCATTTTCATATTCGCTGTAAACATCTTTGCCAATGCCCTTATCAATAAGAGCCTTCTTAAGAACAGCGCCGGGTGCAGAAACAAGACAATAATCAAGAACATCAAATGCCACATAGAGCTTTCTGTCAAGGCTTGTTCCAACAGACCAGTTCATAGTCAGATATGTATTATCTTTAAGATCATCTGTCTTAAGAATGGAATAGTCCTTATGAACAACAGACTGTTTCTCAAAAGGCTTCTGCATCTTAATGCTTGAATCAATCTCAAGATGATCAAAATGTGACAGATAATTCTCATCTATATAAGAAAGCTTCGATACCATATCCATATTTCCATACAGATAGATATAGCTGTTGGACGGATGATAATATCTTCTGTGGAAATCAAGATACTGCTCATATTTCAAAGAAGGAATAACGTCCGGATCACCGCCTGACTCAATATTATAAGTATTGTCAGGATAAAGAGAGTTCATGATACCCTTATCAAGAATATCATCCGGTGATGAATAAGCGCCCTTCATCTCGTTATATACAACGCCGTTGATTTTAAGATCATCATCAGCGCTTTCCATCTCATAGTGCCAGCCTTCCTGCTTGAATATCTTATCTGTTTTATAAATATTGGGATAGAAAACAGCATCAAGATATACATGCATAAGATTCTGGAAGTCTGCATCATTGCAACTTGCTACAGGATATACAGTCTTATCCGGATATGTCATTGCATTAAGAAATGTATTAAGTGAACCCTTGGCAAGTTCGATAAAAGGATCCTTAACAGGAAAATCCCTTGATCCGCACAAAACTGTATGCTCAATGATATGCGCAACACCTGTAGAATCTGTCGGAGGTGTACGGAAACCTATATAGAAAACCTTGTTTTCATCATCATTTGGTAAAAGAACTACACGAGCCCCTGTCTTTTTATGCTTTAAAATATAACTATCTGTTCCAAGGTCATCTATTCTTCTATGCTCTAAGACCTCGTAAGCAGTCAATTCATTAACTGTCATAAATACTATAATTCCCTTCTTTTTGTTCTCATATCATTATCTCCTCCCAAAGGAAAAGACTATATTAACTAATCATTGTCATTGATCATGTGGCGCTTAAGTTCTTTCCAAAATATAATCAGATCAAAAACATATAAACCAATATACGCTCGATCAGAAAAGATCAAAATCATCTCCTGCCGAAACATCAACATCAAATTCTCTATTAGTAATGACTTTACGTCCAACCTTCAGTTTGCCTGAAGGATTGTGCATCTTGGACATAGTGCGTCGCCTTTCAAGAAACTCCTGTCTTCCCTGTCTTGGTAGCTCATCTTCTTCTGTATCCATAGGAACTATCATTCCTTCCGGAACAAAACGTGTGATCTTCTCATCATCAAATGAAGGATCCAAAGTACCTTTCAGTGATAAATCCAGGTCATCTGGCTTGTTAGCATCTGCTACTTTAATATCTGTAGTATTGTCTAATAAATCAGGATTATTTTCAAGTGTCTTAAGCGAATTGCGATCGTCTGACTGAATATCTTCAAGCTTCTGCCCTTTTTCTATAGTAGATTTCTTCTGATCATTTTCGGGCTCTTTTTTATCTGAAGTATCCTTTTCAGCATTTTCTATAACAGGTTCTTCTTCAGATTTTTCTATAGTCTGCTCGTCTTCAGATTTTTCTTCAGTCTGCTTATTTTCGGATTTCTCTGTAGCCTGCTCATCTTCGGATTTTTCCGCAGTCTGGACATCTTCGAATTTCTCTACATTTTGCTCGTCCTCAGATTTTTCTTCAGTCTGCTGATCTTCGGATTTCTCTTCGCCGCTCTCAGCTTTGAGTGAATCATCCGCGCCTTCATCTAAAGGCTCGAACACAACCACATCTTCTTCATTTTCAGATGCATCATCAAAATCATCATTACCAAACAACAGTTCAAAATCAGAAGTATCATACGAAGTAAACATGCAGGCAAGTCCTCCTCCGATCACTATAATGCACATAAGTGTCATCATTCTGAGTGTATTAACGCCAGTCTCCCCCATCACAGGAGATACAATGCATACCAATAGTGCCGGAAGCATAACAGGCGCAAGACGTGTAGTCTTTTTATGGAAAAGAAAAGCAAATGACGAACAAAGCATGATTATAGCAAGTATAAGATACAAAGCTGCATAAACCGATGAGCTCGATTCGCCAATAACTTCAAAACTCTCTATCGAAAGAACATCTGCAAAATACTTGGAAGACCATCTGTAAAGCGCAGGTCCTATAACATCATATCCGTCCCACACTATCAAAGTCAGCATAAATCCACAAACAGCTCCGGGGATAATACATGCAAAGCTCTTGAGCACCTCTTTTATCTTCTTAAATACAAAAAGAAGAAGCAGCATAGGGCTCCAGAACAGGATGGTTCCGGCATCTATATAGAATAATGCACCAAGTCCGATTCCAAGTAAAAAATATAGTAAAAACCTGACTGCAGACTGACTTTTCTTTGCCCTTGTCATGTTTTTAAAATATATTGCCAAAAAGATAAGCTCAAGAGCAACGAAAATCTCAAAGAAAGAAGTTGCATCAAGTATATGAACCGTGATAAATGGCGGAAGGAACATAAGAAGAGACAGGACAATTATAGACGCAACCCGCCCGGTCATTATCCTCACTGCCACCCCTATAAGGATAAAAAAGATCATCCTTACAACTATCTGATATACTATGGCTGCTATCACGATATCTCCAGTGAAATACAGCACCGTTCTCATGATGACCAGATAAAAAAGCTTCCAGATGGAATCAGCTGTGATGATCCCTCCTTTTGTAACAGAAGCCGTTTCAAACAGCATTACGCCTGTCTTTATGTAAACTCCATCGTTATAGAGGATAACGCTTCTAAGAACTATCCCTCCAATAAGGACAAGTACAAATAATATCAAGTAAATAAGATTAGAATTTAATTTTTTCCCTTGCATAAAGTAAACCGAAAGTCTGTCAATTAAAAAGGATACAACAAGACACGTGCCTGTCACCAGAGCTGTGAACAGCCCGGTAAAAAGCATCGTTTCAGTTGTATCCGAAGTAGGAAAGAGACCGGAATATAACCCAAATACAGCAATCAGTAATACATTAAATGTAGCAAATAAAGCCCAGATAACATACGAAGATACATCCTTCTTCAGTATCATTTCCGATCCCCCATTTTTTGAATTTTAAGTCCCTAAACCCTTATTAAAGTAATCAGTCCTCGTCTGGCTCATCCCAGTTGTGATATACGTTCTGTACATCATCATCTTCATCAAGCATGTCAAGAATCCTTCTAAGGCACTTAACGTTCTCCTCGTCTGTAACCTGAACATAGTTCTGAGGAATCATAGTAACCTCTGCAGAAACAGTCTCAACCTTAGCATTGTTAAGAGCTTCAACTACAGCCTGGAATGCATCAGGAGCTGTAAGGATCTCATAAGAATCCTCTTCTTCCTTGAAATCATCAGCGCCGGCATCAAGTACTGCCATCATAAGGTCATCAGCTGACATTGCGCACTCTTCCTTATCAATGATGATCTGACCCTTCTTATCGAACATGAAAGATACGCAACCAGGTGTTCCCATAGAACCCTTACCCTTTGTGAATGCGCTCTTTACATTAGCTGCTGTACGGTTTGTATTATCTGTAAGAGTCTCAACGATGATAGCTGTTCCGCCAGGACCGTATCCTTCATAAGTGAACGCCTTATAATCAACGCCTCCGTTCTCACCGGAAGCCTTCTTGATACCTCTTTCGATTGTATCGTTAGGAACGTTGTTGGCCTTAGCCTTTGCGATTACTGTAGCAAGTTTGAAGTTGTTAGACGGATCCGGACCGCCTTCCTTAACAGCAACTGCGATCTCACGTCCGATAACTGTGAAGATCTTACCCTTAGCAGCGTCGTTCTTCTCTTTCTTATGCTTGATGTTTGCAAATTTTGAATGTCCTGACATCTTTATAACCTTTCCTTTTCCTAAAATAAATATAATTACGAAGCTTTCAACCTCGTGATTTAAACAATAATTTTTTTGACACCAACACTGGTGATCATATGATTCTGAACTTCCAAGATACTGAAGTTGTAACCATCTATCGTAACATCGTACTTCTCATCCTCTTCAGGTATCCTATCCATCTTCGAAATCAGAAGACCATTCAGAGTTTCAAACTCATCCTCATGAAGATCTATTCCAAATCGCTTCTCAACAGTCTCAATAGGAGTCCTTCCAAGAGCCACGAACTCTCCGGGCTTGCCGGAAGGTGTGATAAAGCTCTCATCTTCGTCATATTCATCCATGATATTGCCGACGATCTCTTCAAGGATATCTTCCATTGAAACCAGACCTGCTGTTTGGCCATACTCATCAATAACTATCGCTATCTGAGTCTTTGTAGACTGCATACTGTGGAACAATGACTCTATATTCCTTGTCTCAGGCACATACATAGGCTGACGCATAAGTCCCTTGATCTGCCTTATTTCCTTTTTCTCATTGCCGGATTCAGAATCCTTCTGAACCGCATCTCTTATATGAACTATACCGATTATATGATCGATATTATCAAGGAATACAGGGAATCTTGAATTATTGCCCTGAAGCATGAATGAAATCGCATCTTCAAGACTCATAGTTCCTTCGATTCCGCATATATCATTACGATGGGTCATGATATCCCTAACTTCCTTGTCAGAAAATTCGAATATATTGGTTATCATGTCGGCTTCAGAATCCTGAAGCACTCCCTGCTCCTGACCTTCGGAAACCATCGACCTTATCTCTTCTTCTGTAACATCTGTATCATCATCAAAGTCTCTAATCCCGCACAAATACATGATTCCACGCACAGTTACTTCGATAAGACTTGTAAATGGCCTCAAAACCGCCATAAGTATCTTGATAAACGGGCTTAGAATCATAGCCCAGACTTTAGGATGTCTTCTGGCAAGCTTCTTGGGAAGCAGCACTCCGATTGAAAGAAATACATACAAAAGCAGAAATGCTACTACTATCTGGCCCAAAACAGATGCTACGAGTTCATTGAGTGAAAAGATAAATCCTCCAACAATGATCCCGAAACGCTCTACATAGAAGCGTCCGATTATGATATTCAGTATAAAAACAAAAAGCTGTACAGTATTAACATAGTCTGTCGGATTATTCATAAGTTCCGACAAAAAGATGCCACTTTTGCTGCGAATCTTTTCGTTTTGGTCTTCGGATGGTTCTTCACCTTCCTCTTCAGACTTGCTAAAGAGGTCTTCTGCTTTTAGATTATGCAGAGCTGCGCCAAAACCGTACACGATCACGTCCAGCACGAGTAATACGAGCAGTCCGATAAAATAATAGGCAGAGGGTCCGCCATCATCCATATAAATTCATCTCCTTTTTGGTCAAAAAAATTGTTTGATACATAACAGTTTGCGTGCCTCTGCACACAAAACGTCAACTTAAACTATAACATTGTGACACTTACTAGTCAAGGTCGAGGCTTTGCCGCCTTGTCGCATTATCGCCTTTATTTGTATTTGCCCATAGCCTCTTTATATTGGCGGTTTATTTCGGTTATTGCTGAAGAGTCGCCTTCGAAGTTGTCCGGGTGGTACAGTTTAGCGAGAGAATGGTATTTCTTGACTATGCCGTCGCGGGATTTACAGCCTGCAAAGAAGTCGAAGGTTGAATAGTTTCCGGAAGGTCTTTTAGGATCAGACGAACTTCTGCTATCAGATTTCTGATAGTATGACTGATTTTGTTTCTGCTTTTGATGATCATAGCTACTTTCAGATTTATAACTACTATATCTATTGTAATTATCTCTTTTATACTTTTTGCTTTCTTCTTTGGATCCTTCATTCCTTATTCTATTGTAACGGTCATCGTCATCTATACCTTCGTAACGATCCTCATCCTTATCCTGATCATAATCATCATAGTTATCATCATAGTTATCGTCATCGTCATCATCATAATAGTCATCGTAACGTCCGCTACTATATCTTTTATTCCATCTTCCTCTGCGGAATCTGTCGTCCTCTTCGTCCTTTTCTTCCAGTTCTTCTAATCTGTCATAATAGTCTTCATAGTAGTCATCATAATTTTGCTGACGTTTTTTTATTTTCTCAAGCTTTCTTATTTCTTTTCTTGATAAACGTTTACCTTCGTAATCCGCATATCCCATTCTGTCGTAATCTTCTTCGTCATATGCCTCATCATATTCTGCTTTGTCTGTTCCGAAGGTGTCATTTTCGAATTCGTCGTGATGGCGTTTCAGCCAGTCCTGATAGGAGTCTTCGTATTTAGGATCATAAAAGGGTTTGGTATGAAAAAGAAAACAGTATCTTCTTCTAAATTGTCTGAATGGAGTAGTCATTCCGAAGACGCTTCTGAATATATAGATAGCAAAGTCTACTATTATCGCTATTCCCAAAAAGTTAACGCCGCTTGCTGCTGCCGATAATAGTAATAGTCCGAGGAAAATAGGTATTCCTATTAGTATAGTTATTGCCCAGACTATGATGCTGTAAGCTTTCTGCTCGCTTTTTTCCAGTATTCCTTCCCACCAGGAAGTAACTGCTTCAAGGAGTGTCTGAGTTACTTTCTCGGATATATCATTTACGCCATTTTCTATATTTTGCTGTAGGCCATTTGCTATATTATTGGAAATCTCTCCTGAAAGGTTATCTGCTATACTATTGGCAATGTCTCCGGATACGCCATACGAGCTGTCAGCCTTAGCCACCAGTTTTTCATCCTGAAGGTACTCTATATCACAGGCATGAACATAGCTTTCTACATACTCTTTGGCCTGTCCTATATAATCATTGCCGGTAAAATAACCTGCGCATTCAAATACAACAAGAGCTGCCAGTACGATACCGGCAGCCGGGAATAGACACAAAAACAGTTTATAAACATTCCAAATAAGCCTAAACATCTGTTTAAGCAGCCATGCGTATGCTTTTAGTATAGTCATGAAAATAGTAACAAGTACACTGGTAAAAAGCATAAGTAGGTAACCTCAAAAATTATTATGAAATACACGGATGTATTTCAATGTACGGATACAGGATGTATCCAGTACATGCTTGGAAATACATGGATGTATTTCCATGTACGACTATCCCTTAATATACAACCTTGGGATTCTTGGATTAAGATCGCAGGCAAGCTCGTAATTAAAGCGTCCGCTCAAGTTTCCAAGTTCTTCAATTGATATATGCTTATCGCCGCTCCATCCTATAATAGTGACTTCGTCATTTTCCAAAGCTTCAGGGATTCTACTTACATCAACCATGAACTGATCCATGCATACACGTCCAAGGATAGGTGCTTTATGACCGTGGATAAGAACATAGCCTTTATTAGACAGACTTCTTGGATATCCGTCGCCGTATCCAACAGGGATAGTAGCAATCCTTGTGGGCTTATCTGTAACATAGGTTCCGCCATAGCTTACAGCAACACCTGCAGGTACATCCTTAATATAAGCGATGTGGCTATACAGTCCAAGTGCAGGCGTGATCTTCACTTTGTCTGTAGGGACATCCTCAGAAGGCTTCATTCCATACATTGTAACTCCAGCCCTTACCATATCCATCTGAGCCTGCGGGATACTTATGATGCTGGCAGAATTCGCGCAGTGATGTAGAGGAATCCTAACGCCGTTTTCTTTTTCTACTCTTTCTATAAAAGCTGCGAATATATCTTTTTTCTCTATAGCATCTGTAAGGTCTTTCTCATCAGCTCTGGCAAAATGAGTGAAGATTCCCTCAACTTCTATATGTTTCATAGAAAGAGCCTTCTTAACAAAGAGTGCACCCTCATCATTAGGACGAACACCTATTCTAGCCATAGATGTATCAACCGCAATATGAACCTTAACTTTGCAAGTCTCAGACCTCTTTGCAGCTCTTTCTTCAAGCTGCTCAAGCTGATCATATCTGAACACTGCCGGTCTTATATCATTTTCAATAAGGGTATCGTAAGAGAAAGGGAATGTGTATCCAAGAATAAGTATAGGTTTTCTAATCCCATTGTCCCTAAGCTCCATCGCCTCTTCGCAGGTTGCACAGGCGTATCCCCAAATATAGTCCTCTGATTCAAGTAGTTTTGCAATTGGTACTGCTCCAAAACCGTAACCATCAGTTTTGATAACTGCGATCATCTTGGTTTCAGGCTTTAAATTGTCATGCATTGAATGCATATTTGAAAGAATTGCATCAAGATCAACTGCAGCACATACCCTCGGGTATTTTAATGCCATCTCCTTAGAAAGATTCTGTCTGCTAACTATTTCATGTGAGTTCATTTTATAAATACGCTTTCTATCTTAATGAATTCAGAGATTGCCCAATGACCATATCTTTTAATGATCCAAGAAAACAGTTCCTATAATCCAAAACCAGTTTCTAGGATCAAAAAATTATCTATGATCTAAAAATATTTTCTATGATTCAAAAAGCAATTTCTTAATTCTATTATTATTTTTCCGGAAGAACATTTGCAAGTTCCTTTATTATATCACTTGCTGTCATATAATACTCTCCCACTCTGGAAGCCGCACGATTGCCGGCAAGACCGTGTATGAAGGTTCCAATGCAGGCAGTCTGGAAGGCTCCAAGCTTCCTTGAGCTCAAAGCTCCGATTATCCCTGCAAGCACATCGCCTGATCCTGCAGTTGCCATGCCGCTGTTACCTGATATATTAACATACATCTGCCTTTTACCGGCTCCCGCTACGACAGACCTTGCATCCTTACATATTACTACACAGTTATAATACTCCGAAAGTGTCAAAGGCCACTTCAGCATTTTTTCCTTAATATCATAGACCGTAACAGGCTCAGGACGTTCATCGCCAAATGCAGCATTGTAAAGCCTTGCAAACTCTGCAACATGAGGAGTTATCACAAGTTGCTTGTCTGTAGAGTCAGAATAGGCTCTTGCAAGCTCGCTTATATGGCTATCTTGTGCTATCAGAGTAATGGCATCTGCATCCGCAACAAGGAACTTGTCATAGTGTTCTAGTACGATGCTAAGGATGGCCTTAGCAACCATTCCTGTTCCAATCCCTGGGCCTATAACTATAGCGGACGCCCACTTCATGTTTTCAATAAGTATATCTCGGATCTTGTCTATATTGCAGTCAGTCTCAATATTGGCATATGAATCAAACATTGCCTCAGGAATACTGCTCTTAATAGCTTCTACATTAGCAGGTGTCGTAAATACTTTGACCATACCGGCGCCTGTATGGAACGCTGACTTGGAACACAGAAGGCATGCGCCCGTAACCTTATCGCTTCCGGCAATGACTAAAACCTTGCCGAATGTTCCCTTATTACCATATCCGGCTCTCCTTGGAAGAAGATCTTCGGGACCCTCATCAAAGAAAAAATATTCAGGAAGATTCCCAAGAAAACCGTCCACTGTAATACCGACATCTTCTACAAATAACTGCCCGCAGTACTCAGTGCCGGGGTACAGCAGCTGCCCCATCTTGGCAAAATTAAATGTAACAGTAAGGTCCGCCTTAACAGCAAGAAGATGAACACTTCCCGTATCAGTATCTATGCCGGATGGAATATCAACAGCAACAACAAGTGTAGACTCGTCCTTGAGCTTCTTGCATTCATTGATATACATTATAGCCTCGGCATATTCGCCTTCTACATCTTTGGTACATCCGATTCCAAGGACAGCATCTACTATGATATCCCATTCCATTTGTGATTTGGTGGCTCGTACATTGGAAAAAGTGTCCATTGGAATATTGTACGCAGCTGCGCATTTCTTCTGTGATGCAGTATCAGGATTAGAGTCCTTGTCATCAACAAGAGCTATCTGCACTCTGTAGCCATGCTGATACAAAATCCTTCCGATAGCTATCCCGTCACCGCCATTGCCGCCGTGTCCTGCAACGATCAGAACATTAAAAGCTCTGGAAGTGTGCATAGCTCTCTTCCACTCACCGATTCTGGCAGCAACAGCCAGAGCAGCTCTTTCCATAAGCACAATGGATGGAACCCCAAAGTGCTCTGAAGTATTACGATCGCATGTTTTCATTTCTTTGGCTGTTACTAAATACTGCATATGTCCCCTTTTTGCTTATTATGAATAAGCCAGTACATTACGTCTGTATGGATCCTGACCCCGGAGTTCTGATCCTGTGATTTCTCTCAGGATCATATTCCATATCGAATATATCTATAACTTCAGGTCCGAAGATATCATGCATATATGAATACAGGTTGAAATTCTCCATCTCACCTTCCTGAAGTCTAATGACCTGTTTCTTGAGCTCTTTTCTCGTATTGGATAGCCACTCATCGATCTCGTTGATCTCATCTGTATTGCGATGAAGTCTTTCGTAGCATACAGACATGGATGCAACCATAACCTTATAATTGAGCTGATATATCTCTCTGGGAAGCCCCAAAAGCTGATCTTCAAGCTCTTCGATCTGAGCATTGCAATCTCCTATAAGTCTCTTCCTGTCATCAAGCTCCTTACCCGCGGACTTATCGCCCTTATTAAGCCTGTCAGATATGCCTATTACTTCATCAAGAAGAGTCTTCTTAAGGCGCTTTATATCCTTGATCTTTTGCTTGAACCTTGCCTGCTCATCCACAAGTTTATTAAGCTCATCGGCAAGAGCCTGCAGTTCATCACTAACACCCTCTTCACCAAAGAGCATCTTCCACTTCTCATCAGTTGTTACAATTGGTATATTCTTGCCAAGTAGAGCCGGCATATAGACATCTTCTTCTCTAGACATAGCATCCTTCCTCTTAGGCACAACTATATCTCAAACAACGAAAACCTGCATTTAGTATTTCGGATAATCCCCCGAATTAAATTAGAATACACCTGCATTCATATATATTTAAGATCATGGACTTAAAATATTGTAATAGAACCGCTTTTAAAGCCCCTATACTTATTATACTATATATCATCAATATAAATGACAGGCCGCCGGAATCACCTAAGTCCCGGCACAGCCTGCCAATCACTATCGATTTATATATTGCCAAAAATCACTTCTTACCGCCATGGAATCTTTCATAACGGTTAATGTTGTATGACAGCTTCATAAGGCTGTCTGAAAGATGAACATTCTCAACCTGAACATTCTCCGGAACATCAAGATCCACATGAGCAAAATTCCATATTGCCTTGATGCCTGCCTTAATAAGTCTGTCGGCCATTGGAACTGCCTGCTCCTTGGGGATTGTGAGAACTGCGATATCGATATTGTTCTTCTTGATAAAATCCTCGATCTCTTCTATCGGACGTATCTCAACATCGCCTATCATCTTGCCTTGAAGAGCCGGGTCACGGTCAAATGCACCCTTGAAAACAAATCCTCTTGTTGAAAAATTGGTATAACCCGCCAGAGCTGTACCAAGATTACCCGTTCCTATAATGATGAGCTGGTGCTTCTTGTCAATGCCGAGTATCTTACTGATCTCATCATACAGATACTCTACATTATAGCCATATCCCTGTTGTCCAAATCCACCGAAATTGTTGAAATCCTGCCTTATCTGTGAGGCTGTAACCTTCATTATGTCAGAAAGTTCCTGAGATGAAATCCTCTCTACTCCACTAGCCTTAAGCTCACCAAGATATCTGAAATAACGGGGCAGGCGGCTGACTACTGCCTGGGATATTTCTTTATCCATGCGCCTTCCTCCTGATCTGTTATTATTGTTAATTTTGTATCACTCTATAATTGTAGCGAATCGTTAAACTTTAGTCAATTGAAATTATGTCCTAATCAGTGTAATATATTGCTGTTATGAATAAAATATAAGGCTCGCCATTTCAAGACAGAGCCTGCATTTTAAAGAACAAACGAAGCTTTCCAGTCAGGCGGACCAATATGCTCAAAATGGGCGGAAATAAAATTTACAACAGTTAATAATAACGAGGTATATCATGTTACTTTCATGTCACAATATATGTAAATCTTTCGACGGTAAAGACATCTTAAAAGGTGTTTCTTTTCACATAGAAGCAAATGAAAAAGCAGCCATCGTCGGTATCAACGGAGCCGGCAAGACTACACTCTTAAAGATAATCACAGGGCAGCTGTCACCTGATGAAGGCGAAGTTGTTTTTGCCAAGGATACAAGTTTTGGATACCTGGCACAGAACCAGAACATAGATTCAGGCAATACGATCTATGATGAACTTAAGCTTGTCAAAAAAGATACAATAGAGCTTGAAGAGAAGATCCGCGAAGCTGAAGAACAGATGAAGGTCCTTACAGGAGACGATCTTACAAAGCTCATGAATGACTACACCGCAATGACTCACCACTTCCAGCTTATCGACGGATACGCCTGGCAGAGCGAAGTCGCCGGAGTAGCCAGAGGTCTTGGCTTTACAGATGAAGAGTTCGGAAAGTCCATCAGTACCCTCTCCGGAGGCCAGAAGACAAGAGTTGCCCTTGGTAAACTCCTTCTCCAAAAGCCTGACCTTATCATCCTGGACGAGCCCACCAACCACCTTGATATGAATTCCATACAGTGGCTTGAGACCTATCTTCTCAACTACAAGGGCGCAGTACTGATCGTATCCCACGATAGATACTTCCTTGACAAGATTGCAGGCAAGATAGTTGAGATCGACCAGACCAAGTCCGGCATCTACAACGGCAACTACTCCTTCTATGCTACAGAAAAAGAGAAACGCCGCGCCATTGCTTGGCATGCCTACATCAATCAGCAGCAGGAAATCAAGCACCAGCAGGAAGTAATCGATAAGCTCAAGAGCTTCAACCGCGAGAAATCCATAAAGCGTGCTGAGAGCAGAGAAAAGATGCTTGCCAAGATCGACCGCATCGAAAAGCCTACAGAAGTAGATGATGAGATGAAGATAAAGCTCACTCCCTCCTGCGTATCAGGTAATGACGTACTAAATGTAGAAGACATCTCCAAATCCTTTGAAAATGCCCACCTTTTTGAGAATATATCATTCGAAATTAAAAGAGGCGAGCGCGTTGCGATAATCGGCGATAACGGAACCGGTAAGACCACAATGCTTAAGATCATCAACGGTCTTCTTCCTCCTGATGCAGGCAAGATAACTCTGGGCGTCAAAGTTCACCCCGGTTACTACGATCAGGAACACCACGTGCTTCATGATGAAAAGACCCTGTTCGAAGAAATTTCAGATGAGTATCCAACTCTTAATAATACAGAGATAAGAAATACGCTTGCTGCCTTCCTCTTTACTGGTGAAGACGTATTTAAGCGTGTCGGCGACCTCTCCGGTGGTGAAAAGGGACGAATGTCACTTGCAAAGCTTATGCTCTCAGAAGCTAATCTCCTGCTTCTCGATGAGCCTACAAACCACCTTGATATCACAAGTAAGGAAGTTCTTGAAAGCGCTCTTAACGGATACGAAGGAACAGTCCTGTACGTAAGCCACGACAGATACTTCATCAACAAGACTGCTACCAGGATCCTGGATCTTACAAACGGCGTACTTGTTAACTATCTTGGTAACTATGACTATTATCTCGAGCACCATGATGAGCGTATGGCTCAGATCCTTGCAGGTAATCAGTCTGCTACTGCTACCGCCGCAGCAAGCGGAGTACTTCTTGGAGGCCAGAGTACTTCTGCCTTAGGAAGTGCAAATACTTCATCTGCTTCAGGTTCGATCAAGGCTAACAGCTTCCAGTATGCCGGTGACAGTGCCGATGCTACAGACGGCAAGGCTGACTGGAAAGCCCAGAAAGCCGCTGCTGCCCAGCAGAAGAAGAAGGAAAAAGAGCTTAAAGCCTGCGAAGAAGAAATCGCAAAGCTTGAAGAGCGTAACGAAGTCCTGAACGAAGAAATGTCCAGACCTGAGATCGCCACAGATCTTGCAGAGCTTCGCAAGCGCACGGACGAGCAGGAAGATATAACAGCAAAGCTTGAAGTGCTGTATGATAAGTGGGCTATGCTTTCTGAGTAATTCAGACCATAGCTTGTTATATATCTTAAGAAAAAAGAGGGTGTTATCTTCTATTCCAGAAGATTCACCCTCTTTAAATATCACTCAATTTCTTCTATTCAAGAATAGAGCTATCACTTACAATTTGGTCCTTTTTAACTGAACATCTAAATAATGAATTAATTGCTCTAAATTGCCTGAATATTTTTCGCTTAAAATAATATCTTTATACCTTAACTCGAACGCTATCATCTGTTCTCCATTCTTTTTCTTATACACTCTATAGTTATGAATATCATCATATCCGAATGAGCTTGATTGGCCATTTGACTCAACAATTATCTTATTATCTTCAAAACTTATTTGATTGATCGCTTTTCTATTGCTATTTACTATATAAACAATACAGATAATTATTGCTGGAGCAAATATAAAGCTGAACACCCTAAATTCAGAATAATCGAAATGATTTGTTCCTATTCCCATGCTCAATAATGCTCCGGTAATACCTGGAGCAAATGCAAAAATTGCACCTTTTATAGAATTTATGCATTGCTTATTTGTATCTATTTTTACCGTCATTTATCACCTCGATTAATAGTACTAGGTTCAATAAACAGATGAAGATTCAGATGAATCTGTTGGGGCTGTGGTTTTATTATTCGCTTTCTCACAGCCAACTAATGCTACAGATAAAATAACTAATATCAAACAACATCTTTTTTCATATCGCCTCCCATATATCTATTCTGCAACAATCAAATTCGATTTGCTCGTCATCATCAATATCACCTGGTATAAGTTCGGGTTGAATATGTAGCTTTATCTGGCCAACTGCCATTAAACCCGACTTTCTATCAAGCAACCTTCCACACAAATGATAACCAAAAGAAGAATCTGTTTTTTCAACTTTATCTTCTTCATCACTTCGAATAATATTTTGAACAATCACACACTCTAAAGGCTTTGTTAATTCATCATTTATCCCTTGCTGTAATCCATCAGCAAAACATGTAATTTCATATTTAGTATCTGAAACAACAGTAATAGCTTCTTTTTCATTTTGGTCCAGCCATTCTATATTTTTTATATACATTACTATTCTCCTGCCATGGATACACTTTATTTATATGGCTGTAATCCAAAACCTTTCTACCTAAAAAGCGATCAATCTATATGGTCTACATAGTAGCGCAACTATAAATAACTTACAATCTACTAGCGCTCATTATTCACTTGCTTTAAGCTCATTCTCAGTAACTATTATTCCGCTGTTTTATATTCAATACCATATTTGTCATGTAAATACTCAAGTGACTCTTCATTGTTCTCTATAAACTCTTCAGAAAGCTCATATGTATGGTTTTGATTTCCAATAGTTACTGTATTCTTATAATTACTATCGTTATCGATATGTTCCATTCCCCATACTATAAGCCCAAATATTAAAAACATTATAACCATCACCGAACCAGCCGTAGCATAAAGTTTAAAATGTTTCCAGTCGATATCTGATTGTATTTCATGAACTCCTTCCGGATCATATACATAAACATCTATTTTGGCTCCGGGTCTTAGCCCTGTTTCAGTCGTACGGACTTCTCCTTTTAGTATCTTACCTCTAAAAGCATAGCTGACATAATATGTCTCATATATCTCACCACCGTCACGACCAAAGTGAACAATCTCTACTTCTTTACTATCAATAACTCTTCCTCTAAACTTTTTGGACTTCTTATATCTGATTCCTGAGATAAAATATACAATTCCTAAAGAAATAAAAATTGGCAATAAAACTATTCCTAAATAACCTGAACCTGTCCTCATATAACCCTTTCCATATAAAAAATAATACAATTGATATATGTGGCCTGCATATATCAATAACGATACATAGCTTACCATATAGTATCTTTGTAAATAAATAATAATCGCAGCAAAAAAAGACGTATAATTCCTGTACTCACAGGCTATACGTCTTTTTAATACTGCTGTTATTCTATTACTGGCTCATTCATTTCAAACGGATTCTATATCTTTCCAGATCTACCTGATCACATTCTAAAAATACTGTCTCGATGTATTCTCCGCCATTTGCAAGAATTGTCTTTTTACTTGCTTCATTTGTAGGAATACAGCTTACACCTATTTCATCAAATCCAAAGCTTTTAAGAAAATCCAGGGCTTTAGCAAGCATCCTCTTAGCGTAACCTTTTCTTCTCTCTGAAGGTCTTACTGAATATCCTACATGTCCGGTATATTTCTCCATTCTCTCAGTGAGAACGTTGTGGACCTGCATGCAGCCTACCATTTTCATATCTGATTTTCTAAAGACCATAAGGACATTGCCCCAAGCGCCGTGCTCATCTGCTTCTCTGCTTGGATTCGCCCAGCCTATACAGTGATCGACATACTCCTTCATATCAGACATTCTTTTCATAGAAAAGCATCCATCAAAGCTTGAATCAGCATCAAGCATCTCCTGCCTGTAAGCAGCGATCTCATCAGCAAAATCCATAGACGGCTCTAAAAATAAAATCTCATCTTCGTCTTCATCAGCCTGACCTGCCACATATTCAAGTGAGAACTTTTCACAGATAACTCTGGACTCTTTTGTAAATTCTATTCCATATTCATCTGCTTCCTCTTCAAAGAACTCCTTGTGCACTTCTCTCCAGTATTTAAGAGAGCGGTCACCCTCTCCTTCAGAATATGCATGATATGGAGGCACTTCATTAAACTTTCTAATGTATACGTCATAATCTCTTATAACGCACATTGCTTCATCTTTGCTGTTTAATAAAACGCTGTATTCACCAGCTTCCGGAATCTCGTCAAGCTCTCCTTCAGCTTCATATGCATCGTAGAGACTTGCTGTTCCAAACTTCTTACCTTCAAGTACAAGCTGTAAGAGCTTATCGCCTTCCTCATCTTCACCAAATCCCCATGCTTCATAGGGGGTATTTATATTTATTCCTTTTTTAGTACAAAATTCTTCCCATAACTGTTCTGCTGTCATATATGTCTCCTGGATTGTCCAATATATGAGAAATGCTAATATAATAATCAGCTAAATATATAGAGGACAATCATACCTCTTTCTTGTGTAATTTCATTAGTTGTAGTAATTGTAGTTTTCATAATTATCCTCCTTTCTGCTCAACGTGAGCTTACGCCTATATTTACAGTAACAAATCCATTGTACATATCTCCAAGCGCCTGTCAACCACAACCTTCGTATGCTCAAAGTGGCTCAATGCCAGAGAATTCCTGAGGTTGGCTGCTGATAAATGATTTTGGAGTCTTTGAAAATCATATTAAATTCAAGAGCTTGATAGATGGAATAAGATATTCTGCTTGGGATTCACCTGTTTGAGCGAAGCGAGTTTGAATCCCAGAATATATTATTCCAGATATCATGCCTTGAATTTTATATGATTTTCACGACCCCAAAATCATTTATCAGCAGCCGGCCGCGGGAATTCTCTGGTATTGAGCCACGTCCCCTCACATTACTACAACTGATTAATAGTACCAGGTTCAATAAACTTTTTCCTCAGGGACGACATTCCATCTTTTACATCTATCTAAGTATTCCTGATAAAAACTTCTTGCATATCCAGAAGGATTATTTTTAGTAACATGCAGTACACATCCTGTATCTTTGCGATTCTCAAGAGCTTTTTCTATACACTCATCCCAAGTCATTGAATCAGATCTTTGTGTTACTGAAGCTCCCATGAACTGAACATCTTTGAAGTTTCCGCCACCAGCCAGTCTAATTGCATCCTCATATGCTCTTATGTTTATAGGTGAAACGGGTTCATCGACACATATTAGCACCGATTTTTTTATAAAAAGATGTTTTTTGCATACATATTTATGGTACATCCACGAAAAAAGCTGCTCCGTGCACACATAGTCAATTATTTCTCCACGCACGATCGGCGCAACAAGCTTAAGATCAGGATCCGTACCATCAAAACTTAGACATTCATTTCCAAGTGCCACAAGCTTTTCGGTTTTTGAACTATATATAACCAGCCCTTTCTCCTCATGAGTTTCACCTGTCTTGGGATTTAATATTCTGATATCTGCACATTCATCCAGTGCCTTTTTTATACTATTGCTATACATGTTCAACTCTCTATTATCCTTTTCATTCCTCATACCAGTCCACGTTGTGAACCGATCTGGTCTTCTTCACAGGAACCTTCTGAAACTCGTCCTTTTCCACATCATATATAAAGATATATTTCTTAATCGGGATCAGACCATCACCACCGCAGAAATAGATAATGAATCTGCCATCCTTAGAAACTCTCACAAGTTCTTCATCGGCAGCAGCCTTTCTCTTCTGCTTGATCTTGTCGGTAATTACGGTAGTCTCTCCAGAGGAAAGGTCATACCTTAGCAGCGTATTATCAGTCTCGTAGATAAGATAGCTTCCATCATCAGATAGATCAAAGTCATAGATCCAGCTGTCACCATCGACAATAAGATCAAGAGATTTGCTTCCCTTGTCATAACAAAAAAGCTTGTAATAAGAATCTCCGCCCGATCCTCCAGTAATCATGTAAACCTTCTTAGAATCCTGATCCACCAGTGCTCTTCTGACAAAACATCCTTCATACTGAGTACCAGAAAAGCACTTCTCATACTCATTAGGATATTCATTTTTCTGTAAAAGGCTCACAAGAGATTCATCAAGACGTACTTCCTTGTATTTATTATCAGCACCGCTAAAGATTACGCCAAAGCCATCATCGTTAAACTGTAAATTAACCGCTGTATACGCAATATCCGGAAGTACCTTGTAATTGGCCACTGTTATCAATCCTCTGACAATAGTGCTAAATCCAACAAGGACAAGTAGTGCCACAAGCGTAATACCTATCTTCTTAAGGCGTTTCTTTGTAAAAAAGCCTCTCTTTTTAAGCAGAATCAGGTTACCTATAACAAATGTAAGTATTGCTGATGCAACCTGGATCGGTAAAAAGAGCTGGAATATAAAAGCCGCTGTATGAAAATCTTCGGCATTATAAGCCGCAAAAAAGTCATAACCAACCAGTGCTGCTGTTACCAATATGGTAATCAAGTTACACAGCCAAATCTTCTTGCCCTTAATTACATAAAGCATACATAGGATAGGCGCAAAGGCAAAAAACAAGTAAAACAAAATCCAAAGTAACCCCATAAAAACAAAACCTCCTTTTATTCTGACAGGCACTCATAATATATCTATCCCTGCGCGATGTAGGCAACTTAGTGGCCTTCAATATTATCAGAAAACGGAGCACTGGTATTTAATGTGACAATATAAATTCCGTTTTCGTTTTTAAGTTCCCAATAATCATATCGCTTATCAAGAATTTCAAATATTGTCTCCTGATCCTTTGAGTACTTTTTTACCAATCTTCTCCTCATGTTTTTCACCTGTCTTGGGATTCATTATTCTAATATCTGCACATTCATCCAGTACCTTTTTTTATACTATTGCTATACACGTTTCTGCTGCATCCCTTTGCCACATCATCAATTACTGAAAAACTTTTTACGCTATATCCATCAAAGCAACTATACTCATTCTTGATCAGTGTAATATCCGCCTCTTCGGAGCTGTTATCAGATATATCAAAATATGCCTTTAAAACTATTTCTTCGCCTTCCGAGATCAACTCATAAGATATTAACTCCGCATAATTAAAGCCACTTGAGCATTTATTTATGTCAACGACATAGTTATCATCAATACTTTGAAATTCACGATATTGTCCCGAAAAAGAATACTGAATGTATTCAATCTGATGCTTGTTTATAAGACCTTTACTTGTGCTTAAACTATCGAAAATATAGTCATAGCAGAACCAGGAGTTTTGACAAAAATTGTGAATAAAATGTTTTTCTTCCTCCACAGGAATATCATCATCGGAGGAATACTTTTTATAGCTTATAGCCATATTTTCCAATAACTTCTCTAAATTCTTATCCACCTCAAAACCATCAGGATACTGATATTTTTCAATTCCCAGAGATTCCACTAACTGTTCATAGGGCTGCTCATTATCTTCAGAGCCTTCTGCCTCTTCATCTTTATCTGATATAGAAGAATCCTCAACTGATGTGGATGAATCCTTATCTATATCAGTTGCATTCTCCGTTGATTGCACATTTTCATTTTGAATTAATTCTGAATCTTTATTTGTACATCCCATCAAAAATGTGCTCAGTAGCAATATTATTAGTATATTTTTATTCTTCAATGTCGGCCTTCTTATCTAAGCAATTCTTTTCACGGGCAATTTCCAGCTTTTCTTTTGCCAGAGCAAAACTGCCATCCTGCTCTATTGACTTGGCAAAATACTTAGCGGCAAGTTCATACTCTTTGAGATCCAGATATATGAGTCCAAGATAATAGCAAGCCTTGGCACTATTTGTAGCATTCTCTATAACTACCTCTAAGATCTTGATATCATCAGGTTCAAGGCTATAGCAGTTTGATGGCATGCATCTCTCAGCATGCTCAAATTCTAATAGAGCGTTATCTATATCATAGTGCCCTGTCAAGATCTTACAGGCCCCTCTATAGTAGTGATGTATTGGGTATTTATCAAAGTCAAAGGCTGTTTCTGCGCTATAACCGGCCTCGTCATACATCCCCCACTCAAGATATGTTCGTGCTATATCAAGACAAGCTTTCGGCACATATCTTATAAGTTTCATATAGTCAATCCAGGCAGTCTCAATATATCTACCCACCTCGAACTTAAGGCTCATTTGATGAGACATATAATCATTTGGATCATACTCAAGATTTTCTTTGACCGCTTCCTTAGCATCCTCAACTCTATCAAGCTTTATCAAAAGAAATGCCTTAAGATTTCTGGATTTTTTATTGGAATAATCATTCTCCATAGCTATTTTCGCAAGTCCAAAAGCTTTATCAAATTCTTTTCTGCGCGTCAATATGACTGCCATATAATAAAATGGCAGATCCAAAGATTTATCTTCCTTAGATGCAGCCTCAAATGCCGCATAGGCTTCATAATACTTTTCTTCTTTTAAAAACATTAGGCCTTTTTCAATCTGCTTGTTATTACTTATATCCATAAAACTCCACCTTTGTTTTAAAAACTGAATGTCTGATACTTTCAAAATCTCAAAAGCCTTAGATTTTCAAACAACCCTGGTTAAAAACACCCCATATTATTGTAGGCGCTTTTGCTTTCCATCTCCTCTCAGCCTGACGAAATGCACTTTTCATACGACGAAATGCATTTATGATTTTTCCCAACACAAAAGGCCGCCTGTATGGCGGCCTTAAATGAACATATGAATTAAATTCTTGCAACACCAGTTTCTCTAGCAGCCTTAGCTGTTGCAGTTGCAACTGCCTCTTTTACCCTAGGATCAAATGCCTTAGGAAGGATGTAGTCTGCGCAAAGCTCTTCGTCAGATACGAGGGATGCGATAGCTTTAGCTGCTGCGATCTTCATCTCGTCGTTGATCTCTGATGCTCTAACATCGAGGGCTCCGCGGAAGATTCCAGGGAAGCAGAGAACGTTGTTGATCTGGTTAGGATAGTCGCTTCTTCCTGTTGATACTACTGCTGCGCCTGCTGCCTTAGCTTCGTCAGGGAAGATTTCAGGAGTAGGATTAGCACAGGCAAAGATGATAGGATCTTTGGCCATGGAACGGACCATATCCTGAGTGAGTGTTCCGGGAGCAGATACTCCGATGAATACGTCTGCGCCCTTTATAACATCTGCAAGTGTTCCCTTTTCCTTATCGAAGTTAGTGATCTTGGCCATCTCTTCTTTGATAGGGTTAAGACCTTCTCTGCCTTCATATATAGCACCCTTACGGTCTGTCATGATGACATGCTTAAGGCCCATAGCCATAAGGAGCTTGATGATAGCGATTCCTGCTGCGCCTGCACCGCTTGTAACGATCTTGATATCTTCAATGTTCTTGCCAACAACTTTAAGGGCATTCATAAGTCCAGCAAGTGTAATAACTGCTGTGCCGTGCTGGTCATCATGGAAGATCGGGATGTCACTTACTTTTTTGAGCTTCTCTTCGATCTCGAAACATCTTGGAGCTGAGATATCCTCAAGGTTGATACCGCCAAATGAACCAAGAAGGAGGGATATAGTCTTAACGATCTCGTCAACATCCTTACTTCTTACGCAAAGCGGAAATGCGTCAACATCGCCAAATGCTTTAAAGAGTGCACATTTACCTTCCATAACAGGCATACCTGCTTCTGGTCCGATGTCACCAAGTCCAAGAACTGCTGTTCCGTCAGTTACAACTGCAACTGTATTCCAGCGTCTTGTAAGCTCGTAGCTCTTATTTATATCCTTCTGAATCTCAAGACAAGGCTGAGCAACACCCGGAGTGTATGCAAGGCTCAAGGCTTCTGATGAATCAACAGGAGCACGGAGCGCAACCTCAATCTTTCCCTTCCATTCGTAGTGCTTATCAAGTGATACCTTTGCGTAATCCATTTTAGATCCTTTCTAGAATAACTATTATCTTTTGTCTGCCAGGTACTACCGGCAGGCTAGTTATCATTTGTTTTTAAGTTATCTCTTTTTAAGATTGTGTCATGTTGATATTTATATTTTGGCTTCATTTTAACCTCATGTAATGAGCATAGCGAGTGACTAATGGTTCAAATTAGTGGAGCTTGCGATGTCAATTTAGGTTAAAAACAGAACATTTTCATTTTTTGATCAAACAGTCAAAAAAACAAGCCTAAACAATAATAACACAAAATCCGCAACAAGTGCGGATTTTTATCATTAACAACAGTAAACGACTTTAGAAAATGTTTTATGCCTGTTATCCAATACTGACATACAGAGCATTTGATAACTTACAAAGTGCATTCTCTTAAGTCGTTTACTATACCTACTTGCAAAAAAGAGGTCACATATTCTCAAGTGTATCTTTGATTGCAAGAATGAAATCTTCTGTATTCAGTTTCTGTGTGTTTTCAAGAGTTGTCATAAGCTGAAGATCGCCTGTCATCTTGCCGCTTTCGATAGTGGAAAGTGTTGCCTTCTCAAGCTTATCTGCAAACTCCATGAGCTCCTTGTTGCCGTCAAGCTCGCCGCGCTTTCTAAGTGCGCCTGTCCAAGCAAAGATTGTTGCAACAGGGTTAGTTGATGTCTCTTCGCCCTTAAGGTGCTTGTAGTAGTGTCTCTGAACAGTTCCGTGAGCTGCTTCGTATTCGTATACTCCGCTTGGGGATACGAGTACTGAAGTCATCATAGCAAGTGAACCAAATGCTGATGATACCATGTCACTCATAACGTCGCCGTCATAGTTCTTACAAGCCCAGATGAATCCGCCCTTAGACTTCATGACTCTTGCAACAGCATCATCTATAAGTGTGTAAAAATATGTTATGCCAGCTTTATCAAATTTATCTTTATAATCTTTTTCGAATACTTCATCAAAGATAGCACGGAAAGTTGCATCGTAAGTCTTACTGATAGTATCCTTAGTTGCAAACCATACATCCATCTTGGTATCAAGTGCGTACTTAAAGCAGCTGTGTGCAAAGCTTTCAATAGACTTGTCCTTATTGTGCATGCCCTGAATTATTCCTGGTCCGTCGAACTCCTGAATTGTCTCACGGATCTCTTTGCCATCAGCACCTGTAAATACAAGTTCTGCCTTCCCTGCTCCAGGAACCTTGATCTCAACGTTCTTGTAAACATCACCGTATGCGTGACGGGCAAGTGTTATAGGCTTCTCCCATGTACGAACGTTAGGATCGATGCCCTTTACCATGATAGGTGTACGGAATACTGTTCCGTCAAGAATAGCACGGATAGTACCATTAGGGGACTTGTACATTTTCTTAAGATCATATTCCTTGACTCTGTCTGCGTTAGGTGTGATAGTTGCACACTTAACTGCAACGCCGTACTTAGCTGTAGCATTGGCTGAGTCGATTGTAACCTGATCATCTGTCTCATCTCTGTGCTTAAGACCAAGGTCGTAGTACTCTGTTTTAAGATCGATAAAAGGTGTAAGAAGGTGCTCCTTGATAAGTGCCCAGATTATCCTGGTCATCTCATCTCCGTCCATCTCAACAATTGGTGTAGTCATCTGGATTTTAGCCATTAAATCTTCTCCTGTCATGAATAAAAAACAATAGTTACATTTAAATTTAGTTCTTTTTTCAAAAATGATCAGAACTTTTCTAATATCATTAATTGTTTGGTCTTAATATGCATTACTTCTTTTCAGAATCTTCTCTATCATCACTATAAAGATCATACAATCCGTATTTGACCATATTGGAATACGCATTGATCATATGCTGGTTAGCAAGCTGCTCGGCAAGGTCTGCATCCTTGTCCTTGATAGCAAGCATGATCTGTTCATGTTCCTTGTTGGATACAGGCCCTCTGTTGGTAGACAGGGTCTTCTGCCTGATCCTAAGTACATACTGATGGAAATCCTTAAGCGTATGCTCTAACATCTTGGAATGACATGATTCATACAAAATAGTATGGAATCGGTTATCAAGCTCCGCAAGCTGATCCATATGTCCCTTGGCTGCATGGAATTCTGAAAGGTATACTACCTCTTCCATCTCTTCCATCTGCTCCTTGGAGATATTCTCGCAGGCCCATCTTGCGCACAGTCCCTCTAGTTTAGAGCGGATCATGTATATATCTTTTACATCATTTGCATGTATTCCGGTAACATACGCTCCTCTATTGGGGATTATCTTAATAAGACCTTCCAGTTCAAGCTGTCTGAATGCTTCACGAACAGGAGTTCTTGAAACCCCAAGTTCCTTGCCTATAGCTACTTCTTTTAACTCTTCATTGTCCTTGTACTTACCGCTTAGAATATCTTCGCGAATCTTGTGGAACACTCTGCCCCGCAAGGAGTACTTATCCATCTCTTCGGGATTCAATTCTTTATTTGTCATATTCAACCTCATTATACCGAGTGATTGACTTCACTCTTATACTTCATTTAAGACATTTTCCATGCCCAGCTCTTTTTGAACATTCCCGATTTCAGTAACAAGTTCTTCGTCAGTTAATACAGTAACTCTTCCATCTGCATACTGCTTGTCTACCCACTCTTTGATCTTTATAACAAGTGGAGACTTTTTATCCATAGCATTCTCATCCTTAAGATGATAATGAATATTGATCCAGTGTGCTATGCCCGCAAGGCCGGAAGTATTGCTTACAGCACTTATCGGAGGTCTTCTGAGGAACTTCTCTGTATCAAAGATATTGTAGATCTCTTCATTCTTAAGAAGACCGTCTGCATGGATACCTGCCCTTGTAACATTGAAATTCTTGCCTACAAAAGGAGTCTGTGGCGGAATATGGAATCCGATCTCTTTCTCATAATACTGCGCAAGGTCAGTTATCACCTGAGTATTCATGCCATTAAGGCTACCCTTAAGCTGAGCATATTCAAATACCATAGCTTCAAGAGGTGTATTACCTGTACGTTCTCCTATTCCAAACAAAGAGCAGTTAACACCGCTACAGCCATAGAGCCAGGCGGTAGTTGAGTTGGTAACAGCCTTGTAGAAGTCGTTGTGACCATGCCACTCCATAAGCTCTGATGGAACGCCGCCGTTAGTATTAAGTGCATATATGATACCCTGTACACTTCTTGGAATAACAGCACCTGAGAAATTGACGCCATATCCCATTGTATCACATGCGCGGACTTTTATTGGTATATTATATTCTTCTTTTAACTTCATAAGCTCGATACAGAAAGGAACTACGAATCCGTAGATGTCTGCACGGGTTATGTCTTCAAGATGACACCTGGGGCTTATACCCTCATCAAGGCAGGAACGGATGACAGAAAGGTAATGCTCCATAGCCTGTCTTCTGGTCATCTTGAGTTTTAAGAAAATATGATAGTCGGAACATGATACCAGTATACCTGTCTCTTTAAGACCTATCTCTTTAACAAGCTTGAAGTCTTCCTGACTTGCACGGATCCAGCTTGTAACTTCAGGGAACTTGTAGCCCTTCTCAAGACATTTATAAACTGCATCCCTGTCTTTCTTACTATACAAAAAGAATTCTGACGCCCTTATCATTCCATTTGGTCCGCCAAGCTCATGGAGCATATCATAGATTCTTACTATCTGCTCTGTAGTATACGGCGCACGTGACTGCTGACCATCACGAAAAGTTGTATCTGTGATCCATATATCCCTTGGCATATTGTGGGGAACGATACGATCATTGAATGGAATCTTAGGAATTTCCTCATAAGGGAACATGTTTCTGAAAACGTTCGGCTTCTGGACATCATCTAAGATGTACATGTGCTCTTCAATCTGAAGAAGATTGTTCTTAGAATTCATCGATACCGGACGATTCTGGAATGCGTTATTATCCTGCCTCATTGCAGCTGCCTCCCTGATACTAATAATAAAAATAAACGTAGATTTTTAAGTGGAATTTTATTTGTGCATAATTGTATACAATCATACGATTTGTGTCAAGGCAGTAAATTTCACGTCTTTGGACCATTACAAAATTAATTATGTATTCCATATTTTTTGTTCCGATATATAATTTAGAGTAAACGATCAAAAAAGGATACTGTGTATGTCTAATAATGCAAATAAGAGCTATTCTGAATTTTTGTCTTACATATTTATTATTACAGGTGCACTGATGGCAAGCTTCTCCGTTGCCTGTATACTCTTGCCCAATGACGCACTCGACTACGGAACTGCAGGTCTTGGCATCATCGCAAGTAAGCTGACCGGTTTAAACTTGTCTGCATGCGTATTTGCTGCTTTTCTCCCATTTATAATCGCAGGCTTTTTTGCGCTTGGAACTCATTTTACAATCAAGGCTCTTATAGGATCCGCAGTTTATACCATAGGCCTTGAAATTTTCGAGAATATCCCCTTCACACTTGATACTGAGCATTTTATAGCAGTAGCCTTTGGCGGAGCCATACTTGGAGGCGGCTTATCACTGATTCTTAGATTTGGAGGCTGCATAGACGGCTCTGAGATCCTTGCCAATATTGTAGTAGACAAGGTATCTGAGAAGACAGGCAAGAATATCAGCATGACCTCTATCTTAGTATCCTTCAACATCATGGTATACACCTTGGCTTTTTTCCTTCTAAACCAAAACAGCGCCCTTCTAGGACTCCTTGTCTATATAGTTGCTTCCTCCATAATCGACCACTTCACAGATCACTTCGAGTCAATCAAGCGCGTCACCATCATTACCAAAAATCCTGACGCCATGATCGATAAGATAAGAAATGATATGAAGAAGACCTGCACTGTAATGAACTCCTACGGCGCGATCGCAGGTAAGAATAAGACTGTCATCTGCTACGTGACTTATTTTGAACTAAGAAAACTAAGAGATATAATAGATTCATTTGAAGAAAAAGCTTTTATAACAGTATCTACAATAGATGAGATCCATATCAAGAGTTAGGATAGCAATATACTTATCAAATAGTATTAATGATTTATATACTGCCTGACCCTGTAAAGACTTTGGTGATGCCGGTCCGTCCAAGTGGGAAGTTTGAGCCATTAATAAAACAGAAGGTTTGATGCCCCCAGCGCCAAACCTTCTGTCTTTTTTGTTTTTTTGGCAGTCAGCACCCCCCAGTGCTTTTCTGCAACTTATATAACTTTTCTACCTTCTCTAAAAAAGTTAATCGTCTGACTCGCTATCTGCTGCAACCTTAGCTGCTCTAGCCTCAACCTCTTTGGCCTGAACATCTGAAGGACACTGCTCGTAGCGGGCAAATTCATATTCGAAATCTCCTGCACCACCAGTCATAGAACGAAGCTGTGTGCAGTATCCGTACAGTTCCATCTGCGGAACATCAGCAGATATCACCTGCTTACCACCGCTTATAGGATCCATACCGGTTACACGGCCGCGGCGCTTGTTGAGATCGCCCATAACATCACCTGTGAAGTTATCCGGAACTGTAACCTTCAAAGTTACGATAGGCTCAAGGAGAACAGGTGTTGCCTTCATGAAAGCGTCCTTGAATGCCTGTCTTGCTGCAACCTTGAATGCCATTTCTGAAGAATCTACAGGATGATAAGATCCGTCATAAAGTGTAGCCTTAACGCCTACAACAGGATATGCTGCAAGAGGACCTCTTTGAACAGACTCTGCAAGACCCTTTTCAACTGCAGGGAAGTAGTTCTTAGGAACTGCACCGCCGACAACTTCTTCTGCAAACTCATAAGACTTAGTCACATCTCCAAGAGGCTCAAAGCGCATCTTAACGTGACCATACTGGCCATGTCCGCCTGTCTGCTTCTTGTACTTGGACTCAACATCAGCATTCTTACGGATAGTCTCGCGGAATGCTACCTTAGGCTTTGTAAGGTCTATCGCAACCTTGTACTCATTAAGGAGCTTGGATGCGATGACATCTATATGCATATCACCCATACCATAGATAAGTGACTGATGATTCTCAGCGTCATTGACTACTCTCATGGTAGGATCTTCTGCCTGAAGTTTGGCAAGAGACTGTGCGATCTTATCAATATCGCTCTTGTTCTGAGCATGATATCTCTGACAGGTATATGGTGTAGAGATATTCATCTTAGCATACTGTACAGGTGTAGCCTTGGTAGCAAGTGAGTCTCCTGTACTGATATCAAGCTTTTGAAGAGCACAAAGGTCACCTGCATGAACCTCAGAAATCTCAGCAGTCTTGTTACCTCTAAGAAGGTACAGCTTACCGATCTTGACTTCTTCATCCTTATTAGGGTCATAGAGAACATCATCTGTCTTAAGAACACCTGAGCGAACCTTTACAAGAGAATATTTTCCTATGAAAGGATCCATGATAGTCTTAAATACAAATGCTGTCTTAGGCTTAGAGAAGTCGAAGTTAGCTTCGAAGATTTCATTGGTCTTAGTATTGATACCGCTCATCTTGCGGTTCTCAGGACTTGGCATGTACTTAACGATATCATCAAGAAGTGTATATACACCTTCACAATATATAGATGAGCCCTGCTCTACAGGTACTATGCTACCGTCACATACATTGGTTCTAAGCGCTGATCTGATCTCATTCTCAGAGAATGTCTCTCCGTTAAAATAACGTTCCATGAGATCTTCACTTGTTTCTGCAACTGCTTCCATAAGAGTATCTCTGTAGGAAGCAAGGTATTCTTTACTGTATTCCGGAACATCCATAGGAGTTGCTTCTTTATTTTCCCAACGGAAAGCCTTCTCCTGAATTACATTAACGTATCCTATAAGCTTCTCATCTTCACGAATAGGAAGATTGAAAGGCGCTATCTTCTTACCGAATTTATCTACTAAATCCTGGACGACCTGACGATATGAAACTTCATCGATATCCATATCTGAAACATAGATCATACGAGGAATATTGTATTCTTCGCACAGATCCCATGCCTTCTGAGTTCCAACTTCTATGCCGCTCTTACCTGATACAACGATGATAGCTGCATCGGCTACGCTTATAGCTTCCTCAACTTCTCCAACGAAATCGAAGAAACCGGGAGTATCAAGAATATTGATCTTACAGCCATCCCATTCGATCGGGATAGTAGATGTACTGATGGAAATCTTACGCTTTTGTTCTTCTTTGTCATAATCGCTGACGGTATTGCCATCATCGATAGAACCAAGTCTTGATGTAACGCCGGCAAGATAACACATAGCTTCCGCCAGAGTTGACTTACCACAGCTTCCATGTCCAAGCAACACAACGTTACGAATCTTGTCAGTGGTGTAAACGTTCATATCCTGTCCTCCAGTATGTAATTATTTTGGGTAAAATGCAGATAAAACTAGATTCTCCTCCCACATGTCCCATGTATATATTTTACAAA